>Ga0315282_10003737_pt1 | contig 27131 bp, 24 predicted proteins | sample YL17G07_20_MG_FD_203693 | JGI IMG/M metagenome (GOLD analysis project Ga0315282, IMG submission 203693) | Sediment microbial communities from Yellowstone Lake, YNP, Wyoming, USA - YL17G07_20 | ecosystem: Environmental > Aquatic > Freshwater > Lake > Sediment | place: USA: Wyoming | collected...
CCGTTTTGACAGAGACAGTACCTGATTCTTTCGTATAGATTTTTAAATGAGGCAACGAATCGATTTCATATAGATTTTTGATGAGGCAATGCGTATAGTATACTTTTGGCTGCTGAATTGGTAAACTCTTTAAAAGGAAGGTGAATATGTACGAGAAACTCTGCATAAAGTTATTTACTGTTCTGCGCAGCGAAAAGGGCCAGACGCTCGTGGAATATGCCCTTCTCCTTGTGCTTATAGCTGTCGTGCTTATTATAATGGTAAGGGGTACAGGGCAGCAGGTAAATTGTGTCTGGAGCAGGATAAACAGCGGTATCAACCAGTAGGATAGAAATCAAATTCGGAATTCATCTTCTTTTCCTCTTATGCCGAATTTTAACTTTGACGTCGGGATGTTGCGACCGGAATATTTGAGAACGCCGGGAATTCACCGTGAAATTGAAAACCCTTGAGATTGCTGTAGCCCGATACAAGGGCTTGACATAAACTTTTTTTATTAATATGCTTTATTCAGAGGATGTTTATAAAAGGGGGTGATATGTCAGATACAAAAGGGGCGGTGAGGAGATAGATTATATCTCCGTGAATAAATCTAAAAAGGAGGGAAAATGAAAAAGCTGAAGGAAATATATGAGAAGTTTTGTTTCATGTTATTAAGGAGCTTTGGTTTCTGCCGGAATGAGAAAGGCCAGACACTGGTTGAATATGCTCTTCTACTCGTCCTTATAGCTATCGTTGTTTATCTGATGGTAAGAGGCACCGGACGGCAGGTAAACAGTGTTTACAGCCAAATAAACAGCGCCTTAGGCGGCGTGTAACAAGAGGCTGAACACACTAAATTATTTGTTTAACTCGTTATCCGGTCCCATGAGGGGCCGGATAACGTCTTTGAAGGACAAATGAGAACCTTTAAAAAAGAAGAAGGTCAAACATTGATAGAAACCGCATTCGTGCTTTTCTTATTACTGCTTATTGTCTTAGGTATAACGGAGTTTTCAAGGGCCTGGTACACTAAAAACTCACTTAAGAATGCCGCAAGGCAAGGGGCAAGGATAGCGGTGGTAACGCCTTCTATTGGTACTCCAAATCCTGATAGTGCAACAAAACCTTCTACACTGCCAGCGAGCTGTGACAGTCTCACTGGTAATGCAAAAGTTTTTTGTGGGATATGGATTTCCTCTCCAGGCGTTCCTTCAGGCGCGACAGCAACTATAAGCATTGATTTAGGGTCTGACAGTACGCTGAACTCAGGTGACACTGTTACAGTTACTGTTTCATCGCTCTTCACATTTATCGTAGGTAATTCACCCTGGCCATGGGGCAGGACACAAACATTAACTACCAACGCCTCGATGAGATATGAAGGATAAATATTTATTGAGGACAGTGAAACCATATGCTTTTATGGTTTTTTTGATACGAACTAATTGTGAATTATAGTGAAGACGAATAAGGGTAAGAATTATTTCATAATTAGTAATCCCCCTCAGTCCCCCTTTAGTAAAGGGGGATTAAGGGGGATTTGTTAATGTATTCTTATTAGATGGAAATAGATTTGATAGAACTAATAAAGAATTAATTTTATAAGGAGGCGATTATGGCAGCAAAACCAAAGGCTGTTATTATTGTAGGTGGGCTGGCTGTGGTTATTGCAGCAGTCGCAGCATATTTCCTTTACACTTATTTAAAAGGTCAGGAGCAAAAGGTAAAGGAGGGCGTTGCTATCGAAAAGATCGTGGTGGCGGCTGCGGAAATCCCGATGGGCAACACTATCGATGTTAAACAATTGAAGACAGCCGACTGGCCGAAGGCCAATATGCCTCAGGGCGCATTCCTGTCAACCGACCAGGTGGTCGGCAGAATAGCGATTCAGACGTTCACGCCGGGAGATCCCGTAACAGAGCCGAAGCTTGTGCCGAAAGAAGGTCCGGCGGGTGTCATAGTTTATAAGATACCCGAAGGGCACAGGGCGATGACCGTAGCCGTGGACCAGGTAGCCGGCGTTGCAGGTTTCATAATCCCCGGGAACATGGTGGATGTTGTGCTGATAGCAACTCCTCCCGGCGCCAAACTGGTTCTTAGCAAGATTGTGCTTCAGAATGTGCCTATTCTTGCAATCGGGCAGATAGTAGAGCAAAAGGAGGGGAAGCCCGTTGTTGTTCCTACTGTGACGATGGATGTTACGCCGGAGGATGCAGAAAAGCTGGCAATAGCCAGCACTCAGGGAAGGCTTCAGCTCGTGCTGAGAAGGTTGGGTGATAAAGAGGTGGCGAAGACTGTGGGGGCAACAATTACCAAGGTCTTCAGCGAAGCAAAGACCACGGCAGAGGTTGCGGAAAGGCCGAAGGGGGCCAGAAAAGCTAAGGTTGGAGCAAAGAAGGAAGGAGCGGAAAAGCCGATCGGGGTAGTCGTTACAGTTGATGTTTTACGCGGAGGCAATAAGACGACACAGCAGTTCAAGGTTAAATAGGTGCAATTAATATGCAAAAAACATAATCGTTATTCACTGATAAGTTCGAGTATGCCGACATTGTTCGGAAAATCCCTCCTAACCTCCCTTTGCCAAAGGGAGGTAATATCCCCTCTTTGGCAAAGAGGGGAAGGGGAGATTTTATGATATATGTGGCCTTTTGGAACAAAGTTCGTTATGAATTCAGGAATTATAAATTATATATGTTTTCCCAAACTTGAAGGAGGGGCTATGAGAAAAAAAGAAGTGTTGTATTTATTGACCGTCTTTATTATATTGATTTTCGCTTCTGTTTCCTTTGCTGCAATCCCTGTTGACGTTACAGTCGGCAAAGAAACAATCCTTAACCTGAAAGAACCCAGCAAACGGGTGTCTATCGCAAATCCCGAGGTCGCAGCAATAGTTCTTATTTCCCCTTCCGAAATCGTAATCAATGGGAAAAAGCCGGGCGTTACAAGCCTCATAGTCTGGAACAATGAGGATAAGCCGACATTTTTTGATGTCGTTGTATATATGGAACGCCTAATTGAACTCGAAAAGGAAAAGATAGAGGCCCTTGAAAGTAAGATAAAGTCAATCTCTCCTGATGCAAATATAAAGGCTGAATTTGCAGGTGATACACTGGTTCTTAACGGAACACTTAAAAACAGACAAATACTTGATAAAATCGAGAAGTTTGCTATGCTCTATGCAACAAAGGGATGTACAGGCATCTCAAGAAGCAGTTCACTCCCGCGTACTAGTAAAGAAACTAAAGAAGAAGCTAAAGAAGAAGCACAAATAGTGAAGAGTCAGGCATTATCATCCGTCAATATAGTCCAGCAAGCACAGCAGCAAGCTGAACAGCCTAAGGCTGAAACTCTTTGCGTTCTGAACCTCATCACTATATCTGAGGCCCAGCAGGTTATTCTCGAAGTAAAGGTGGCACAGATAGATAAGACAAAGCTGAAGGAATTAGGCCTGAGCACTCTTATGAAAGGGACTAAGGCAGAGGGGTTTACAAATATGGTGGCTGCTCCGACCGGTGCAACCACTACCGTTATTACGAGCACAGGGGCTGTAGTAACTGCCTCGGCCGGGACGGGGACGGGCATAGCCGGAAATGTACCGGGGCTTGGCAATTTTAGTCCTCTCGATGCTTTCCAGCTCGGCGTCTCCTATTTCCCGAGCGGCGTTGGCGTAGTACTAAAAGCATTGCAGGAGAAGGGTTTCGGCAAAATACTTGCCGAACCCAATCTGGTTGTGAGAAGTGGCGAGAACGGCAATTTTCATGTTGGTTCAAGGATTCCGATACAGACAGTTACTGGCCTTCCTCCAACTGTCTCCATCACCTATGAGGAGGTTGGGATAAGACTTAATTTCGCTCCAGAAGTCCTTGAGACCGGTGCGATAAGGCTGAAAATAGACCCTGCGGAAGTAAGCAGCGTTGCTCGTTATATTACCTTTCAGGGCATTATTGCACCTGAGATCGACACAAGAAGGGTAATTACAAGCGTAGATTTAAAAGAAGGAGAAAGCCTTATCCTTGCAGGACTTCTCTCAGAGGAGATGAAGGAAAATATCACGAAGGTTCCTATCCTGGGCGATATCCCTATATTAGGCGCTCTCTTCAGGAGCACAAGGGATGAATTAATGCAAAAAGAACTTGCTTTTTTTATAACTCCGAGACTCGTCAAACCTTTTGCTCCGGGCGTGAAGCCGGCGCTTCCGACGGATAACCGCCCAACGCCTGATGAAGAGAGGGAGTTCCAGTGGATTCCTTTACCAAAAAAGGAGAGTGCACCGGAAGGTAAAAGTGAACCAGAGGCTAAGATAGAAGAGGGTAAGAGTGAATAAGGACAATGGTTTTTATGTCATTGAGAGGGTCGGTTTCGACTCGTATCGAGGTGTAGGGGTGTGTGAAAGAGTATTTTTAGGGCTGTAATTATCGAACAGCCTTATAAGGATAATAGAGGAAATAAAGATGAAAAGATTTTTAAAATATTACAAGGAGAAAAAGGGGATAACACTCGTATTGATAGCCCTGATGCTGGCTGTGCTGCTATTTTTCCTCGGTATGGCCGTGGACATTTCCTACATGTACCACGTGAAGAACCAGCTTCAGGTCGCAGGGGATGCTGCGGCTTTGGCAGGAGCGGCTAATCTTGATGGGTCATTGGATAACACATTAACTAATGTGTATCAGGAACCCGCAAGACAACAAGCTTGGAAATTCGCTTGTAAAAATAGAGCCACCAATCAACCGGTTTATCTTTCTACAAATACTCCACCTGATTGCGATACAACATCTCTTCCTTCTTATTCCAGTCTGAACGGGACTGATAACGGCGCTAATGGAGATATAGTAGTCGGCCACTGGAGATTAACAAATGATGTTGCGTGCCCGACAATGTGGGAGCCTGCAGGGAGTGGTTATTTCTGCCGCGCAAATGGAGGCACGGGGCTTGCGATTAATGCATTAAAAGCAAGGCCTCAAAGAACTGACGAATCAGAGTCCTACGGAATGCCAAAGGCAAGAGTTTTTATCGGTCAGATATTCAGGATTTTAGATAGAAGTGGAACAGGTTGGATAGGTTGGTCATTTATGAGCGCGAGGGCAAGTGCGATTGCCTCGCAAACACAACCATACATAGGCCCATTCCCGATATGCCTTCCAAGCTGCAGTCTTAATGCGCCTTTAAAGACCGAATGGGGGTATGATGACAGCCAACCCAATGTTTCTGAAGTGAATCCAATCTTCTGTTCTGATCCCAATCTTCCCGCAGATGATGGTAATTCAAATACTGATGATACTATTACGCCATCCTCTACCCCAGGGCAGGCTTTTTATCTAGCGGATTCAAGCCAGTCATCTTTTGTGCCGAAGCCAGGAATTGCATGGACGAACTTTAAAACAAACGATTGCAATGTAAGTCCCTCTTGCGATACGCCTACTAAGGATGAAGTTTTACCTTACATACACGGTCAACGCGCGCCTGACATCTGCAATAAAAATATTTGTACAACAAATGGAAATATACACCCCATTTTACAAGATTTGAGTGATGAATTCATTAAGAATAGAAAACCAATTTCAATTGGCGGAATGACCATAAATGGATGGGAAGTTTTTGTCCCTGTTGTCCGTAATGATACATGCGGGCTTACTAGTGCGACCTGCCCGGGAGCACCAGGTGGCGCAGCAAATCCGTATCTTGTGGAAAGTTTTACAAAAGTAATATTAACAGACGTTATTACTACAGGGCATCAGGGAATCAGGATTTTGGGATCAGGAAGTCCCGTACATTCAACTTACACTTTTAAGTGCAAGGAACAAGGTAAATTAAAAACAAAGATTATTACTAGGTTGGTAGCTCCGATTGCGTGCGTAGACTGCGATAATCCTTCATCGACCGGGGGTTCCTTACCTGTGCATCTTGTTAAGTAGAGTAAAAATAGGGACACATCCCAATAAAGGACAGGTGAGATTGGAAAACGGGATGAGACAAAAAGTGGATAATAAATTAGGCATAAAAGCATGAAAATTTCTTTAAAGGTTGAGATATTTAAGGAAGGGGATGCTTATGTGGCATTATCACCGGAATTAAATGTTTCCAGTTTCGGAGAGACTGTTGAAGACGCAAAAAGGTCTATAAAGGAAGCATTAGAGGAGACTTAGACGTGAATCCTGAGCAATTGCTGGAACGAATTACCATTAATCCCGAAGTGATGGTTGGGAAACCTACTATAAGGGGATTAAGAATTACTGTTGAACAAATCCTGAAGGCACTGGCGGGGGGTGTTACAAGTCAGGATTTACTTGAAGATTATCCGGAATTGGAGCCCGAAGATATCCAGGCTGTTTTACTATATGCCGCTGAATTGGTAAGTGAGGAACAGGTTTTTGAAGTAGGTGTAAATACTTGAGTAATGAGTGCAAAATTGAAGTTTTTGGTAGATGTAGGTGTTAGTAGGAAGGTAGAGCAGTGGCTTCGAAAGCACGGGTATGATATAAAAAGTGTGCGGGACATAGATCCTCGAATGAGTGATAAAGGAATACTGAAAATGGCAGCTTCTGAGAGGCGCATGGTTATTACAATGGACAAAGACTTTGGCGAGTTAGTTTACAATTCAGGATTGCCACACGGCGGAGTTTTGCTATTAAGGCTTGAAGAAGCGCGGTCTGATGAAAAGGTGAAAATTATAGATAGGATTTTGGAAAGATATTCGGATAAGTTATCTGACAATTTTTGTGTTTTTAAAGATGGGAAATTGAGAGTCAGAAAATAGGAATGCCTGATTACATGCTGAAGAATAGCTATAGTAAATTGTCATTGCGATCCGCAAGAGGCGGAGAAGCAATCTCGCATTTTGCATTGAGATTGCCACGGTCGAATCGACCTTGCAATGACAGAATAGACAACTAAAAGGAGAATTAACAAAACATATGTCACAGAGTATCTCGGTAGTCATTATAGACAGCGACGTTGATTCGATCAACAGTATGGTGAAGTGCATCAAGAACCTGGATTCCAAAGTGATTGTTGAAGGCACAGCCACGACCTTTGAAAACGGCTTTGAGCTTGTCCATAAGAAAAGACCGATGGTCGTTATAATGGAGGTAACTGAGGACATTAATCTCTCACTCGAAAGAATCAGTCAGATACTCAGCAGGTTCTCTCAGGTATCTGTTTTTGCCACCTCATTGGATAAGTCTTCTGACACAATTCTCAAGGTCATGAGGGCGGGTGCGACCGAATACCTGCCGAGACCTGTGACCGAAGCAGACCTCACTTATGCCCTTCAGAAAGTCGGCCGGCTCTGGCTCACAAGACCCGCTCCTGAAGACGAGGCGGGCCGCATCTTCACTGTCTTCAGTCCAAAGGGAGGAGTCGGTGTAACCACCATCGCCATTAATCTTGCAACAGATATATTCGAAGCTACAAAAAAGCCTACTATCCTTGTTGACCTGGATTTGAACTCAGGTGATGCGACCACATTCCTTAATATGAAACCTTCCTATACGATAAGCGATGTGACAGTGAACATCAGCCGTCTCGATAAATCCTTCCTTCAGGGGGTCGTTGCAAAGCACGAATCCGGCATATATGTTCTGGCAGAACCTCAGAAGGTTGAGGAAGGCGTGTCAATCTCAGGCGTTGATATAAAGAAGGTGCTCAGTCTTCTTAAGTCGATGTTCAAATATATAATCATTGACGCCGAGACCATTTCAGAGAGAACTACTACAGCCCTTGAAATGTCTGATAATATATTATTAATATTCTCCATGAGCCTGCCCGGCATAAAAAATATGCAGAGGTATCTGAGGTATTTTGATAAAATGGGATTAGGGCGTGACAGGGTGAAACTCGTTGCGAACAGGTATGTAAAAAAGAGCGATATCAAGATCGAGGACGCAGAAAAGGCCCTGAATTATCCAATCTTCTGGGCTGTGCCCAATGATTGGGATACAACAATGACATGTCTTAATAAGGGCATCACCATTAGTATGGGATACCCAAGGTCACAACTGAATTCATCCTTGAATGAATTGGCAAGTGCTATAATTTCAGGCAGAAAGTAAGGGAGGAATTGACAATATGGCGCAAAGGGAAAACATTACAGGTCAGGCAAGAAAGCTGGATGTATATCAGGGACTCAAAGCCAAGATACATAGAAAGCTCATAGAACGCCTTGACTTCTCGAACATTGATTTAATAGAAAGGGATATGCTCAGCAAGGAGATAGGCCGGATTATTGAAACGCTGATCACTGAGGAGCAAACACCTCTGAGCGGGGCGGAAAGGGAAAGTCTCATAGTAGACATTCTGCACGAGACCTTCGGCCTCGGTCCTATTGAACCGCTCCTTTATGACCCCGACATTTCAGATATCCTTGTGAACGGATACAACAAGATTTATATAGAGAAATCCGGAAAACTGCAAAAGGTTGATTTGAGCTTCAGGGATGATAACCACCTCATGCAGATAATAGACCGCATAGTCTCAAAGATCGGCCGCAGGGTTGACGAGTCATCTCCTTATGTTGATGCCCGCCTTCCGGACGGTTCGAGGGTGAATGCCATCATCCCTCCACTGGCGCTGGACGGGCCTGTACTTTCAATAAGGAGGTTCGGTGTGGATCCCCTGAAGATGTCGGATATAACAGCCTTTGGCTCTGTTAGTCAGAACATGGCCAGGATACTCGAAGGTTGCGTAAAGTCGAGACTCAACATCCTGATATCCGGAGGCACAGGCACCGGAAAGACGACGCTTCTAAACATACTTTCAGAGTTCATCCCGGATAACGAAAGAATTGTCACTATAGAAGACTCGGCGGAGCTTCAGCTCAAGCAGGACCATGTGGTCAGGCTGGAGACCCGGCCGCCGAACATAGAAGGAAAAGGAGAGGTGACCCAGAGAGACCTTGTCCGGAACAGCCTGAGGATGAGGCCTGACAGGATAATAGTCGGTGAGGTGAGGGGAGGCGAGGCGCTTGATATGCTTCAGGCGATGAATACGGGGCATGACGGCTCTCTCTCTACCCTTCATGCAAATACTGCCAGGGATGCCCTGGCAAGGCTTGAGACCATGGTCTTAATGGCGGGGATGGACCTTCCTGAAAGGGCTATCAGGGAGCAGGTATCCGCAGCCATAAACGTCGTGGTGCATATGTCAAGGTTATCGGACGGCACAAGGAAGATTGTGAATATTTCGGAGATTACAGGCATGGAAGGCCATACCATCGTGATGCAGGATATATTCATATTCGAGAAAACGGGAATAGGACCGGACGGAAGGGTTCTGGGAGAATTCACTCCAACAGGCGTGAGACCGTGGTTCATGCAAAAGCTCAAGGTCTCAGGTTTTGATATCCCAACTCACATTTTCGAGAAATCGCAATGATTCTGCTTATTATAGCCAGTTTATTTTTTGTGGCAGCCCTTCTCGGGTTGATTACCCTTTACATGGGGTATGCCGCGGTCAAGGCGTCTCCGGCTTATGAACTCAAGAAGCGTCTCCGGAAGCTTGCCGTAGAAGCATACGAGGGGCTGCCGGCAGATATAAGAATAGAGATACTGGTCGAGATGACCCCGGTCGATAAGTTCCTTTATAAGTTCAAACTCATAAGGAAATTCGACTCGCTCATGGACAAAGCGGGTCTGAAGATCGATATGAAGATATTCCTTCTTTTTGTGCTTGTTGTTGCTGCGGCAGGTTTCGTCATCGGAGCTGCCGTGGAAAGAGGGATAATATTTGCTTTTATCTTCCTGCTCATACTGGGGTCAATCCCTTTCATTTATTTGCATTTCGAAAAAACAAGAAGGGCTTTGCGGTTTACGTATCAGTTTTCGAACGCCCTCGATATGATGGCGCGGTCTCTCAGAGCCGGACATTCCCTTGCCTCTGCTCTTCAGGTGGTTGGGACCGAGATGTCGGAACCTGTGGCGGGTCTTTTCAGGTCGGTCTATGAAGAACAGACTTATGGACTTTCGTTGAAAGATGCCCTTGCTCATATGATAGAGAGGATGGATACAACCGATCTCCGTTTCTTTGTGACAGCCGTGAGTATTTACAGGGAAATCGGCGGGAACCTTTCTGAGATACTCGAGAGGCTGGCCCAGACTATAAGGGAACGTATAAAGATAAGGAGGCAGATCAGGGTTTATACTGCGCAGGCAAGGCTTTCCGGTTATATCCTGGCGGCGCTCCCTATTTGTATCGCAGTACTCGCTTATCTATTTGCGCCGGATTATATCGGAGAGCTTTGGACGGTGAAGGCAGGCAGATATGCCATAGCAGGCGCCATTGCCATGCAGATAATCGGGTTTTTTGTTATTAAAAAGATTATTAATATAAAGATATGATTATGAGGCACGATCCCAAATTACCGAGAGAATGTGTCACCCTGATCCGTTATACGTAAGACGGATGTTTCAGGGTCTCACGAGATGCTGAAATGAATTCAGCATGACAACACTCTTGGGATGAAGAAGAGAGGAGATTAAATGCCGCTATTTGCTATTGTAACGCTGGTATTTTTGGGGATAGCCTCTGTCCTTTTTTCCCTGTTCTATCTGTTGGTCCCGAAGAAGACCGTTCTGGAGGAAAGGATAGAGAGCCTGACGCCGTATAAGGAGGAGTTTACAATTCTGGAGAGACCCCCGACTGCCTGGCAGAAATTCTTAGGCAGGCTGGGGAAGAAAATACCGCTCAGGCCCCAGGATTACGGAAAATATATGAAGATGCTTGTTGCAGCGGGAATAAAAAAAGAGAGGATCACCGTATTCATGGGTTTTAAAATGTTGTTTACTTTAATTCTTCCTGTTGCCTACCTCATATTTTACGGCATTCCGGTAGAGAAGAATTATGCAACAAAGATACTTTTTACCGCAGGTCTTGCGATCCTGGGTTTTTTGATTCCTACCTTCTGGCTGAGAAACAGGTTGAATAAAAGACAGATCAGGATATTCCACGACCTTCCGGATATGCTTGATCTGATGACCGTCTGTGTGGAGGCGGGCTTGAGCATGGATGCAGCCATGATTAAGGTTTGCGAAGATGAGCAGTTCAAAAAGTCTCCCCTGGCAAAGGAGATTAAGATAGCGACGCAGGAGACGCGCGCCGGCAAACCGAGGCTTGACGCACTCAGGGATATGGGCGAACGTGCGATGGTGGATGATCTGAAGTCGTTTGCCGCGATGCTTATACAGACAGAACGATTGGGCACGAGCCTGGCCCAGTCGCTTCGCGTATTCTCCGATTCTTTAAGGACTATCAGGAGGCAAAAGGCCGAGGAGGCTGCTGCAAAAACTTCCGTGAAACTCATATTCCCGCTGGTTTTTTTCATTTTCCCGGCGCTGCTCGTTGTCATACTCGGCCCCGCTGTTCTCAGAATAATGAAGTTCTTTACAGAGTTCTGAAAGGAGGTGTAATAATGGTGACTGTCGATACCGCTATATTATTGATAATTGCTGTAGAGCTCGCATTAATTTATACCAAGCTTAAAAGGTAGAGAGTGGGGGTGACGGGGAAAAAAAGTCCCAAAACATACTGGTTTTTACCCTCTATATCGGATGTAATATTTGTAATTGTTCTCGCAATAATCTTAAGCGGTAAAGGAAATCTCCTCGGTGATGCGGACACCGGTTACCACATAAGAGCGGGCGAATATATTATCGGGAACCTTAAGGTTCCCGACCATGATATCTTTTCTCATATAAGTCCCCCTGTTAAGTGGACAGCGCACGAGTGGCTTTCGGAAGTGATTTTTGCCCTTATCCACAGGGTTTCCGGGCTGACCGGGATAGTTGCCGGCGCCTCTATCTTAATAGCTTCCATCTATGCCCTGCTCTTTAAATTCTTAAGGTCTTCCGGTATAAATATTTTAGTAGCCGCGTTCGTTGTTGCCCTTGCTACCGGCACGTCAACCATACACTGGCTTGCAAGGCCGCATATATTTTCACTCCTGCTCACACTCATCTGGTATATGGTGCTCGACACCTATCAGCTCAAAAAAAAGAATTATCTATATCTGCTCCCGCTTTCGATGCTCTTATGGGTTAATCTTCACGGAGGATTCATTGCAGGTTTCATGCTCCTTGCTGTTTACATTACGGGCAACTTATTTAAAGCTATTTTTGTAAAAAAAGAAAGACAGGAGGCATCAGGGAGATTGAAGACTCTCCTTTTGTTTTCGATCCTGTGTCTGCCGGCCTCACTTCTTAACCCAAAGGGTTATGATATACTTCTTTTCCCGTTTAGACTTACATCGAACAAATTCATAATGGATCATGTAAACGAGTTTCTTTCACCAAACTTCCACGCCGACCTGAGATTCGAATACATGCTCCTTTTGATGATCATTGTATTCGGAGTTTCCGTACTCAGACTTAGTGCAATAGAGACGATGCTGGTTTTACTGTTTACGCACATGTCGCTTTTTTCAGCAAGGTATATCCCGCTTTATGCCATCATACTCACCCCTGTCATAGGAAGGCGCATAGACGGAATTATAGACACACTCAGAGAAAAGAGACTGATTAAGAGATTTCTTGCCATATCGGACCGTGCGGCCGCGACCGATTTAAAGACAAAGGGATATCTGTGGTCCGTTGTTGCTTCGGCAATCGTGATATCGCTGGTATTTACGGGAAAGGTTGAATATGGGTTTGATAAGAAGAAACTTCCTGTTGATGCAGTTCGGTTTATGAAAAAGGAAAAGATAACAGGCAATATGTTCAATAACGACGAGTTCGGAGATTACATTATCTATGCGGCATGGCCGCAGTACAAGGTATTCATGGACGGAAGGTCAGATATGTACGGGACCGAAAGGATGAAGGAATATTTCAAGGTGATAGGAATAAAAAACGGATGGGAGAGGGTATTTGAAAAATATGGCATAAACTGGGTAGTTTACAATGCCGATTCCCCCCTTACAAACTTCCTTCTTGAAAGTAAAGACTGGAGGCTCGTATACGCTGATAAAGTGGCCAATATATTTGTGAAAAATGTGCCGGAATATCAGCCGCTGATAAACAAATATCCCGATGTGAGACCGGTGATAATCGATGATAAGAATGACGAGGACAGATGAGAAGAAACCTTGGGATGGAGCAGGTGACCGAATGAAAGCACGCAATTTAAAAAACGACAAAGAACTATCGAATAATGTAAACGTGGCTGACGGCCTGTTGAAACGGATGAAGGGACTTCTGGGCAGAAACGAGTTGACTCATGGTGAGGCATTGTGGATTAAGCCGTGCATGTCGATCCATACATTCTTTATGGGTTTTCCGATAGATGTTGTTTTCCTGAATAAGAAAAATCAGGTGGTGGCTGCCATAAAAGACCTACAGCCGAATCGGATGACGAAAATATATCCTAAAGCTGCAAGTGTTCTTGAACTGCCTGCCGGTACAATTGAAGCAACGGGTACAGGAGTTGGAGACGAGATTGAGATTGCATGACAATGAGAAGCTTATTAATAAGGAAAATATACCCCCCTCTTTTTTAAAGAGGGGTTAGGGGAGATTACTTAAATAAAATGCTGCTCTATAATACTAAACTGAAAAAATACTCACAAGAACTCAGAAAAAATATGACTGATGCAGAAACACTGCTTTGGTCAAAACTGAGAAGGAAACAACTGAAAGGTTTACAGATTTACAGGCAGAGAATTATAGACAATTATATAGTTGATTTTTGTTGCCCAAGAGCAAATCTGATTATTGAAATTGATGGGGGCCAATACTATTCCGATAAAGGAATCAACAAAGATAAAGTACGAGATGATTATCTGAGAGGCCAGGGATTTAAAGTTCTTAGATTTTCTGATAAAGAAATCTTCGAGAATTTTAATGGAGTAATCGAGAGAATATATGAAAATTTGTAATCCCCCTACATCCCCCTTTAGAAAAGGGGGACTTGAAGTGGTAAGAAGTTTAGAAGAGGGGAGAAAATTACAAGATGATAAGAGTTGGCAAAAAGACGTTTTTCAATTTGGATTTTGAGCTTTAACATTTGGATTTTTTCAATTTCATTTGGATTTTGTCATTTGACATTTAAACTATTTGATTATTATGCATCAGAAAAGTAAAGACATATTATTGCCCTTATCCCTTTTTTTTCTCACCATCATTACAAGAATACCATTCACAAGCAAACTTCTATATCATATGGATTCCGTCCATTTTGCCTTAGCTCTTGAAAAATATGACATTACAGTACATCAGCCGCACCCTCCCGGCTACTTCCTTTATGTGATGCTCGGCAGGTTGCTAAATCTTTTCATCAGAGATGCAAACACTGTGCTTGTCTCGATAAGCGTCATCTTCAGCGGCCTTGCTGTCGTGGCCATATATCATCTCGGAAAGGAGATTTATGACCGAAAGGTTGGCCTTATCGCTGCGGCGATAGCAATAACAAGTCCGAACTTCTGGTTTCATGGTGAAATAGCGCTTTCATATATAGTGGAAGCTTTTTTCAGCACAGTCATAGCCTTTTCTTGCTGGCAAATACTGAAAGGAAAACGTAAATACATTTGGCTTTCTGTGATAGCGCTCGGTATCGCAGGTGGCATAAGGCAGAATACAATGGTTTTCCTACTACCCCTCTGGTTATTTTCTATGAAAGGCATGCCGATGAGAAATATCATCGCATCCCTTGGCCTGCTCGGTCTTGTCTGCCTCCTCTGGTTTCTTCCTATGGTTTATATGACAGGTGGTTGGAATGCCTACCATGAGGCATTCAGGGAGTTATGGTTGTTCAATACAGGGCATGTTTCAGTGTTTGAAAAGGGTTGGGTGACATTTAAGATATTTTCATCATCCCTGTTCGACTTTACAATATATGGCGTAGAGGCTGGAATTTTAATATTGGGTCTTGCGGCCTATTCTTTGATAAGGCATGGAATTTTCAAATCTCTCGATAAAACAAAAGTCTTTTTTTTCTCTTTGTGGGTGCTGCCTTCTGTCTTCTTCTATTTGACTATTTTCCTGCATCCGGCGAATCCCGGATATGTCCTGATTTTCCTGCCGGCACTCTTTATTCTCACATCTGCTTCGATAGGTTATATAAGCGATGAAATCAAGCAGGTAATGAAAAAGGACATCTACGCGTTTATGGCGCTATCTATAATCATTTTCAACACAGGTATTTTCTTTCTCTCGAATTATCCTGTCTCGTACAGGGAGATCAGAACCCATGACAGGAATCTTGCGATAATGCTTGAGGGCATCAGGACCTTCGACTCTTCAAGAGCAGCAATATTTGTCGGTCCCTACATATTCTATGGCTACAGGCAGATCATGTATTACCTTCCCGAATACAAGGTTTATCAAGTGGATGTTAGGGTTGCCCCAACAGGTGAGGTAAGAAAGACTTTCTGGGGACACAATAAGGAAACCTTCTTGTCAAAGGAGATAATCTTACCAAGAAGCATCGACACGTTTATTTTGCCGCTTATTGCTGATGATAGAAATATGGTATCAAGAATAAAAGTGGTAAGTGTTCACCAATTACAGCCTATTAATATGTATTTAGCTTATGGAAATATATCACTTATAAATGATATTTACCCTGAATTGAGGATTCAGATACAAAATAACAAAATGATTAGTAGGATTATTAATCCATTGATAGGTCAGTATAAGGATACTTGAAAAAGAGAGAAAAACTACATGCAACAATATAACCGTAAAAGGGATATTATTAATATAATATTATTTGCCCTTATCGCATTTTATTGCACGTTGCCTCTTTTTATTCATCATGGCCTGCCATATATCGATGATATGGTATTTCATTCTTTCCAGGCGAACCAGTTCGACCGGGCCATAAGAGATGGCGTGATTTATCCAAGATGGATTCCTGATGCTAACAATGGTTACGGCAGCGCAAACTTTATCTTCTATGCGCCGCTCAGCTACTATCTCGTATCAGCCATAAGACTTTTCACGCCCTCGCTTACCACTGCCATGATAGCAGCTATCTGGTTAGGCTTCTTTTTATCCGGTGTTACCATGTTTGTAGCGACAAATAAGATGTTTGGAGGCACAGGCAATCCTCTACCGGCAATTATCTACCAGATCCTCCCGTTCCATCTGGGAGATCTTTATATACGCGGCACATTCGCAGAACTTGTTGCATTTATATGGTTCCCCCTTGTTATCTTGTTTGCGTACAAAATACTCGAATCCAGAAATAAGATGGCCTTTATTGGCTTGAGTATATCCTATGCTGGATTGATTCTAACTCATCTGGTATCCGGCTTTATCTTTACCCTCGTAATAGGGGCCTATTTGATTTATAATTACTTTTTGAAGAATAAGAAACCTCTTCTGAAAACCTTACTTTCGCTTATTCTTGGTCTCGGGTTATCATCATTTTATCTTATCCCTGCCATCTTCGAAAAGAAGTTTGTTCAAATAGACTACATAATCAAATGCCCTGTCGGAGACTATAGGAAGAATTTTTTGTTCATGTGGAACAAGGTCCAAATCATACTCGAACATTTTTACCTTTCGCTCCACATCACAGTAATTTTGGAGGTCATACTTTTTCTGTTTATTATATTGGTGATACAAAGAAACCGGGAAAAATTACTTAATAGATTGCATGTGAACTTCTTCATGCTTCTATTTTTGTCTGCCTTTATCCTTACTACACCCTTATCCAAACCTTTGTGGGATATCGTACCCGGTTTTCCTTTCCTGCAGTTCCCGTGGCGTTGGGTAATGGTTATGGAGTTGTCATTGTGTCTACTGATCGGGGCTGCATTTTCTCTTAGGGAAATGCCCGGTTTTAGATTAACTGATCTAAAAAAAAGGTGGATTGTCTATCTCATGGTTGCTCTTTCCCTGGTGTCACTTAATACGATTCTTCAAGGTTCGCATCATATCTCAAAGATCGCAGTCTCGACTGTAGATGTTCGCGAATATACTCCGATATGGGCGGGCGATATGAGGAAAATAATGTCGGAGGCAAAAATTGAGATGGTTTCAGTTGTTTCGGGAGAAGCTCTGACCGATATAGTTGAGTGGACATCTGAAGAAAGGGTTATCAGTACAAAAGCCTCAACTCCCGCCCTTCTCAGGATTTCAACTTTTTATTATCCCGGCTGGGAAGCCGGAATAGACGGCAATAGAGCAAATATTATGATAGAAAAAGAGAGCGGTGCAATGCTCATCGACATCCCTCAAGGAGAACATAAACTGGTGTTAAAGTTTGAGGACACACCCGTCAGGCATTACGCCAAGATCATCTCAATACTCTCATTTTGTATCGCGGTCTTATTAGTATTCTTTTCTAAGAAGACCAATCGGGATTCAAAGACTGAGCTATGAATAAGAGAAAATACACTTTTTTTAGTATTCTTTTTTTATTCTTTCTGTCTGCATTAATGATGTTGAGACAGCTTAAGACGCCGGGTTATTTTTCAGTTTTTGTGGCAGATTCATTTGTCTACACTAGCAGGGCATGGCAGTTTATAGAAGCCTTAAAAGAAGGGATAATCTATCCGAGGTGGCTTCCTCTTAACTTCTGGGGCTACGGAAGTCCCACTTTTATTGTGTACTCACCTCTTGCCTTTTATCTGGTGGCATTCTTCAACGTTTTCACAAATTCATTAATAGCTGCAATGAACATAACCAAGTTTGCAGCGCTGTTCCTTTCAGGGGTGGGTATGTTTTTTCTGGTCAAAGAGTTTTATTCTAAGAAAATTGCCCTTTTGTCTTCCTGTCTTTATATAACATTCCCTTACACCATTTTTCAGTTTTATTCGGTGGGTACTTTTTCTTCTACTGTTTCTTTTATGTGGTTTTCTCCGATATTCCTTTTTACCTGCAGATACATGAAAAATAGACACTACAGGGACATACTGTATGCCGGCGCCTGTTACGGCGGGTTAATTCTTACACATTTGATTAATGCCTATATGTTCACTTTCGTAATAACAGCGTTCATAGTCTACATGTCTATATCCGAAAAGAGGCCGAAAGACCTAATCATTGCGCCCGCCGTTATCGCGATCGGAATTTTGATATCGGCAGCTTACGTATTGCCTCTTATTTTTGAAAAATACTTTCTCAATGTCGAGACTTTCATAGGAGAAGCAGGAGGAGATAGCTGGCCTTATTACTATTTCCTTATATTGCCCAATCTGACAGGCAAACTCCCTCCTGATCATTTCTGGACAGTCTATTACGAAAAATTTGTTTTTTATGTCTTATTCTTTGCGATTCTTATATTATTGTTTTTTCTTCGGATACTTAAATTACGCCATGATAAGGCCATGGGGCAAACAAATACTGTTAACGAGTTTTTTCTTGGAGTGTCGGTGAGCAGCTTATTTTTCTTATTCGGCATTTCAGCATTCATTTGGGAGACTGTTCCATTTTTCAAGTATGTTCAGTTTCCCTCCAGGTGGTTGAATATAACTACCTTTGCCGTTATTTTTCTGTCTTCCTCAGTTTTCTATGCCTTTAATGCCGCGCCTAATCATAAGAAAGGAAAACAATATTTCTTTATCGCCTTACTATTTCTGGCATTTCTTTTTTTGGATTACAGATACATAAGTTCAGCTCCTGAATTTGCTGAAAAAGAATTGATACCGGTGAAATCCATTAATTGGGATATGTGCGTACTTCCGGGGAGCGCGGACATAAATAGGATTGACAAAGATACTGACTTCGGGAAAAGAGCTCTTATTATCAAAGGAGAAGGTAAAGCCGAAACTGTGGCGTGGAAGTCTGCTGAAAGGATTATCGAAATAGCAGCCAGTCAGCCAATTTTATTAAGGATAAGAACCTTTAATTTCCCTGGCTGGAAAGCCTATATAGACGGCATTGAGACAGAAATAAAGACGGAAGAGGGATATGGTACAATACTTGTCGATATACCTGTGGGCAAACATGTGCTTGAGTTGAGATTTAAGGATACGCCTATCAGACGGTATTCGAAGATTATCTCATTGTTTTCTTTTTTCATGATGGTTTTATTCGTTTTTTTAAAGACCCGAAGGATCCGATTGTTGAAGCAAAAATAATGGGTGATATGTGAAGCTCTCGCGGGAAAACAAAAAAGAAACGAACATAATTACATTCATTACATTGAATCTGTTCGTTTTCTTCGTTTCAGTCTATCTTTTGACTGCCTCGGGGCCCAACTTTTATAATACCGATGCGAGTCAACTGCGCTTTGAGGTGGTCAAATCAATTGTTGAAAGATTTGATCTTTCAGTCCCAAAGGGGACCGGCTTGCAAGGGAGTGACGGAAGAGATTATTCGTGGCTCGGCATTGGTTCTTCTTTATTGGCAGTCCCTTTTTACGTAGGTGGCGAAGCAATAGGGGTTTCGCCTGAAATTGCTGTCTCAATAATGAATAACTTATTCGGAGCTGCTACCGTTGTTTTGGTTTTTCTTTTTTCCTTCACTCTCGGATATTCGAAGCGAGCCTCTATTATGGCCGCGATTTTCTATGGCCTTTGCACAATGGCTTGGCCCTTAGCAAAGCATCCTTTTGACCATCCGATAGAGACATTCTTTGTACTGCTCTCGGTCTATTTTATTTATCTTCGAGTGGTTGGTCAAAAGACTGTTTGCCTTTTGCTTTCGGGCATTTCCCTTGGGATCGCTTATGTTACGCGGCCTACTTCAATATTGATTATGCCATCTTTATTTGTTTTCATGATTGTTTACTACTCTCAAAAGCTAGGGTTAAAGTCAATTTTCAAGCTTGCTGCGAGAGATTCAGGTTTATTTTTTTTGTCTTTTCTTCCTTTTTTAGGTCTGAGTTTCTACTATAATTATTATCGTTTTGGTTCAATTTTTGAGACAGGATATTCCTTAATCGCACTGCGAACCGGCATTAAATTCTTTACAGGCACACCATTCGTGACAGGCCTCAGTGGGTTTCTGCTGAGCCCGGGAAAGGGTTTCTTTTTTTATTCTCCCGTGGCTGGACTTTTTTTCTTTTCGGTAAGAGCATTCCTAAGGAAACATCCGGCTATCGGCTTCTCCTTTTTATCCATAATATTGTCTTATCTGTTATTTCTTTCAAAAAATATGAACTGGCATGGAGATTGGGCATGGGGGCCGCGCTATCTCCTTGTTGTTACTCCATTCCTAATTATTCCGCTGGCCGAACTTCTCGACACTGACAGGTGGCTGAACAAGAGTTTTTTAAGATGGACTGTCTATTTCTTTTTTACTTTGGGTCTCGTCATACAAATTGTGGCTGTGTCTGTAAATTTCCAAAAATATTTTCTTATCTTAAGATTTAACGAAGAAGTAAAATTTACCGTGTCACGGGGTCACGGAGTACAACCGATAGTCGAGCCGCCCGCTGAACTTTATTTTGATTGGCGTAAGTCTCCGATACCGGCACAATTCAAATTTATGTATAAGACAGTCAGAGAGATAGGAGATTACGGATATTCGAACTCCTCGTGTGAGAATACGACGGCTTGGAAAAATGATCCGAACCCCTGTCTGGCCTTTTTCGATTTCTGGTGGGCGCAAAAATATTGTTTAGTGCGCGAATATTTGATACTGTTAATTTCTCTTATCCTATTATCCCTTTATTGTGCATCCAGACTATGTAAAGTCCTGGGTTTTAGGCATGTCAGAGAGGAATAATGAAAAATAGAAGAGAGTTGAGTTGATGGAACGATCCAATTCCGATATTTTACCACTTGAACAGACTCGATCGATAGAAATGTTGAAGTCAAAAAGGGTAGCCTTATTTATCGTTGCCTATAATGCTGAAAAATATATTGAGTCACTTATGGAAAGAATTCCGGAAGAATTAATATCTCTTTTTGTTGAAATCTTTATTATCGACGACAGTTCTACGGATTTAACCTATGAAGTTGCATCTCGAATTAAAGACAAATATCAGTGCTGCAATCTCAACCTCTATCGAACTCCTTTTAACAGAGGCTATGGGGGAAATCAAAAACTTGGCTATCTCTATTGCATAGAAAAGAATTACGATATAGTTATCTTACTACACGGCGACGGTCAATATCCGCCTGAATACTTGCCGAAAGTCTTGGCTGCATTTAGAGATGACACTGACGCTGTGTTTGCGTCAAGAATGATTACCAAGTCTCTTGCACTGAAGGGAGGGATGCCACTCTACAAGTGGCTTGGAAATCAGGTACTCACTTTTATTGAAAATAAATTATTAGGGACTCATCTGTCTGAATTCCATACCGGCTATAGAGCCTATAAGATCGAAGCCCTAAAAAAGATGCCGTTTGTGCATAATTCTGACGATTTTCATTTTGATACGGAAATTATCGTTCAGCTCGTAGCAACAAAATGTAACATTGCTGAAATACCCATCCCAACTTTTTACGGTGAGGAAAAATGTCATGTCGATGGCTTGAAATATGCGAAGAATTGTATACAGTCGATTATTAGATATCATTTGGTTAACATGGGTTTATTTTATTCGAGAAACTTCGATTTTACGCTCTTTGAAAATGAAAAATATATGTTTAAAAAGAGTCCGTATTCTTTACATCAATATGTGTTAAGAAGGGAATTAAACAAGGGAATGATTACTATTGAGCTTGGTGCGAATAGGGGCATCTTAAGTAGTCATATAGCAAAATATACCAAAGAGCACTGGGCTGTCGATCTATTTACTCCGGGACTTGCAGGAAATTCAAAGGTATTGGCTTTAGATCTTAATAATCCTTTTTCGAATGTCCTTCCTCAACGATATTTTGATCGTTGCTTCGCTTTAGATGTAATCGAGCATCTCGACGATCCTGAACAATTTCTCGTAGACACCTTTAATATATTAAAAGTTGGTGCCGAGTTGCTTGTTAGCACTGCGAACATTGCTTATCTCCCGATGAGATTTTTACTTTGGTTCGGACAGTTCAATTACGGCAAGCGAGGTATACTGGATAAGACCCATAAGAGACTGTTTAATGTTATAACTTTCAAAAGGCTTTTGAGGTCTTATGGCTTTAGAATCGAAAAGACGGTTGGCTTTGGACCTCCTCTGACTGACCTTATAAACAATAATAAGTTCATGAGATTGGTTGAAAGAGTTCATGCTTTTTTTTCCCGTTTATATCCTCCTTTGTTTGCATATAACTTCTTAGTAATAGCCACACGCATTGACAGCATAGATGACATCTTTAAGAAGACGATACCGGGTTGCAAGAAGTCATTGAAGACTTGAAAAATCGCTAAGATAGAGGTCCCGGCGTACTCTTTTTCTTATCATAATAGGATATGGTATCATTGTTAAACAAAGATAGTACCATCTGAACAATATGAAATCTTTCAGTTTTATAAACAGAAGACTTACCATAAGAAGTCATATTTTATATTCACTGTTCGTTCACACTGTCATGCTGACTTATTTGCTCTCATTGCCTCTTTACAGGGGTAGCCTTGATTTAAGGTCATTTGAAGACTATTTCGTCTACCTGACGAATGAAGGAGCGAGAGATTTTGGGAAACCCTCCCCAGCATATAAGGGTGAAAAATCTGAGATGTCCGGTCAAGGTATGGCAGAGGATATAAAGACTGTGTTAAAAGTGCCGGAAGTTGATACAAAAAAAAGCCCTCAGCGTTTGGAAGCAGAAAAACCGGTCATACCTGAAACCGAAACGATGCATGAGATGGAAACAGCTTCGGAGCAAAAGATAGCACAGGTAACTGACGTAAAGAAGCCTTTGGAATCTTCAGAAAGTAAAGGGACTTCTCTCCTTCCTGAAAAACCGAAAGAAGCTGCAATGCCTCAAGAAATTAGAGAACCGAAAAAGGGAAGTGTGCCGCCGCCGGTTGAGATTGAGAAAACTCCTGCCCTGGAGAAAGCCGTTTCAAAGGTTAAGGAAGCCTTTAAGGAGAAGGCTGCGGTTACTAAGGAAGAAGGAACTAAGCTCAGGGTATCTGAGGATACGGGGCTTGAGACTAAGGCAACGCCGCCTGAAGTGGATTCAGGGTTTTTTCTTAAAACTATGCCGGGCAACATGGTGATACCGTTTGATGCAGGGTTTAAAAAAGAAACTGTGCGTGTTGAAAAAGAAAAGGCTTTAGGAACAGAAAAGAAATCAGGTCAGGAAACCGCCGAGAAGAAGGCGATTCCGGCGGAAAAGAAACCAACACCCGCAGAGGATAAAGCGGCACCGGCGGAAAAGAAAGCACCCCACGCAAAGGTAGAACCCTTAACAGTTGCTAAGGCGTTAAAAGAGGAAAAGGCAGAGTCTGTAAAGGTATTTGAATTCAGGGAACTTTTGGAATCCTTAGGAGTTGGGGGGGAGAAGGCAAAAGAAGTTCCGAAGCCTGATGAAAGGGTGAAGAGTGGGAAAGTGATCCTCGATGCGGCATCTGCATTAAAGGCGAAAGCCCCGGCTTTAAAGAGGATCCCCTCAAGGATTGATGAACCGCCCGGAGAAAATGCGGTTGACTCAAAAGAAGATGCTAAAAACGCGTCATCTGAAAAGATAAGCCTTCCAAAGGAAACTCCACCTTTATCAACTAAAATAAATGAAGGATTATTACTTAAAACCGTCCCGGACAAAATGATGATACCTTTTGAGAAGGCATTTAAGACAGAAACTCTGCCCGGCGCAAGAGAATTAGTGACAGAAAAGAAAACGGGTCATGAAATGCACAGGGTTCCAGCCGAAAAGGTAAAGCCAGAGAAGGTGACTGATGTAAAGGAATATTCAAAACATTCAAGGATTGAGGAGGCTTCAAAGGAAGAGGCACCCGCAATAAAAAGAAAAGATTTGACAGAAGAAAAAAGGGAAATGAAAAAAAACGGGCAGCCTGAAAAGGAAAATGAAAAACCAGGGGAGGCTGTAAGGCCCCAGGTGGAAACAAAACCTGTTAAGACAGCTTCAGATATGTCTTTAGAAGGAAGAGTTGAAGAAAGACCTGTAGCGGAGATATTAACTTCTGAAAAGAACAGAATGCCTTCACAAAAAGAGTATTTTCAGAAGTTGGGCGATAAGAATGAACAGGCCACGGCGGCAATAAAGCCCGAAGCCAAAGAGAGAGGAGTTGAGGGGGGAAAACCTCCGTTCGGCATACCCGTGCCTGACGTTCTTCTCATGAGGGATATAAAGATAGAGATTCTTTCCGCAGACACTGAGATGTCAGGCCTCACATTTCATCTTTTAAAGAAGACCCACCCGATGGAAAACAGGAAGCCGGAATCGGGGAAACAAAAAGAAATAGACATTGCGGAGGAAAAAGAAGAAACAAGTGCTTCAGGTTCATCCGGAGGTAAGAAGTTATTTTTTGTTGCAAAGGCTGAAAAAGGTATATATACTTTTATTATAAAAAATGGGGGAGAAAAGGCGCACGACGCCTCTGTTGTTTTTCGCCTTTTTGAGGGGAAGACGGGAGAGAGGATTAAGGAATTTAGGGCCGTTCAACTTTCTCCTGATACCGTAGTGAAGCTCAAGTTCATTCTTCCTGAAGCGGTATTCTGGGACGATGAGTATTACTTCACGGGTACGATAGAAAGCTCGAGTACCCTGACCAAGTTTAACGATAAAACAGGGATAGTATGGAAAGAGGAAAAAGATTATTGATATATATCTGAATTCTTGGAGGTGAATTAATGGTGGAAACGTTAGGACAAAAACTGCTCAAAGAAAAAGTTGTTACGGAGGAACAAGTCGAAAAAGCGATCTCAAGACAGAGACTTCAGGGGGGGAGGTTAGGTCATAATCTTGTTGCGCTCGGTTTTATAACGCCCGAAGAGCTAAATACATTTTTTAAAAAGTATCCCGGCGCTCCGAAGACGGTGGAAGAAACGGGACTCGACATGTCTTTTATTACAGACCTCATAATGAAACATATCCTCTTTATGGGCGAATTCAAACTTGCGGATATAGCAGATAGTATTAAACTTCCGATCTCTGTCGTGGACCCTGCGGTGGATGTGCTCAGGCGTGAGAAGTTTGTGGAGGTTAAAGGGGCGTCCGAATATGCAAAGATAACCTATAATTTCAATATTACCGGACAGGGCAAAAACAGGGCGACAGAGCTTCTTGATTTATGCAGATACGTAGGTCCTGCTCCGGTAACTCTGAATGCGTATACGGAGCTGGTAGAGTCTCAGACCATCAAGAATATAGTCGTGGGCGAAGACAGTGTAAGAAAAGCCTTTTCGCATGTAATAATAAGCGAAAGTTTATTAAGGCGTCTTGGCCCGGCGATCAGCTCGGGGAAGGCGATGTTCATTTACGGCCCTCCCGGGAACGGCAAGACCACAATAGCAGAAACCATAGGCATGGTTCTGCCCGAGACCGTCTATATTCCCTACTCAATTATCGTAGGTGGTCAAATCATATGCATATTTGACCCTGTTAATCATATTCCTGCCGAGGCTGCAAAGGAACCGGCTGCCGTAGATCGCAGATGGCTCCTCATAAAAAGGCCTGCGATTATGACCGGAGGCGAACTGACCCTCAAAACGCTCGACCTTGACTTCAATAACATCTCCAAATTTTATGAGGCTTCGCTTCAGATGAAAGCAAACAACGGTCTCTTTATCGTCGATGATTTCGGAAGGCAGCAGATGGAACCCCAGAACCTTTTGAACAGGTGGATCGTGCCCCTTGAAAGAAGGACGGATTTTATGACCCTTCACACCGGCATGAAATTCAGCATCCCCTTTGACCAGCTCGTTATATTTGCCACAAACATCGAGCCTAAAAGACTTGTGGATGAAGCATTCCTGAGAAGGATAAGGTACAAGATTAAGATAGACCATCCGACAGAGGAAGAATATGAAGCGATCTTCAAAAGGATTTGCGAAGCAAACGGGCTCGCATTTAAAAGGGACGTGTTTGAATACCTCATGAAGAATTATTACAAGAAGCAGGACGTTAAGCTCAATGCATGTCATCCGAGGGACCTCGTAGACCATATAATAGACGATGCTCATTATTACAATCATACCGCTCAACTCTCAAAAGAGGGTATAGACATTGCCTGGCTGAACTATTTTGTAGAGATGTGAGGGCCATAATTCACGAAGGAAGAAGCGATCAGAATCATGAGGGAGTCTATCGGCGCACACTTTGACCCCGTATTGTTCGAATATTTTGAGAAGGCGGTTAGTTGATCCGGGTATGATCTCGATAATCATTGCCGCTTACAACGAGGAAAAAAGAATAAGCCCTTCATTGTTCAAGGTTAAAGATTATCTGATCGGCCTCAATATGGATTATGAGATAATTGTTGTCGATGACGGAAGTACCGACCGCACCGGTGAAGTCGTGAAAGACCTGACTCCGGACATCCTCAATCTGAAGCTTATAGGTTACGAAATAAACAGAGGAAAAGGGCATGCATTGAGAAAAGGTGTTCTTGCATCGAGGGGGGAGGCTGTACTCCTGACCGATGCCGACCTGTCAACGCCCATAGAAGAGCTTTCCAAATTATTGCCGCTAATCTATGACAATAAGTGCGATGTGGCGATTGGATCGAGAGCCCTTGCCCTGAGCGAGATTATTGAGAAACAACCGTGGTGGAGACAAAGCATGGGGAAGTTGTTCAATAAGATAGTCAAGGTCCTGATAGTGGATGATTTCAGGGATACCCAATGCGGCTTTAAAGTATTTTCTGGAGATGCAGCCAGAAATCTCTTTAGTCAGGCGCAGATAGACCGGTTCGCCTATGATGTTGAAATTCTTGCGCTTGCCAAAAAGAAAGGATACAGGATATTGGAGGTGCCCATCAGGTGGATCAACTCCCCTGAATCTAAAGTGAATCCTCTGCGGGATTCACTGCAGATGCTCTGCGATCTTTTGAGAATAAGGGCGACGGTAGGCAGCGCGAAAAAGTAACGTTTTGCAGACCTTAGTGTGGTGAATGTGTTTTCGTCATTCCGGGCTTGACCCGGAATCCAGGGTTTTCTATGAGTGCACTCACATCATTACCAGCACGCTCATCATAGCTATTGACCATATTATGTCAAGCGGAAGCTGCAGCTCGCATGTGGAATCTAAAAGCAGGTCTGCCCTCGGTGGGAACTCCTCGTCCTTAAGCCATAGAATCAATGTCACAGGTATCCTGGGCATGGGAAGAAGTTTTATTGAGGCATCTCCGTAATTCAATACCTCTGCACAAAGTTCTATGCCTCTTTTAATAAAAGATTCTTTATCATCCTCATATCTTTTTGCCATACTCTCT
>Ga0315282_10003738_pt1 | contig 27121 bp, 27 predicted proteins | sample YL17G07_20_MG_FD_203693 | JGI IMG/M metagenome (GOLD analysis project Ga0315282, IMG submission 203693) | Sediment microbial communities from Yellowstone Lake, YNP, Wyoming, USA - YL17G07_20 | ecosystem: Environmental > Aquatic > Freshwater > Lake > Sediment | place: USA: Wyoming | collected...
AAAGACTGGACCGACTGAGCACCCTGGGGATCGTCCCGGGAAGCATCCTCAGAATGCACCAGAAAAACCCTTCCTTTGTATTGCAGATTGGGGAGACGACGATTGCGTTGGATAGGGATATCGTGAGAAATATTTATGTCAAAAGGGTTTAGATCAAGAATTCGAACGTCAGCGGTGAGTCATCCTGGATCATCGTTCACTGATGGGTATCCGTTTCATCCTTTCTGACGGGCAATCCCCCCCCGCGTTTTTCCATCTCTTCCTGAATCAACTCCCCCAGACTCGGAGAACCAGACCCCTGATTCGAGATATATTTTTCTATCTCTGCCTTCTCGGCCCTGTCCTTGAGTCCTTTGATGCTCAGGCCGATCCTCCGATCATGAGGATCGATGTGAAGCACCACGGCGGATAGGGTATCCCCAACCTTCATGACATCTGAGGGTTTTTCCACTTTCTCCCGGCTGATCTCAGAAACGTGGACCAGTCCCTCAATTCCCTCTTCCAGTTCCACGAAGGCGCCGAAATCCGTCACGTTGGTGACCTTTCCCGCGACCACGTCTCCCTTTCGATATCGCCGGGCAACATCTTTCCATGGATCAGGAGTCAATTGTTTAATGCCCAATGAGAAGCGCTCATTTTTCCGATCGATATTCAAGACCACGGCCTCTACTTCCTGTCCTTTCTTATAGAACTCGCCGGGATGTTTGATCTTTTTTGTCCATGACATTTCGGAGACATGGACGAGGCCGTCCACGCCTTCATCAAATCCGATGAAGATGCCAAAATCGGTCACGGTTTTCACCCTGCCCACCACCTTGGTCCCCACGGGATATTTCTCCTCGATCAGAGTCCAGGGATTGGGTTCCACCTGTTTCATCCCCAAAGAAATTCGTCGCTTGGCCGGATCGCAATCGAGGACCATGACCTCGACCGGGTCACCGATGTGGACGACCTTGGAAGGATGTTTCGTCTTCTTACTCCAGGTCAACTCCGAGATATGGACAAGGCCTTCAACCCCTTCTTCCAGCTCCACAAAAACTCCATAATCCGTCAAATTGACAACCTTCCCCTTGATGCGAGACCCCGCCGGATACTTCTGGGGCACGGATTCCCAAGGATCGGGCAAGGCTTGCTTCAATCCCAGCGAAACCTTTTCTTTCTCTCGGTCGAAGTGAAGGACTCTCACGTTGATGCGTCCTCCAACGGAGAGCTTCTCCGAAGGATGACCGATTCTCCCCCAAGAGATGTCCGTAATATGGAGGAGACCGTCCATTCCACCCAAATCGATGAACGCGCCATAGTCGGTGAGATTCTTCACCGTCCCCTCTACAACGTCCCCCTCTTTGAGATTTTTTAGGGTTTCTTCTCTCGACTGTTTCCGCTCCTCATCGAGAAGAACACGCCGGGAGAGAACAATATTGTTTCTCTTTCGGTTAAACTTGATCACCTTGAACTTTAATCGTTGCCCGATCAAGGCATCTAGGTTCCGAACCGGCTTTAAATCAATTTGAGATCCGGGCAAAAAAGCGAGGAGCCGACCGATATCTACGGAGAGCCCTCCTTTCACCTTGCCAACAATCTCTCCCTCGATGACTTCCCCTTCCCGGCAGGACCTGCTGATGTCCCTCCAAACCTTTATCTTATCTGCCTTTTCCTTCGAGAGGGTGAGCAACCCTTCTTCGCTCTCCTTCCTCTCCAACAGCACATCGATCCGGTCCCCGATCTTCACATCGACTTTCCTATCTCTCTTCAAAAATTCCTGCATCGGGATCTGGCCTTCCGACTTATATCCCACATCCACGGTCACATGATCCGGAGTAATGTCAATAACGGTTCCCCTGAGGATCTGACCTTCTTCCAAGGTCTTCAGGCTTTCTTCATAAAGTGTTTGGAAATCTTCTCGTGGAGCCGAGTCTTCGACGTGTTCATCCCTACGAGGAACTTCTTTCCCCTCTCCCCCTTCCTCTTCTCCTCCGGGAGAGGTTTCTTTTTTCTCTTCCTCTGCAGGAGCCAATTCTTCCTTCACCATTCAAAACCCCTTTCTCGATAATTTTATAGAATATACCACACCGGTTCAAAAATTACAAATTTTTTAACCCCTTAGGACTTTTAGACACCAGATCTCCGGCGACCTCGTGCGATGGGAAATCCTTCGATTCTACGATGCGATTCATCTCTTCTACGATCTCTTCAACAGACCGGTGGGTGGAGTCGATATAAACGGCATCATTGGCCTTTTTGAGAGGGGAATGGTCCCGATGCATATCATTGTGATCCCTCTGCACCAATTCTTCTTGTGTTTCCTTGAAATCTACCTCCACTCCCTTTTCGACCATTTCGTCGTATCTTCTTCTTGCCCTTTCATCGCTCTCAGCGTCTAAGTAAAATTTAACTTCTGCGTCGGGAAAAACGACCGTCCCAATATCCCGTCCTTCCAGTATCACGCCACCTTCCTTTCCCATCTCCCTCTGCATCCGAACGAGAGCCTCCCTTACCCCCTTCTGTTTCGAAATATGAGAGGCGAGACGACTGATTTCAGGTGTGCGAATGGCCTCTGTAACATCCTGTCCGTCACAGAAAACATGAATTTCTTCGCCTTCCGCAATCAACGTAATATGAAGAGACGAAGCTAATCGGCTGAGTGCCGATTCATCTTCTGGAGAAATCAACTTCTCTTTAACTCTTAGCGCAACAGACCGGTACATCGCTCCTGTGTCAATATAGATGTAACCCAATCGTTTGGCTAAGGCCCTCGCCACAGTGCTCTTTCCGGCACCAGAAGGGCCGTCTATCGCAATAGTTAATCCTTTTTTTTTAGATATCACCACCGTTCTAAGACCTCGGAATAATTTACCCTTCGGGGGTCAGCGTGCGGCGCCCTTGCCCTTTAGGGGATACCATATCAGGAAGGAATTTTCAAGGAAGGAGGCGAGAACGTAAGCATCTTTTCCCCCGTGACGAAGATGGGCCGGTCGAGAAAGTTTTAGAGCGGGACCTTTGAGAAAGTGGATTCAAACGTTCTAAATCCATCCAAACCGGCGATTTTATGGACAAACGAAAATGACCGATAACGTTCTGATACCCCGCGATTCTAAAACTTTCGAAAGCGGTCCGTCTTCGTCATTTTCACGGATTTGGGGATGCTTCCGGCGAGAAGGGATCTTGAACGAAAGCCAATCCAAACCCTTCAGCGACAGCCTGACAGGCAACCCTCCCATCAATCAGGTTGAGGCCTTTCCTCAACGCCTCATTCTCGTCCATGGCCTTTCTGTAGCCCTTGTCCGCAATTTGAAGGATATAAGGAAAGGTGGCATTGGTGAGGGCGAAGGTGGAAGTCCTTGGAAAAGCACCTGGAATGTTGGTTACACAGTAATGGACGATTCTTTCCTCGATATAGGTGGGGTTCTCGTGAGTGGTCGGGCGTGTAGTTTCAAAACATCCACCCTGATCCACCGAAATGTCCACCACGGCGGAACCGGGCCGCATCCTCTTCAGCATCTGGCGGGTCACCAGCTTGGGTGCATGGGCCCCTGGAATAAGAACCGCACCGATAACCAGATCGGCACCCGCGATCTCTTCCCCGATCGTCATTCGATTGGAGATGAACGTGGCAATGTGTCCTTGGGTGATGTCGTGAAGATAGCTCAGCCTTTCCGGATGAATATCGAGAATACTGACACGAGCGCCGATCCCCAATGCAACCTTGCAAGCATTGGTCCCCACCACCCCTGCTCCAAGGATGACCACCTTGGCCGGCGGAACGCCTGAAGCACCGCACAGGAGGACTCCTCTTCCCCCATACCGTGCCTCCAGGCACATTCCTCCTGCCAACACCGAGGCCCTGCCGGCAATCTCGCTCATGGGTCTTAAAAGAGGAAGGGATCCATCTTGGGCCTGAACCGTTTCGTACCCGATTCCGACAATTCGGTGTTCCATCAATTTCAAGGTGAGTTCCCGGTCAGCAGCCAGATGAAGATAGGTAAAGAGGATCTGGCCGGGCCTCATCAAGGAAATTTCTGGCTCCAACGGTTCCTTGACCTTAACCACCATTTCGGCTTCCGCCCAAACGTCCTTTGCCCGTTCGGCAAGTGTTGCTCCAGCCTCTCGGTATTCCTGATCAGAGAACCCGCTGCCTATTCCTGCCCCTTTCTCCACAAGTACACGGTGACCGTGGGCAACCAAGGCATCCACACCTTGAGGAATCATGCCCACCCTCTTCTCACCTTCTTTGATCTCTTTTGGCACTCCAATGATCATAGCGTCCCCCTAATCAAAAACCTCTCCTCATCTGCGAGAAACTCATGAAATTCCGTGGATCATCGCCTTCTTAATAGCTTTATAACCAAATGGCGGAATTGTCAACGAAAAGGAACGAGAGGGTTGCGCCACCTCTTAATTATAAATGAAGCGTCGCAAGCAATTATCACCGCTCGGCTTCTCTGCGAAGAATGCATATGCATAATTCAAATGTGCGCATTCTAAAATTTCTGAGGCCTGACCGTCCTTCCAGAATAACACACTCGATTACACGAAGGGCTTGCCAAGCCTCAATATCCTCTTTCCAAATAGGCACTGGATATGCTATGAGTATTCTGCAGTTTGGGCAGGAGGAGGTTAAAAAAAATGAGTGGAAAAAGATTTGATGCGGAAAAACTGGATGAAGGCCCTCTTAAGAGGCTATCCGAACTGGGCCGATTAGCGAGAGGCGACATATTGAAAATGACTACGCTCGCCGGATCAGGACATCCCGGAGGGTCGATGTCATCCATCGATTTCTACCTCGTTCTCTATTCGTATGCAAATGTTCATCCTCAATCTCCATCCGATCCGAATCGGGATAGGATTGTGATCAGCCACGGCCATACCTCTCCCGGAGTCTATGCAGCTTTGGGTCGAACAGGTTTCTTTCCCATCGAGGCAGCCATCGCCACCTTCCGCAAGGCTGGAAGCCCCTTTGAAGGCCATGTGGAGAAGGGAATTCCAGGGGTGGAATGGAATACCGGTAACCTGGGGCAGGGATTGTCAGCGGGCTGTGGCTTTGCCTTGGGCTCAAAGATATTGAAAAAGGGATTCCATGTTTTTGTCACCATGGGTTGTGGAGAACAGCAGAAAGGACAGATTTCTGAGGCCCGCCGGTTTGCTATCAAATACGGCTTCGATAACCTTACCGTGATCATCGACTTCAACTGTAGGCAGATTAGCGGGGTAACCCAGGAGATCATGCCTCAGGACATATCGAAAAATTTCGCATCGGACGGATGGCGGGTAATGGAAGTTGATGGCCACCAATTCAAGGAGATTTACAGCGCCTTTCGGGAGGCAACCCTCTCCAACCATCCTACTGCCATCATTGCCCATACCACTATGGGAAAAGGGGTTTCTTTCATGGAGGGGAAGGAAGAATTCCATGGAAGGGCCCTCACCATCGAGGAGTGTAAGAAGGCCATTCAGGAACTGGGACTCGAAGATGATTTAGAGCGACACCGCCAAATCAGGGGAAAAGACACCCTTCCCTTTCCCGGAAGAAAATATCCGATTGAAGTTCCTTCCGTCCAGATAGGGAATCCAAGAAACTATGAGAAGGACCAAAAGTTGGACAATCGAACTGCCTTCGGAAACGCCTTGGTCGACATCGCCAAGGCCACGATTCAAAAGGATTCTCCTCTCCCGATGGCGGTCTTCGATTGTGATTTAGCCTCCTCTGTGAAAACGGCAGGGTTTGCCAAACAGTTTCCAGATTACTTCTTCCAGGGAGGAATCCAGGAGCATAATACTGCGACGATCGCAGGAGCCATTTCCACTCTCGGTCTTCTCCCCTTCTTTGCTGATTTCGGCGTCTTCGGTGTCGACGAAACCTACAATCAACACCGCCTCAACGATATCAACGAAACGAACCTCAAGCTCATCTGCACCCACAATGGTCTGGATGTGGGTGAAGATGGAAAAACCCACCAGTGCATTGACTATGTTGGCGTCATCCAGAATCTCTTTGGATATAAAATCATCATCCCGGCTGACCCCAACCAAACCGATCTGGTTATTCGATATATAGCCAAGACCCATGGAAATTTTCTCGTCGCCATGGGTCGATCTTCAATCCCCATCCTTCTCACCGAAGAGGGAACCTCCTTGTTTGGCATACCTTATCAATTTCGTTACGGTTACGCTGATCTGATACGGGACGGCAAGGATGCGGCAATCCTCACAAACGGAGGAATGGTTTACAGGGCGATCCAGGCTTGGCAGAAACTGAGAGAAAGGGGAGTCAGCGCCCAAGTTTTAAATATATCTTGCTTAAGCGACTTGGATCGGGAAGCGATTCTCAAGGCAGCCAAGACAGGAATCATCATCACCTATGAAGACCAGCATATTCAGACCGGCCTGGGAAGCCTGGTCGCCAATCTCCTGGCGGAGCATGGATTGGGAATTCGTTTCAGGAAGCTCGGCGTCACGCGTTATGGGAGTTCGGGTAAACCGGACGATCTTTACCGCATGCAGGGATTAGATGTGGAGAGTCTTGTTCAGGCGGTGCTGGATGAGGTGGAAAGGAAACAATAGCCAAATTCCAGGCATTAAGCACCCTTCCCTCTTCCCTCAAAGACTGTGTCGCAATGTCTTTGCGAGGGAGTGCCTGCCTCCGGCAGGCAGGCATGCGGTGCAGGGCTTCGGGCTCGCAATGACACTTTTTTTTGTCACTCCAGAGGTCTTATGGATCTCCTGATCTTCGACATGGACGGAGTTCTGATCGATGTCTCAAAGTCTTATCGAAAAACGATTCAACGGACGGTCAGAATTTACCTGGAAACCTGCTTGGGGTTCGAGAGAAACAGGGAAGACTGGGTTACCAACCAAGAAATTTCCCTTCTGAAATCCGCTGGTGGATTCAATAGTGATTGGGATGTGACTTCCGGGCTTCTCCTTTACCTTCTTTCCATTTCGGGCATTCCCCCTCGTTCAATACGAAAAAAACTCTCATCCATTCAAGAAATCGTCAATTACCTCAAAACAAATTCCCCAACGGCGCGAATGAAAAGTCCCACGGTAAACAGGAAGCACGTTTTTGCCTTCTCAGAAAAGGTAAGAACAGCAGGGGGAGGACTGAGAGGAATTCGCCGCATATTAGGAAACTCCTGGGAGGGTTGGGTTTATCGCACCGGGAACCTTGATCGAGAAAATTTGATTGAACGCATTTTTCAAGAGATTTATCTGGGAAAACAGTTCACTTCCCATTACAGCCTTCCCCGCCTTTTTTACAACGGAGAGGGATTGTATCTTCAGGAAAAACTTCTGCTTCCTGAAAGGATCCTCTCTTCTCTTCGGAAGAAGCTGAAAATGGGAATCGCAAGTGGCCGGTTGAGATTTGAAGCAGAACTTGGCCTGAAACGGTTTCGTCTTTATCCTTATTTCGAGAGTGTGGTTACACTTGATGAATGTGAGGAAGAGGAGAAACGCATCTTCCGGTCAATTGGGAAGCAGATGAAATGTTCAAAACCTCATCCCTACTCCATTCTGAGGGTTGTTCGAGAAATCGGCATTCGCAATCCTCGCTGCGGGTACGTAGGAGATGTGGTTGACGATATGGTAGCTGCTCGCGCAGCCGGCAGGTATCTGTCAATACTTGCGATCGGATTTGTCGGCGGCCATCCTAACAGGAAAGCTGCAAAGGAATCACTGTTCAGAGCCGGCGCCGACCTGGTGATCCAAGACCCGAAAGAACTTCTTCGCCTCATCTCTCCCACCTAGCCTGCGATGGCCGGGATGGGGAGGCAGTTGAGGGAGCTTGAGACCTGCCTGCGCGAAGCGCTTCGGCGAAGGCAGGGCGGAACCTTTTAGCAGATAAAATCAAACACTCATTCACGGTGCAAACATCATTTCTAATAATCAGAACTTTCGGAAATAAGCTTCAAAGATCCGCAATTCTAAAGCTTCCGAAGCTGGCTCCCCATCCTATGGCCGCGACTACTTTCCAAGACCAAGGGGGGCCGGAAGTTTGACAGACGGGAAGTTTGATGTTGAAAACCTTTGTATTTTCGAATAAAATGGTATGCATGGCTGGTTAATCTAAAGAGAGCAAAAAAGATGGTATTCGGTTTTAGCAGGAAAAAACCATTCCATAGCGGCGAAAACCAGTTCTTCGAAATCCTTTCTCGCCAGGCCTCCAAGACGCTCGACGGTCTCGAAGCGCTTTGGAATTTTGTGGAGAAGGGGTCGAAGGAAAATGCCAATCTTGTGCGCTTTATCGAACGAGAGGCCGATGAATTGAGACGGATCCTCATTCAAGAACTGGATCAAACCTTCGTCACACCACTGGATCGAGAGGATATCTACAATCTCTCACGTGCCATCGATGATGTCGTGGACTATGCAAATACCACAGTGGATGAGATGGAGATTTACGAAGTCGAGGGAGACGAACATATCAAAGAGATGGTCAGCATCCTCCGAAAAGCGGCCAGGGAGTTAAACGACGGAGTCAAAATTTTGAAAGACTATCCTAAGATTGCTTTAGAGCATGCGGTCAAAGCAAAATCTTACGAGAACCAGATGGAAAAGGCCTACCATTTAGCACTCGCTGACCTCTTCAAAGGAACGGACACCGTTTACATGCTGAAGATGCGCGAGATTTATCGCCACCTCAGCAACGCCGCCGACCGGGGCGATGAAGCCGCCAATATCATCTCCAGCATCGTCATGAAACACATGTAATTCGTTTCTATTAGTCGTCGAATTTTCCCGCAGGTCCCTTGTCGCTTCCGAGACGGGAGGCTCGCTCGATGATCTTGCTTTCCGTCCATTCCGCGGGATCTTCTATCCGGGTCACTTTAGGACCGAGACCAAACGAGCCCGCCTCCAAAATAGCTTCGATGGCAAGGGGAGCCGTGTCCTGAGAGCTGAAGACCTCTGTCATCATCTTGTAAGCAAAGTCTTCTACTCCCTTTACCATCCGATCCCGGACCTCCTTGGGTTGGGCAAGCAGTTTATTTTCAAAGGGAAGGTTAAGGTTTTTATAGTCCCCCTTCTTCCAGCTTTTCGATTGGGCATAAGCCACCATCTCGACCCACATCTCCTCGGTAACCCCCTCTCCCTTCACTTTGCTAAAATTCCCATTCGTGTCCAGAATCGCATTTCCGTAATCATTCACCTGAACACCCCATGAGATCATCTGAAGGGCTGTGGCAACGTTGGCTTTTGTGGTATGGGTTCTGGCAACGATTTCGCGAAGTCTCTCGGAGCTGTTGCCGGAGGTTCCGTGCTGGGCGCCGGAAACTTTATATTTTTCTATGGCCCTGTGAATATCCGTAGTCAATTGCACTTGGATCCCGGAGTCCTTCTCTTCGATCCCATGGGTCGTTCCATTGTTCAAGGCAATCCAATCCGGAAAGATCTCATGGGCGTTCAGCCCCTGGATGAGAAAGAGGGCTTCCTCCACTGTGGAAAGTCCTTCCTCTCCTTTGATCTCACCCACCTCCGTCTCAAGCCCCGCCCATTTCGGGACATAAGGATTGATGGCGATATTGGCTAAAAGGTTCTTATCATCCGGAAGATGCGAGGCATCAATGGCAACCGAGGTCATTCCTGCGTCGAAGAACGAAGGGATCTCAACCTTCGCTGCAGCAAGGTCCTTCTCATCTCTAATTCCATAATGGTCGGCATGAATCGCCACCGGGATGGTAATTCCAAGTTCGTTACAGATGGTATCGACCAGCATGGCAATATTCCAGTAGTTCACCGCACAATAGGATTTTGTGCCCCCTTCAGATTTTGCAATTTCTACTATCACAGGAGCGTTGGCCTTCTGGCCGGCCATCAGGGCACCCCTGATGACAAATTGATTTCGGCCGTTCGCAGCCATTGCAATCGCCTTGCCCTTGGTCATCATGGCCCGATCGACCACCTTACCGCTCACGATTAACGCTCTTGAATTTGGGAAAAGCCTCTTGATATTGGGCGGTCGTCCTATTTCAAGGGCTTTTCTAAAATCGGCTTTCGAAACTTTGGTTCTTGCCATCGTCTTCCCTCCTTTTAGTTCCCCTCACCCCCTCCCTCTCCCCCTGCCTACCGGCAGGCAGGCTCAGGGGGGAAGGGTGAGGGGCTGTGGTCATTTTTTTGTTCTTAGTACCTTGGCAATATCTTCCACCAATTTCCTTGAACCTACGTAGAGAGCCGTTCGCTGGTGATGTTTCTCCGGCTGGATCTCAAGAATCGGAATTCCCGCTTCATTGACAGCCGTCCCACCCGCTTCGCGGCACATGAAGGCCACGACCGCACCTTCATACATGAGGCGCAGCTTGCCCTCGGGACGGTTCTTTTTTGGATTTGGATGATTGACGATGGCCGGATACATGAACATGCCCCCGTTTGACAAGATCCTGTGAAAATCTCCGGCTAACGCGCCGAGGTACCTGAAAGCATACTTACTTTCATTCTCCGTGATCCATTCCTGAACTCTTTCATCGTAGGTGAGGCGATTGGACGCATTGAATGACAATTCCCAGGTTTTGGTCTCTTCAGGAAGGATCATTCGGGTCGGCCTGACAAAAGTCATCGTCTCGTCGATGTGGAACCGCCAGGTCCCCGCATCTTTAAGCCCGAGGGTAAAAGTCCCGGTTGGAATCACGAACATGCCGGCGGCGATATAATCTTTCCCAGCTCTCAGGTGGCCGTCCTCAGGACCTTCCAGATTACGCTTAGCAATCCCGAATAGAAAACCGACCGGCAGCCCATGGGGAATATTCGACGAACCATCCAGGGGATCAAAATAGACAAAATAACGTCCCCCATCAGGATTGATCGAGATGATCCCGTCCGATTCCTCGCTGACCGCATGAATGACCCTGCCCGAGGCCTTTAAGTAATGGATCGTGATCTCCTGCGCGATCTGATCCATACGCATGACATCCTCACCCTGCACGTTGACATCCCCGGCTAAGCCGAGATTTCCCTTCAGGGCACCGGTCAGATAGTAGTGCTGGATATGCTTTGCCGCGCTGATCATTGCATCCATGAGAATCAGGAAATGGTAGGTTCGGTTATGTCTCTCCTGGTGCTGGAGAAGAAAATTCATGAAGGTTTGCTCGAGTCGGATCATGGGATCTCCTTTCTTTTTATCACAGATCAAGGGTGGGACGATGCCACAAATGATGTTGGCGCTCCTGACAATCAGGATTAAAGTCCTGACGCCCCGGGACAATGACATCTTACCCGGAATTTGGACCAGTGGTCACCGCCCACCTTTTCCCAAAACATTTAGGATCTTTCTTTTATTTCTGGAACTGTTATGTAAGACGAATGCTCGGCAAAAATGGAAATTTCATTTTGCCTTTCTTAATACGGGCAGTCCTGTTCTCTTTATCTCTTCAGCCAGTGTTCCACCATCATTGAAATCTTCTGGTTTGAATGGAATAGGTTCTATCCTGCTGTCAATTTTTCTCCTGAAGGGGACAATCTTCCTCCGATCCTCAAATCTATCTCCTGTAAAGGCGTCGGAAATTAAAGCAACATCTAAATCACTTCCTGGCTTTGTTTTCCCTTTAGCATGGGAACCAAAGATAAAGGCTTCCATTATATGGATCTTGTTTTTTTCTAACTCTTGAATATATCTTGTAACTATTCCTATGGTTAAATTCTTTTTATTACCCATTTTTTGAGCTCCTCGATTTTTCTCTACGGTATCCCTTTGTCAAACATTTACTCTACTATAAATCTGATCCGGGATTTTATCAACAAAAGATTCTGACTCTTTTTTTAAAATTCCTGCATTGCAAGATCCCTTTTTGCATTATAAGCTCAGCCAGCCGCCGAGCCTTTAACCGCCAGCCTCAAGGGCAGACCCTGGGAAAGGGTTGCCTATTACAAGATTGATGAGCTTTAAGGTCAGGATGTGCCTAGACCCCGAAGGCCGGACAAATTAGATGTGGAAAAGCAAGAGATCCTAGATGTGGAATGATATCTATAAAGTTTATTGACAAATTATATCCTTCTTGCTATGATTTTGTTGGAGGTAGAAGAGAATGGCTAAGGTCATGATCTCGTTGCCTGAAGGATTCTTATCCGAAGTTGACAAGGCAGCCCAGGCCGAGCATCGCACGCGGAGCGATCTAATCCGGGAGGCCCTGAGAGAATACTTCCGTGGACCGAAACGATCTAGGAAACCCATCGAGAGCCCACGGGTGCGAGAAGCCTTTGAAACCCTCCGCTCCCTAACTTGGAAGGAAAAATTCGACTCGACAAAGGTCATCAGAAAGATCCGTGACAGCAGGTATTCTGAATGACCCCATTCGTCGTTGACTCCTCCGTTGTGTTTAAATGGTATCGACAGACTGGGGACGAAGACTATGTGCCTCAGGCAGTTTCGATTCTCGAACGGCATCTCCATGGAGAAATTGAGATTCATGTGCCGGATCTACTTTTCTACGAATTAGGCAACATCCTGCGCCTGAAGGAAACTCTCGTTTCCAAGGATGCATTGACAATCTTAAGGGAAACCTTTGCACTTAGCCTTCAGATACATCCCATTGACCTCCCTCTCTCCGAAGAAACATTCCGGTTTGCCCGGGAGCGTGATCTCACGTTTTATGATGCGTCGTTCGTCGCTCTTGCCTACCTCCTCGATACTTCCTTTATTACCGCCGATAAGAAGCTCTTCTCAAAATTAAAGACTATGCCAACCACAATATTTCTTGCCAGTCTTTCATAACCGGGTCATCACCCAGCACCAGCGATTCAATGATTTGCTTCGAGCCCCAAAATAACTGGTGCTAAGGTTAGGAGGCACTCTTTCAAACAATGTGAGACCCCCTGCTAATTCCTTCCGAAGTCCAGCAAGCATTGACATTCACCAAGGCTTGGAATATTATTATTTAGAAAATGACAAGAGGGTTGTATGAAAGAACCGTTGAGATATCTAAATAATGCCAGAGAAATTTTAAAATCCGTTCCTGTTGAAAATGGAACCTATGCAGACGTAAAGCCCGTTAGAGAGGCGTGTGGAATAGCTTATCTGGCTATTCTTATATCGATAGATGAGTATCTCCTGAAGAAGGGGACAAGTAAGAAAGACCTTCCAAAATCTGTGGATGCATATAGGAAGGCGTTGCAAAAATACTTGGCTGTCCACGATGGAAAACTATTGAGAGAATTTGAAGCCCTCTATGAGGCTCTGCACATTGCTGGATATTACAGAGGGAATCTTTATCTGGTTGACATGATTAAAGATGCCCTAAAAGCCACAAAAGCATTCATCGACAAGATTAGCTAACCTTTTCTTGTTCAAGCCCTAAGTTTGGAGTTCTTAATTGATTGTTTAAATTTGGAACAAAGGGGGCCAGGTCTTGCAATCCAGCAATCCGAGGAAAGCTGATAAAAACTGTAGTAATGCAAGACTTGACCCTTTTCCTCTCTACTAGCCGACCAGTAATTAGGACATCTATTTCCCGACCGCCACCTATTCCCCCTTTCCGCCTGATGGATGGCAGCTTCACGTTTTTTTGCACCTGCACATCGGGGGCATCGAAAGCTGCTGCCACCACTTGTTCAACTATCTTCCACTTTCTGGTTTCCTTGCTCATTTGATCCTTAGATTTAGGAACAAATAAAATTCAGATTAATCCCCCAGATTCTAAGGCTGAGCTAGCCTTGGACCCGTGGTTGCCGCCCACATTAAATTTCCCGCAAGTCTATTTGTTTTAGAAATTGGGACTTATAGCAGAACCAATGGTAATCAATTCTATTGTAATACTCCAAATCTTCATAGCTAGGAATAAATTCCTCGGAGTTTTTATAGTCCGCAAGGTCGAATTCTAATATATCACAACTAGGCTTCAATAATTGAACCAAATCTGCTATACACGCTTGATGATATAAATTAACCAACTCTTTCTTATAGGGATTAGTGAGTGACACAAGCAAAATGTGAGAGTTATAACCCTGGCTTTTCATCCAATTCAGTCTGATAATCTGCCATCTGGAAAGTCTAGAGGTATTTACTTTTACTTCAAAGCAATAATAATTCCCATCCTTGAATCCAAATAGATCAATTCTGCCCGGATGTCCATACCATAATTTCGACCACTCCTTGTGTTGAGAAGGATCATCCAAATTGAATTTTTTAGGATAGTGGTTATAGAAATTGTGGATATAATTATCAACCTTTAGGTAACATTTTATTGGACAGATATCGATCTTGCACACACTTTTACATTGATCCAGTATCGTTAGGTACGTCATATTGATGGCACAATAGTATCTGAACTTATCATCCCCTGTGTTCGGAAAATTCAAAAGGGTTACGGGGTTGGGATTAAATGAGTAGAAAATCGAATTGGGATCTTTACATGGCCTGTCGTTAACGTTGCACTCAAGGAGTTTTTCACATAGTTGAGCAAGAGGGTGTAAATTATTGCAGTCAAATTCTTTTAGTGAATCTGGTATTAATAATGAATGCCCGATCCAGTTAATCTTATCAGCCCTGCAAGTTCTGATACCCAATTCGTTCAGATAGGTTGTCGCACAATACTCTCCCAGTTCACCAAGAACCTTTTGGACTGTCATTTCCATGTGATTCACCAATAAAACTTGTGCAAAATCCTAATGGGATCAGTGACCGCAGATAAACAACTTAGATTTGTTCCAAATCTCTCCTTACAGAAGAAAGCAGAGGGTATCCCAGTTTTTCGATTTCGATAATTATTTGTTTTATTGTATCTGCAGGATTGAAATCAATCCTTTCTTCGATGGCAGAAAAAATTGAAGGGATCCCATCTATTACCGGTTTCCCATTTGTTGGGGGGATACCTGCCAACATCTCCATGGTTATTGGAATAAAATCTTCGACTCGATGCTGCACAAGTCTATTCCGAAACTCTACAAGAGTCCTTAATTTTTCCCAATACGAACCAGCTTCCTCTTTTGGGAAATCTTTCTTGGTAATTAATTTAGTGAACTTTTTTAATTTATTTTCTGTGGATAGGTATCTTTGTTTTTCTTCGCCTTTTTTGTTTCTATGTTTTTCCAATAAAATTAATCTCTCATCATCATTGAAAGGTGAGGGAGATTTTCTTAACGCTAATATAGCCATTTCATTCAGAAATGTTTCAAGTCCAATAATTGAAAGAACTACCGCTAAAGAAATATTTCTCCACTGGTTTTGATCAATTTTTCTATCCCTCGCCTCATCTGTCTGATACAGCCTAAAATAGAGTGTCGCCCACCTTAGAAAAGTCATTGCATGAGTGAACTGACCGGGAGCAAATATTATACCCATAGAAACCTTGAAATCTAAGAGAATTAAGATTCTAATGAAAAATGCTTCCTTTTCGATTCAGCGCATTCCCTTGTCTGCTCTTTTATGGATGACGCCCAAGCCTCTCCGTTGAAATGCACGCGGTTATAAGTCCCATCATAGAATTAACCCGGAGGGCGATTTACGGATTCCAAACCACTGTCATGCTCCACCGTCCGCAAAAGATTGAGCAGATAAAGCGCGTCTAGAACTGGCATTTCGACTTCGAATAATTGGGAATTGCGATCCTCATACTGGAGCCGACAAAATGACCGCCGAAGAACTTGGTCAGGATAATATCCGATACCCCAAATCCGAGCCACAGGGGGCAAGAGAACTGCTCTACCGTCTTGAGCTTTAGGAAGCAGAATACTACCCGGCGGTGGCGGTTGATAACGGTAGACTATTCGTTCACGCCACCGGCGCAATTGTAGTAGCCATTTCACGGCGGCACGTAAATGGTAAGCAAGAGATGATTTGGACGTATAAGGAAAGATGGGAACTGTTTGAAAGCCGCGGGGTATCGCCCCTCGTAGTTCGTGCACATGGTTAACCGGGCACACGATCATCTCGATATCGTTCGGCACTACTTTTACCACCCCAATTTTCCAGGCCTTCGCCGCCGTTAATAACTCAGCAATCTGTTCGGACTTCGAACATCCGCTTAGATAGAGCGGTATTTTATTGACAATACGCCATTCAACTTGGCTAGAGCTTCGGGCCGGCTCCATGTACTCGTACAGCGTTAAAAGGTTCGCATATATCTGTGCCCGGTAGGCGCCGGCGACTGCTTTGTTTTCGTACATCACCTTTTGGTTGCCTTTCAGTGTTAGGCTTTTCATCTCCTGTTCAGCAAGCTCAAAAAACCACTTAAAGACCTCAAAAACGAGCCCTTGGTCACTGATGTAGAGAACCCTATGTCCACCATTTGCCAGCGCCCAACCCCAAGAGACAGCAATCCCAAATTCTCCAAATTGCTCGCGGTGTGACTGAGCGGCCTCCAATGGAAGCTCGGTGAATGATACCATCCCGAATTCTTGAGGTTCGCGATCCTTTATCGGATACGATGGCAAAAAGCTCTTGATAAGATTGCGCTTATTGGGGACTAGAAGAAAACCTTGCTGAAGAATGGAAACGACGGTATCGATGGAACTAGTATAATGAATCAGGGAGTGTATTGAGTACCAATCGTCACTCGTGCTCATAAAACCATCCAACCGAGCTCATCGGGGTCAAAACACACAGCAGGTTGACTTACGAATGCCTTGTCAAACAGCAGCCGTTTCAAATGTCAAGGGCAGCCCCCTGCCCGCCGTTCCTCTACTCCATAGATTCCATTTTCTTAATTTGGTTACGAAGATGCTCGTAGTTAATGGCTAAGCAGATGCCACAATAGCTACATTGCTTTCCCGAAATCCCGGCAGGATTCGGATTCCCAAAAACCATGTGACTTCCCGAAAAGTCCTCCAAGGAGCCGACACCGCACACGGGGCAGTGGTCAAAGAATTCTTCGACAGCTGGATACCCTCCTAGAATAACCCGCCGCAAGTGATTGCACACCGAAATGGCGTCCTCGGCGCTCTGCCATCGGTTTGATGGATCATGCCTAATCGTGCGGGCAAAGATGTGATAAAGATGCCAGGTATCTGGGTTATCCGGATACACCTTGTTCATAGACTTTGTACGTGAATGCAGGCTTCTCTCTTGCAAAGGCGCGCTGTCCGGTAACTGCAGACCACAAGATTTTGCCGGCGGAGTAAAGGTCAGAATGAGCACCTATGTTTCCTGTAGCTCCAGACTCGCACTCAGGTGCCATGTAGTTAATAGTACCTACGCCTTCATCGGCGAGTGTAATGGTCGCTTCCCCTTCAACTTGGCATATTCCGAAATCTATGATCCGGATCGTGCCGTTGGGGGCAAAAAGCACGTTCGCAGGACTTAAGTCCCTATGAACGATCTTAGGTTCATTCTTTTCACATGCCAATATCGCCTCTACAAGCATTTGGAACAAGTCTATAGAGGCTACAGGCTTGGAAAGAAAAGGGTTGCTTGGGGAACCGAGCACGGTTTGCAGCGGCTTAGCTCCCTCAACCAACTCCATCACGTAATAATGAAAATCGTCTTGGGGTGATGACGAATCGACTACCTTAATTATGTAAGGATGCCGAAGGCCTTTAATTGCGGTGATTTCACGATAAAACCTCTCATAGGCTTGGCCAGGCTTCCCTTTGGCAAGCGCCTTAAGAGCATACTTTCCACTATATTCACATGAGCAATCCTCAACCTCTTGAACTTGCGCTTGTCCACCCTCCCCAAGGATCCTACCTGTCGGCTTCCACCTAAATTCTTTTGGAATCTTCATATGCATTTCTTCCTTCTTTATGTTTATGCGGTTAATGTTAGAAGGTTTATATTAGAATCTCGGAGGATTTCACTCCGCAATTTGCATTCTGTAATCTGCATTGGGGAGGAACTATTTCACCGCGGAGAGAATGGGCATAAGCCTTGGTAATCCGAACTGGAACCAAGCTTCCCACCAAACTTATGTTCCCTTCAAAATTGACGATCTTATTGGACCGGGCCCGGCCGGTCACATCTTGAGCGCTCTGTTTGCTTCGGCCTTCGACCAGCACCTCCTCCACACGACCTCCCAATTCCTGATTTTTTTGAAGAGTGATCCCTTTCTGCATTTCCTGAAGAATGGATAACCGCTCTTGTTTTACCTTCTCTTCAACCTTATCTTCGAACTGGGCAGCCCTTGTCCCTTTTCTCGGTGAATATTTGAAGGAAAAGAGGTCATCGAATCGTACCTTTTGAAGAAGATTAAGTGTTTCCTCGAAGTCCCTTTCGTCCTCGCCGGGAAATCCCACGATCGCATCAGCGGTCAGGGCAATGGAAGGACAGACTTCTTTCAAGTGGTCTATTTTCTCAATATAAGATTCTCTGGTATATCCCCGATGCATTGCCTTTAAAATCTTATTTGATCCCGATTGAAAAGGGAGGTGGATCTGTTCACACAACTTAGGTAATTTAGAAAAGGCCTGAATCAACTCTTCTGATAAATCCTTAGGGTGCGAAGTGGTGAACCGGATTCTTTCGACTCCTTCTATATCGTTGATACGTTCAAGGATCTCTGAAAAACTTATCTCCTCTTCCAATCCCTTCCCATATCCATTCACGTTCTGTCCTAACAAACAAACCTCTTTCAAACCGATCCCAGCCAACTGCCTCACTTCTTCAATAATCTCTTGACTGGGTCGGCTCTTTTCTCTCCCCCTCACATAAGGAACAATACAGAATGAACAGAAATGGTCACATCCCTGCATGATGGTCACATAGGATTTGACCCCGCCTACGGCGGCAGGCTTCTGAGGAAGAACCGCCTTCAGATATTCTCCGCCCTGGTCATAAGCTGTTTCACAAACCCTTTCCCCCGAAGCTTCTACTCTCCGTAATAAATGTGGGAGCATGGGAATGGCATGGGTCCCAATGACTAAATCCAGATAGGGAATCCGATCTAAAAGTCTGCTGCCTTCCTGCTGGGCAACGCATCCGGCCACTCCGATAATCGCTCCCCTCTTCTCTTTGAGCCATTTATATCTTCCCAGGGCACTGTAAACCTTATGCTCGGGCTTCTCCCTAACACTACAGGTATTGATGAGGATGAAATCCGCCTCTCCGGCGTTTTTCGTCTCAACGTAATGAGACCCCTGTAAGAGACGAAGCATTCGCTCCGTGTCATGTTCGTTCATTTGACAACCATAGGTCTCGATGTAAACCCGCTTCTTCGGCATCGCCTTGAAAATACCTCAATTATTCCCCTCTCCCCTGGCGGGAGAGGGCGAGGGTGAGGGGGACATGCCATGTCCACCCCCACCTTTACCCTGTTAAATTGGCGGGCTCTGGGTAAGCACACGCCGTACGTGCTCTTGCATGGGTTTAAGGATTATCCGTTTCCGATTAGCTTATATTTAACAGGGTGAATCCTCCCCCGTCGGGGAGGGGAGCGTGCTACTATCTTACCTTAAACTTCTTATCCAGCATCCCCATCTTCTCAACGATACCACCGTATTCGAGTTCACCATACGGCAGCATCGCTGCTCCGGAAAAACCCTGTTGTCGAATCTCCGTAGCCTTCTGCGACACCTTATTTCTCACCCAATCCCAATAGGGGTGATCAAAGGCATCCGCGGGTTCGGTCAATTTTCCATTGTGGACACAGAAGGCATGACAGGCGACGACAGGAGGCCCATCGAAATAAGAGATGGGCGAATTGAACCGGACAGGCATCAACGGCCCGGTATGGCTCCCCCTCATAAAACCTGCTACATAATGGCCAATGTTGAAGGGGGCAAGCACCTCACCTGTTGCTGGGAATGCACCCTGAACCCTCACCAGCATGACCGGGTCATCTTTTCCTGTATACTTGCCGGCGATATTGTGAAGTCGGGTCGTGCTCACCGAAGCACCAATATCCCCATTATTTCTGGAATAGATGGACTCGACCACAAAGCGCTGATTGTCCCTTAAGAGCGCGGCAATGTCGTAGATCTCCTCAGGAGCATTCAAATCGATCACCCGATCTCCCTTGGTATAATTGACATCCATGATGACGAACCGAAACCCCTTATTCATCGAAGGGCTCAGGATCAATCCCGCATTGTACATCGCATCTGTAAAAGCCAAATAAAGAGGAAGATTGTAAGCACCGGGGTCGGTTTTATCCGCCGCAAAGAAAAGGAAAGGCTCATTCGGCCTCTCTTCAAATTCCATCTCCGCTACAGCGGGCCCCATTCCCCTCACATTTCCTGAGAAGGAATCTTTCAACAAATCCTGACCGGCCCCGTAAAGGCCCTGCTCCTTTGCCACCTTTGTTCCGGCAACAAAGGCATCCCAGGCCAATTGATGGACTTTTTCATTTCCCTTCCCCAGCGAATGGGAGAAAAGAATGGCAATATCATCTCCCGTATGGCTGATAAAAAAATCAATAATCATCCCTTTGCCTTTTTGGGCCACATAATTTCTAACCTCCGCAATCAATTTCTCACTGGGCCGGATATGCCCCCCGATGCTTCCAATGTCGGCTTTGATAATACTCAATGTCGTTTTCATATCCTTCTCCTTTATTAGTTTAATTTACCGATTCGGAATCTTAACCCTTCTTTGAGCGCCTATGGAATGATGGAATAATGGAATATTGGTAGTGAGGATGAAAAAATCAAAATATCTCTTTTTCTAACCCATCATTCCAACATTCCAACTTTCCAATATTCCAATTTTATATCTTCCACTTTTTTAATTCCCGGATTGAAGAATAATTCGTCAAGTCGAGGTTAAGTGGAGTAATGGAAATGCAAGATTTGGACACGGCTTCCACGTCTGTATTTCTCCCTTTATCGAAGATCAATTGCCCGCCACCGATCCAATAGTACTTTCTTCCCCTGGGGTCCACCTTTTCGATGACTTCATCTCCGCTATGGATCAATCTTCCCTGATGAGTGATCTTACAGGATTTAATCTCTTTCTCATCAAGATTGGGAACGTTGATGTTGAGAAAAGTATTCCTGGGAAGTCCCCTCTCAATAATATTTTGAGCCACCCTTAGAGCAAATCGAGCAGCCACGTCGAACTTGAAATGACTTCTCGAAACAAGGGAGATGGCAAAGGAAGGAATCCCCAACAATGTCCCCTCGAAGGCGGCAGAAACCGTTCCAGAATAAATGATATCATCTCCTAAATTCCCCCCCTTGTTAATCCCTGAGACGATCAGTCGGGGCCTCTTAGGAAGAATGCTATTCACTCCGAGATGAATGCAATCGGCCGGAGTCCCATCCACGGCATAAAACTTCTTCCTAATTTTTTCTACTCGAAGGGGTCGGTGAAGGGTGAGAGAATGGGCAACGGCACTTTGCTCGCTCTCCGGGGCGACGGCGAAAACATCCCCCATCTCCCGGAGAGCCTTTGTCAATGCGACAATGCCTTTTGACTGGATACCATCATCATTGGTAACCAGGATCATGAATCGTTCAGCCATCCTCTGTATAAAAAAAGATGGTCGGGGCGAGAGGATTTGAACCTCCGACACCTGACACCCCATGCCAGTGCGCTACCAGGCTGCGCTACGCCCCGATAAAGATAATGGAAAGGTGGAATAATGGAATATTGGAATGGTGGGTTTTACAAACGAGAATCACTTTTCACGTTTGTCTAATCCATTATTCTATCATTCCATTTTTTCCAATCTATGTTCACTATATTCAATTTTATCTCAAAAGTCCAGTCCATTCTCTGAGAACTCAGAAAAACCACCCTTCGTTCTCTTGATTACGCGGATTTCCAAAAAAGATTACGCAGATTCTAAGACTGGATTCCCCCGGATCAAAGTCCGGGGCAGGCTTGCTCAAGCCCCGAATGACAAACAAAATGAAACGGAAGTTCCCAGAAGCTTGCTAAGCTTTAGTCAGTCCCCACCACCACAGCTGTCCCTTTACTTCCGACGAGCAGCATCACCATATCGTTATGAGAACCCAGAACCTGATAAACGATTTCTACCCCAACGACCGCATTCCCCCCCAGTTCGATTGCCTCGTCCTCGATAGACTTGATCGCAAGATCCTTTGCGCCATGAACCTTCTCCGTCCAGGAGATAGAGATTCCTCCGTTGAATTTGGCCAAATCCAACTCCCTGACTAAACCCACTCCAAAAATATGCTCATGGGAGACGATGCCCAATGTTTTTAAGATCTTCCGGTTTGCAAATTCAGGTGTGCTAATGGAAACGATCTCCTTTCGCTTCTGCTCCTTCTCCAAAAATTTTTTTACTTCTTTCTTCCCCTTCTCGGAGCAAACGGGGCACATATCAGGCAATCCCTGACCTGATTCATAGACATAGGAACTGCCACACATAGTGCAACTTACCACCCAATTCATAAGACCCTCCTGTTTAATTCCCCTTTATGTCTGGTTGAAGAGTTCCTCTCCTTTGCCTCTTCCTGCCAAAAATCAGAAGAGAAAGGGTAAGGATGAGGATTGAAAATAAAAGTAAGAAGATGGCAAAAAATAGAAGGATGAGCAAAGCAATGATGACTTTGGACATGCTTTCTCGCTAAAGGGTTCAAAAGCCGAACAAAGCCCTTGATGATTCGGAATGAAGGTGAATTATTCCAGCATCTTTCTGATCCCCTTCAACTCCTCCTTGAGGGAGACCAGAAATTCCTGAACTTTTCCGTCGGGTCCTTTCCCCACCAGTTTCAATTTCATCTGTCTGTTTTCGAATCTTTCCAGATCTCTTATCTTTTTCTTTGCTCCGGCGATGGTGAACCCTTCTTCATAAAGGAGTTTCTTGATCTTCAGGATGAGGTCCAGGTCTTTCCTCCGGTAGAGCCGCTGTAAAGACCCTCCCTTGTGAGGCTTGATGATCTTGAACTCGGATTCCCAATAACGAAGCACATGGGGTTTGAGACCTGTAATACGGCTTACCTCTCCGATCCGATAATAGAGTCTTTCATGGGAGATAGGATTCTCAATCTCATCTTCTTTGAGTAATAGCCTGGCCATCTTTTCTCTCTCACTGCTTCCTGCCAATGGTAAGTAAGAAAGGCAGGCCTGATAAAAAGCTCGAAAAAGTTATGACTCCTTGTGGTTAAGGGCTCCCTTCAACACCTGGCTTGGCTTAAAAGTCAAGATCCTCCTTGCCGTGATCTCGATGTCGCTCCCCGTCTGCGGGTTTCGTCCGCGTCGCGACCTCTTTTTTCGGACGACAAAATTTCCAAACCCGGAAATCTTGATCTTATCCTCCTTGATCAACGTATCCTTAATAATGTCAAAGATATACTCTACGATCTTCGCTACCTCTTTCTTGGAAAATCCCACCTTTTCATAAATGTTCTCAACGATATCTACCTTGGTCATCTCTCGTCTCCTCCTTTCTTGGCAATGCTTATTGCCGGATCACTTTATCTGTTTAAAATTCCTTTGTAAAATCCCTCCCCTGTCTTCGCCGAAGCGGCTTCGCGCAGGCAGGCGACCTCCCTTTGCCAAAGGGAGGAGATGGGCGGCATAAGACTAAATTGATAACTTATTGCCTCAATTCGAGCTGAAAGACCTCCTTTAATCTGGAGAGTATCTTTTCATGGTATTGATTTACTTCTTCGTCTGTCAGCGTACGATCACTCGCCTGATACCGGATTCGATAGGAAATCCCCTTCTTGCCCTCCGGGATAGGAGGCCCCTCATAAATGTCAAAGAGATTAATCTCTTCGACGAAAGGCTGTTGGAAGCTACGAATCGTCTCCATCACCTCTTCCGCTTTCAGCGCTTTGTCGACGACAGCAGAAAGGTCTCTGTAAACGGCTGGGAATTTCGGCAATGGCTGGAATCGTTTCTCCTCCCTTGTCCATTTCACCAATTTGCTAAAATCTACTTCAAACAGGCAAACCTTCCCGTGGATCTCATAATGAGCCGATACCTGGGGATGGACTTCTCCCAAAACTCCCAAAACCTCCTGATCCAGGACTACCCTCGACGCCTTTCCCGGATGAAGATAAGGGATGTCTTCCGCTTGATTGAATCTTGCTCCCCTGATTTGAAGAATATCCAAAAGATCCTCTACACAACCTTTGATATCATAAAAATCAACGGGCCTCGGAGAAAAGGCCCAATGGGCATCCCTGTCAAATCCCATGGCCAACCCGGCCAGAAATTTGACTTCTTTTGGAAGCCTCTCTCCCTCCTGAGGAAGAAAAACTTTCTTCAACTCAAAAAGTTTCAGATTGGAATTCTTCCAGGAGAGGTTATAGCGTGCGGTCTCCATCAGACCGGGGACCAAAGTGGTTCTCATGACTGAGAAGTCTTCTGTCAGAGGATTGAGGATTCGAAGGTGACGCCTTCTCGGATCGTCCGGAGGAAGTCCGATCATATCCCAGGAGACAGAAGAGGTAAAACTGTAAGTGATGACCTCATGGAACCCGTGCGTGATGAGAGTGTCTATCGCCTTTCTTTCAACAAGAAGCTCTTTGCTTCTCCCTTCCAAAGAAGGAGGCCCCTTGGGAAGGGTAATGGGAATTCTCTCATATCCGTCCAACCGGGCTACTTCCTCGATGAGATCGATCTCTCTTTCCAAATCCCCTCGAAAGGACGGAGGCATCGCCACGAGGACATCTTCATCCTCCTGCCGGACATCCAACCCCAAGTCTTCCAGGTAATTTTTCACCTGCCCGGAGGCGACTTCGGTTCCTAAGGTCTGGTGTATCTTTTTCACGCTCAAACGGATCGGACCTGGCTTGATGGGTGATGGATAAACATCCACGACTCCGTCCACGATCCTTCCACCGGCCAATTCCTGAATCAATTGAGCGGCTCGATTCGCTGCGGAGAGACATCCACTATAATCGATCCCTCTTCCAAAACGATAGGCGGCTTCTGTCTCCAGGCCAAGTTTTTTTGCAGTCTTCCGATTTCCTGCCGGGTCGAAGTAGGCGCTTTCTAAAAGGACCGTCTTCGTGTCTTCCTTGATCTCCGAATTGAGGCCACCCATCACACCCGCGATGGCAACAGGCTTGACACCATCACAGATCATGAGCATCTCACGATCCAGGGTCCTTTTCACGCCGTCCAGGGTTACAAATTCCTCGCCGTCCTTCGCCCTTCGAACCACAATTCGACCTTCCTCCAGCAATTCGAAATCGAACGCGTGCAAAGGTTGCCCGTATTCCATCATGACATAATTGGTCACATCGACCACATTACTGATGGATCGTATTCCGATCTTTTCCAATCGATTGCTCATCCATCGGGGAGACGGACCGATCTTCACCTCTTCGATCATCCTCGCCACATACCGGGGACATAGGTCTCGATCCAAAACCGTGACAGAAGTTCTTTGATGAATCTCCTCTCCCCGATCCGAAAGAGATCGGGACGGATACTTCACTTTCTGATGAGTCAAGGCCGCAATCTCCCGGGCCACTCCGATCACACAGAGGCAGTCTGGACGATTGGGTGTGATGCTGATGCCGAGAATCGTATCCTTCAAACCCAATGCCTCGCCGAAATCCATCCCCAAAGGAAGATGGGAGGGGAGGATCATGATCCCGGAGGCACCCTGGCCAAGAGCGAGTTCGATCTCCGAACAGAGCATTCCTTCAGAGCTGACTCCCCTGATCTTCGATCTTTTGATTTCAATCCCGTTTGGGAGACGCGCTCCCACCAGGGCCAAAGGAACTTTTTGACCTTCTCTGATATTGGTCGCCCCGCAGACGATCGAGAATGTTTCCTGATCCGTTTTTGCCTCAACGAGCGAAAGTCGATCCGCATTGGGGTGCTTCCGAATGGAATGGATCTGCGCCACCACGACTTTTTCAAATCCCTCCCCGACGGGGATAGCCTCCTCAACCTCCAGACCCGCCATGGTTAAAAGGTTGGCCAGCTCCTTCAATTCCATCCGAATCTCAACAAAATCTTTGAGCCAATTCAGACTAACCTTCATTTTCGTCTATCTCGTTAATTTGGTTTCTCCGGTTTATTTAGTTAACGAAAGAAACGAAATAAACAAAAGAAACCCGATAAACTAAAATTGTTTTAGAAACCTCAAGTCGTTCGTGAAGAAAAGCCGGATGTCGTTAATGCCAAACTTGAGCATGGCGATCCGCTCGATGCCCATTCCAAACGCAAAGCCGGTAATTCCCTCAGGATCATAATTGACAAAGCTGTAAACCGCCGGGTCCACCATTCCGGACCCCAAGATTTCCAGCCACCCTGTATTCGAACAGACCCCGCATCCCGTTCCTCCGCAGATGAAACACTCGATGTCGATTTCCGCACTGGGTTCTGTGAAAGGGAAGAAGCTCGGTCGGAATCGAAGTCTCGTCTCCTTGCCAAACATCTGATGAACAAAGACAGTTAAAATCCCTTTCAAATCTGCAAAGGTAATCCCCTTGTCAACCAAAAGGCCCTCGACCTGATGGAACATGGGAGAATGGGTTGGATCTGAATCACAGCGGTACACGGCTCCCGGACAGATGACGCGGACAGGAGGACGTTTTTTTTCCATCGTCCTTACCTGCATGGGGGAGGTATGGGTTCTCAGAACCACATCATCCGAGATGAAGAAGGTCGCCTGCATCTCTCTCGCAGGATGACCCTTTGGAATATTGAGGGCTTCGAAATTGTAGTAGTCCAGTTCCACTTCTGGTCCTTCCGCCACCTCGAAGCCGAGACGCGAGAAGATATCGATGACCTCATCAAAAATTTGAGTCAGAGGATGCTTCTTCCCGACGGGAATCCTTCTTCCGGGAAGTGTCACATCGATCTTCTCCCTCTTTAAGGCCTCCCTTCTCTCCCGCCCTCGAATTTGCAAAAGGGTCTCTTCAATCCTCTTCTCTAAATTCTCCTTAACCTCGTTCGCCCTTTTGCCTATTTCTCGCCGCTCACTCTCGGGAAGGCTTCCCAAACTTTTCAGAAGCTGGGTCAGGCTCCCTTTTCTTCCTAAAACCTTCACCCGGATTTCTAAAAGCTCTTTCTCCGTGGATATCTTAGAAAGAGAGGACAATGTCTCTTTTTGAAGGCTCTCCAACTCCTCTTTCACGGGACCATTCTCCTAACCCATCTCTGAACCATGTCAAGTTCAGGGTCTTACCTCGAGCCATGTTAGAGTCGATGCTAATGCAAACGCAATTAATTCATTGTCATTTCGAAATTCGAGATTCCGAAACAAGTTCGGAATGACATACTGTTTTTGTCATGCTTCTATGTTGAAAGTCAAGCCTCATTCACAACAACAGAACCACCGGTAGTATGTTTGTTGGGACAGCACCTCTCTTTAAAATCAACCTTCTATTAGCA
>Ga0315282_10003739_pt1 | contig 27120 bp, 27 predicted proteins | sample YL17G07_20_MG_FD_203693 | JGI IMG/M metagenome (GOLD analysis project Ga0315282, IMG submission 203693) | Sediment microbial communities from Yellowstone Lake, YNP, Wyoming, USA - YL17G07_20 | ecosystem: Environmental > Aquatic > Freshwater > Lake > Sediment | place: USA: Wyoming | collected...
ATTGAGAGAGAGTAGAAGAGGAAGAACATTTAGCAAGGCATGCCGTATGCACTGGATTGTCGGTTGAGCTTGCGATGGCGAAGCAGAAAATCGTTGAGAGGAGACTCTCCGAGAGGCAGATTGAGAAAGGATCCGTGATACTAGCAGCCTTTGTGGTTCTGCGGGCAGCAATGGCAGGATTTGGTCAAGGCGTTCAGCATAATCTGCAGTCTGCTCTATTTCTAATCGTCACATTTCTAGTAATGTCTCTGGGTTTGGTTTATCTCGGATTCTCAAGGTGGGTCAAGGTGGATCTGAGGGCGTGGTGGCGGTTTGACAGAAAGAGGATCTTAGGAGATATTGGATGGGGAGTACTTGGTTTCGTCATCGCCTCTGTTCTAGCTTTCATGGTAATGGCATCTATCATGATATTGGGTTTTGTTCCTGAGGGTGTCCAAAGAACCGAGACCTTGCCCTATTCACAGGGTGAGTTTATATTGACGCTGTTTCTTGGTCTGACGACAACTGGGTTCCAGGAGGAGACTATCTTTAGGGGATTCCTGCAGGATGTCCTCACAGAGAGATTTGGGAAATGGGAAGGTAACATTCTTCAAGCCGCGGTTTTTTCTCTCGCGCACATTGGATACTATCCTTTGAAGGCGTGGCCCATGTTCCTGCTTGCATTTATGCTAGGCATAGCCTTCGGCTGGTTGAAGATGAAGAGAGGAACGCTTATTGCTCCATGGATCGCTCACGGATTCTTCAGTTGAGAATCTCGACTCCCTACTGAGTGCGGTTGCGGATTCGGGCAGTAAGGGTAGGAGAGTTGGTGAATCCTTTTCTCAAGGAGATAAGATCATATTAGTCTGGGGTTTTCATCGTGCCTTATGCATTGGTTCGTGCCATTCGGATGTATTATGAGATTCAGGGTGAGGGACCTCGATTAATGTTCATTAGCGGGACAGGTGGTGACCTGAGGCTTAGACCGAATGTCTTCGATAGTCCTTTAGCTAGTCATTTTGAGATTCTCGCATACGATCAACGTGGACTTGGCCAGACTGAAAAACCGGATATCCCGTACACAATGGCAGATTATGCTGCTGATGCGGACGGTTTGCTGGAGTCAGTAGGGTGGAATCGCTGCCATATAGTGGGGGTATCGTTCGGCGGGATGGTTACCCAAGAGCTCGCAGTGAGCTGTCCCCATCGAGTAATGAAGCTCGTCCTCGCATGCACTAGCAGTGGGGGTGCAGGCGGGGCGTCGTATCCTCTGCACGAATTATCCAAACTGCCGCCAAAGGAGAGGGCTGCAAGATTGATTGAGCTGGAAGATAGGCGACTCGATAAGGCATGGCAGACCGGTAATCCAGAGCAGTTTCAGGATATGATTCACCGACGGGTTGAGAGATCGATGTGGGACGAGAACGAGTCGGGAAGGGATGTTGGTGCTCGACATCAGCTTGAGGCACGCATAGGCCACGACACCTATGATCGTCTGCCAAAGCTCAGGATGCCTGTATTCATCTGCGGAGGTCGCTATGATGGAATTGCACCATCAAGGAACCTTCAAGCATTACATGGACAGATACCTGGTTCTCGACTTGAGCTATTTGAGGGAGGTCATGCGTTTCTAGACCAAGACCCAAGGGCATATGAGCGCATCATTGATTTTCTTCAGGAGACGAGTCTATAGGATTTGAACTCTTTTTTCGCAGTATTTGCAGTCAGCTGAAGCACTATTTTGCTAGTATTGCATTACTTCTCATTATTCTGAGTTGGAGAATGCCTTTCAGACTGAGAGAGGCGTTCCTTGCCTTGAAGGATTTGTAGGATTCTCTGGCAGCGTCATCTATCTGCTTCTCAGTTCGGTTTAAGTCCCTGAACCTTCACGCTGACTATCGAGTCGGCGATCTCTTCTATTCTCTTAAGCGGGATTCCCAGCTCGTCAATGACCGCCTTCGCGGTCGGGTCATTAGCTATAAACTCGATGGGAAAGGCGGTCTCACCGATTATCTTGACTTCTTGGAAACCGGCTGATGTAATGATGTCTATGTATTCGTCCTTGATTGTTGCGCCTGAGATGCAGCCGACGTATGCTTCGAGGGAGTTCTTTATGGGTTTGGGTAGCTCCTTCAGCAGGACTATATCTGAGATCATCAGTCTGCCTCCAGGTTTGAGCACCCTGAATGCTTCCGCGAAGACCCGCCTCTTATCAGATGATAGGTTGATGACGCAGTTCGAGATGATTACGTCTACAGAGCTGTCGGTAACCGGGAGGTCCTCGATCTCTCCGAGCTTAAACTCGACGTTCTCGTAGTTGCCTTTCTCAGCGTTTTTTCTTGCCTTCTCAAGCATCTCGGGGGTCATATCTATCCCGATGACTTTGCCTTTCGGTCCTACTCTTGATGCGGCGAGTAGACAGTCGAAGCCCGCACCAGAGCCGAGGTCAAGAACCGTCTCTCCTTCCTTTAAGGAGGCGAGAGCAACGGGATTCCCACAGCCCAGACCTAGGTTTGCTCCTTCAGGAGCCTGCCTTATCTCCTCCTCAGAGTAGCCTATCTGCAATGCGGTGTCTGCAGCGGAGGGGTTGCAGCAGCTGGAGGAACAGCAAGAGCTGCCTCTTTGGGCTATCTCGCCATATCTCTTCTTTACGTATTCCTTGACTTCTGAGTCTTTCATCCGGGATCACTGGCTTAGTTATTGGGTGACCAATATTTTGGTCATAGAAATATATAAATGTATTGGATACCCAATAATAAACCATGGTTAACGAGTGCTGCCCAGAAGCCCCAGACTGCTGCGATATGCGGGGCATGCTGTCATTCCTGATACTCTGGCTCCTCTCAAAGAGACCCATGAACGGCCAAGAGATATCCGAAGAACTAGGAAAGAGGAGGGGGGCAGAACCTACACCAGGAACAATATACCCTGCATTGAAGGAACTCAGAGCAAAAGGGCTAGTAGAGATGGAGAGAAAAGGCAGAACGACGGAATACACGCTATCAAGAGATGGAAGAGAAGGATTGGAGAAGGCTTGCAGATATTTCTGCAATGCTTTCGAAGATATTTTTCAAGAATGCTGTGGAAGTAGCCCATACACATAGGACCTGCCTACAAGGGCACCATCCGTTCCAAGTCTGAATTCACCAGAACACATGAATGCCATGATTCTCCGGTAACAGCCGGGTCTCCGCTGTCAGCCTTCGCTCGTGAACCTTGGTTAGGGAGAGAAGATCGTGAAGGATTGTTCTGGCAAGAAGCTAATCTCTTGCTTCACTCGGTATCCTGCCTCACCCAGTTCTTTTATGATAGTCTCTTGAGGAACATAATGACCGAATATTCCATGAAAGGTGAGAGGCTTACCACGCCTGTACTCTATGATGGCAATTCTTCCTTCTCGTTTCAATGCGCCTCTGAGTCTTCTGAAATATTCCACTCGATTTGCTAGATGGTGATACACATTACGCGCGAAGACTAGATCCAGGCTCCCTCCATGGAAGATCAGGCCTTCTTTGGTCGCAAGGACTGTTTGAACATTGCCTAGTCCTTTCTCCTTGGCACTATTCTCGATGAATCGCAGAGATCCTTGATTCGTGTCAACCACATACACTCTCCCTTCTCTTCCGACCGCTTCAGCGAAGCGTAGAGAGAAATAGCCACCTCCAGCTCCGAGATCGGCAAGAACTTGTCCTTGCCGCAATTTCAATGCTTCCAATATCTGATCAGGTTTGTTCCTTGGATCAGAAGCCTGCCTATTGAACATCCTCATCATGAGATTGCTCATTCTCCACCTTATTTCATACTCAGGAGTTCTTTCGCATATTAGTTAGCTGTTATCTGTGCGCGGAGCATGAGCTAGGATTGGAGCTCTCCAAAAGCCGCTTTGAACCTATGTATCCTATGCACTTCAGGATCTGAGTTCGCAAAGATGGTTCCATGATCTATTAGCGATATTGAGATCTCCGTTGTCAGCCCCATATCTGAGGCATGTACGAAGAATCATGTAGACGTACGTAAGGATGAATAGGTCAGGTTTGGATGTCTGGTGTAGCCTCGTGAATCTCTCATGAATAATGGGGCTCAAGTCACTTTGCGGCTGGTGGCATTTACCCTCTGTACTTGTTAACGATAGGCATTTTCCATCCGATACCGAATGCCTTCGGTGTGATCTTTATGCATGGCACCGCTTGCCACCTCTTATACTCGGAGTTTCTAATCCTTCTGTAGGTATCATCGACGGCATCCTTTGGATATCCCATCTCCATTAATTCCTGCTTGCTTCTGTGATGCTCTATGATTTCATCAACCAGTGGGCTGACAACATCGAAATCAAATGGATCGAACTGACCTTGCTTGAGTTCGGGTGAAGGCTTCTTCATGAATATGCTCTTTGGGATGATCTCTTTGCCGGCCTTCTGATTCACATATCCTGCGAGTTTGTAGACTTCAAGCTTGCTTACGTCACCTAGTGCCCCAATCCCTCCAGACATATCCCCATATAGTGTGCAGTAGCCCAGGGCAAGCTCAGTCTTATTTCCCGTGTTCAAGACTAGTATTCTCAAGTCTTTCAGCCGGTTTGATATGTCCATGAGGCAGTTTCCCCTTGTTCTAGGCTGGATGTTCTCGTCGGCAACGGAGTCATCGGATCTCTCATCGATGCCGAAGTGCTTTCTCATCTCTTCCAGAGGTTTCTTCAAGCTCCGTTGATAGGCATCGACGACCTCTTGAACAGGGAATTGGACGAAGAATACCCCGAGGTTTTCAGCTAATCTCTGCGCATCAGTCCTGCTGTGCTCGCTGGAGAATTTGGAAGGCATTGAAACACCGATGACATTTTCCTTGCCCAATGCCTCAACGGCGATGCAGGTAGTCAATGAGGAATCGATCCCACCGCTCACCCCAACAATGGCTCTTCTGAAGCCTGTCTTTCGGAAGTAGTCCCGTATGCCCAAGACTAGGGCATTGAACATTTCCTGTTCCTTGTGGTATGGGGTCTCCTCGACTCTTTCAGCAACCCCCTTCTCCAGGTCGAGATCAGTGAGTATCAGGTCTTCTTCGAACTTTTTGCCTACAGCTATCAGATCGCCAGAGCTATCCACTGCAAGGCTCTGTCCATCGAAGACAAGCTCATCTTGCCCGCCGACCAAGTTGACGTAGAAGATTGGAATCTTGTTCTTCCGGGATTTTTCCCTCAGCAGTTTTTCTCGGTCAAACCTTTTTCCTAGGTGAAATGGTGAGGCAGATATGTTGATGACTATGTCCGATCCTCTTTTTGATAATAGGTCAGTGACTTTTATCTCGTAATCGCTATCCCATAGGTCCTCGCAGATCTCCACGCCCAGCTTGAGCTTTCTTCCTTTGATGTTCATTGAGATTGGTTTGATCTCCTCTTCTTTCGCTGCCTTGAAGTACCTATCTTCGTCGAAGACGTCATAAGTAGGTAGGAGCGCCTTGTGAATTATGGCATTCAGCTTATTTCCTGTGAAGACGGCAGCAGCATTGTACAGGTCTTCTCCTTGGTAATCAACAAAGCCAACCACTCCGGAAACATCGTGATTACTACTGATTAGCTCCTTCAATAGCTCCTTGTTCTTCCTGACGAAGGCACCCTCAAGCAACAGGTCTTGAGGAGGATAACCAGTGACCGCGAGTTCGGGGAATACCACCAAGTCAGCGTTCTTCTTCTTCGCGTTGCTGATACATCCCTTTATTAGGGCAGCATTACCTTCAAGATCGCCTACTGTGGCATTAATCTGAGCCATAGCTATTCTCATGCTCGAAACCCCCGAGTTCAAGATAAGGACCTCTCCTGCTTTTGCGGTCTCGCCACGATCAGGTATTGGTAAGGTCCGGCATCCTCTACGGCCTCCGTCTTGAAGCCGGCTGCCTCGATAAGGCATCTTGCTTTCTTCATGCTGAACCGCTTCTCCAAAGGAGGCCCGATCTCCATCGACTCCTTCTTCCAATCAAGATCGACCAGTCTTCCTTTGGGCTTGAGCATTATCCTCGCGTTCATTAGGACTTGTCTGGGGTCCCTAAAGTCATGTAGTGCTATGCTGAAGAAGACTATGTCGGCACAAGCCTCGCATAGAATCGTCTCTTCTGCTTTCCCTAATCTTAGGCTTAGGTTTCTCAAGTCTTCCCTGGCAGCCTTATCCCGCAGTCTGCTTATAGCCTCTCGGTCCGCATCCAGACCGTAGACCTTTCCTGCCTCACCCACGAGCCTTGCAGCTGGAAGGGTGAAGAAACCAGCTCCGCAACCTACATCTACGAGTGTGAAACCCGGCTCTAAGCCAATCTTATGCAGCATCTCTTCTGGATTCTGCCAGCTTCTCCTCTCTTCATCTTCATACTGAGGGTGGCTCAATTTGATGATCCAGCTACTTCAGCTCTCGGAGTCCGATCATATTAGCTTGTCTTTCATACCTGTTATGGCAAGAATCGGCCCTTTCCTAGATATGAGATTCTCCAATCGCCCAGGTTGATTCGATGGTACCTAGTATTGCCAGGTCCAGGGATGAGAGTATTATTCGATGGCGAGAAACCGGTGAACTCGAGTCCTGGAGCACTATGTGTTTATCGGATAAACCCCGAACTTTCTCCCAGTTTCAACCATGGCTAAGCAGTTTTCCAACTTTGCGCCCGCAGCCCAAGAGTTGCTCGATGATAGTATGTGCCCTCCACCGGGAGAAGCGCTTCTAATGCAAGCCTTTGTCTCATCTATTACCTCTTCTATACTCTTCTTGGCTAGGCTGTCGACAGCCACGTTGCCCATCAGCACGAGCCTATCCCCATACTTTGCCTTGACCTCGCCTATGTCCACACCGGCTGTCGGATCGAGAGAGTGAAGCCCATCCACTATGCCCGCAAGGTCGTCTATGAGTGGGTTCACGTTGCCATCTGTGTGTTTGATGAACTTAACTCCCCGTTTATGGGCCTCTTCAACCTGCCGCCTAAGGTTCGGAAAGATCACATCTCTGAAGAATCTTATCGGAACCATGGGTCCCTTCTCTTCGCAGTAGTCTCCTCCAGAGATTATGAAATCGGTCCCTGCCTCGGCTATCTGTTTTATGATCTCGATATTGAAGTCAGCTAACTTCTCGATAGCCTTACTTATGAAGCTGGGCCGCTGATACATCCACATAACGAACTTCACGGGTGTGAATATCTCCCACGCGTGGGCGAAGGGATCTCTGATGAACGTGGCTAACGCTAGTTCCTCCCCGATCACCTTCTTGGCATACTCTGAGGCGTATGCCCACCCTGGAGCATTGGGATTCGGAGACTCAAAATCATCGAAGTCTTCTGGTTGGTTGAAGATCGTGCCATAAGGCACCCAAGCCTTCGCCTCCACGTCGAGCATAAGGACCCTACCCCAAAGGTCGACTATCGTTCCATCAGGGTTCTTCTTAGGCTTCCAGCCTTCGGGTGGTGAGAGATCAATGGTGAGCACATCGAAACCGATCTTCCGGTAGCATTCTATCTTGAAGTCGATTCTCTTCTGCTCAAGTCTTCGGTCTGCAACTACCGGGGTCTGCAGCGATGTCGCCACCTGGAGTCTTTCTCCCATTATGCTCTCCATGATCGGAACTTCCATATCGATCTCTGTTATCGGAACCACATCGGGCTCCTCGATCTCCAATGCCCTCATGACCCGATCTCTCTTCTTCATCCGCTAAACCTCCACGAGCCCCAACAACTTCTTTACTATCTTTATGGCTTCCATCGCGTCCTTGGCGTAGCCATCGACACCGAGCTCATCTGCAAATTCTTGTCTCAAGGGCCTTCCGCCAACGATTATCTTGACCCTATCTCTGAGATCCCTCTCCTTGATGACTTCGATTACGTTCCTTATGTTCTCCATCGTCGATGTCAGCAAGGCAGAGATGGCGAGAATATCAGGGGATTCTTTAGCCACAGCTTCGGCAAATCTCTCGGCTGAAACGTCAACCCCGAGATCAACCACTTCGAGCCCAGCAGCACTCAGCATCATGGTGACTATGTTCTTGCCAATGTCGTGTATGTCGCCTTTGACTGTTCCAATTACAATCTTTTCGGAGGGTTTGCTATGGTTCTCCAACAGTCGCGGCTTCAGGATCTCCGTTGCCTCGGAGGCTAATACACTGGCCATTATCAGTTCTGAGAGGAAATACTCTCCTTTCTCATATCTTCTGCCGACCTCTTCCATAGCCTCGTTGAGAGTATTCAGAACGCCTATCGGGTCAATGCCTTTTTCCAAGATATTGCTGAGGGTTCTTCTGATCTCTTCGACTGGCGAGATCGTTACAATGAGACCCTTGAAGTCATCAAGTGTGTCCAACCTAGGCACCTATGGGAGGATATTCGTCGATTGGGCTTATTTTGTTTAGCCAGCTAATGTGGAAAGAGTTTACTCGTCTAGCCACGCGTGCCATCAGGAGGGTTGAGAACAGTATCACTGGACATCTGGATTCGAGCGTCTCGACAGTTCTACGGGCTAAGTCTCCAAGAGGCACATGCTCTTGCTAGTTTTATGCCTAGACATAAGCACATATGCAATAATCCGACTATCTGTCGGATGGTACGCCCGCCGAATACGCTCGGAAAAGGAGGGTGACTGTCCTATGTTTTCGGCATTGTGTCTCCTTTCGAGTGGAGATGATTAGGTTATGAAGGCTATTTGACTATCAGTACGGGGCATGGAGCTTTGTGAACGACCTGGTTGCTGACACTCCCTAAGAGGAACGCTTTGAAGCCGCTCAGACCATGGCTCCCCATGATAATCATGTCGAAGTTTCCTTCTTTGGCGGTTTCAAGTATCCTGTCAGCTACGTTTCCTTTCGCCAACTTCGATGAGATCTTCACTCCAGGTTTAGATTTCTTGGATTTCCTTATGGCTTCCGACAAGATCTTCCTATGGTGGGCTTCCGTCCCCTCCTCTATTTCTGCGACCGTCTCCGGGGAAACAATCGCCCCGCCTATGTTTGGTTCAGCAGTAGTGGGTATCATCAAAGGTGGGACAACGCTGAGTAACACGATGTCTGCAGAGTATCTCTGAGCTTGGTCGAGTGCAAGATCCAGTGCCTTATCTGCAAGCTCGGAGCCGTCGAGCGGAACCAAGATCTTCTGAATCAAGTTTATCCCTCCAAGAGTATGTTCAGTACAAGCTTATTCTAGTTCATGAATAAATCTTTGATTCTCTGTGAGACTTGGGAGTCTTTAGAGACGGGAAAGCTTTGGGAAGTTGGTCTAGCTTACTTTCGCTCAGTCTTATCTCTTGAGTAGGCTAGGTAGGAGTAGTAGGGGGCTTCAAGACCCATCTTCCAGAACTCTCCGAAGATCTCTCCGAAGTGATGGATCGCTTCGATTGGCAGATGGTAGAGCACCTGTTCGAGACTGCATACGTCTTCTTTTCCGTTCGGAAGCAGCCTCCTAATACTCTTTTGAAGATCCTGGTCGGTCAATCTGCCCAGAAGCTTCGAGGTCTTCTCATCCACCTCGGCAATGTATTCTTTGATGTCCTCGAGATCTTTGAACTCCTCAAGTTTTCGGCTGGTGACGTTCCCCAGTCCCGACGCTCTGTAGTGCAGCCAAGTATCCTCATTCATTACGGTGTGAACAAAGACATCTTTCATGCTATCGAAGCTGAGACCTCTACTTCTCGTGAACTCCTCATTCGGAAGTCTCTCGAATGCCTCAATTATCTTGGTGCGCTCCTTCTTGACGTAATCAAATAGATCCCTATAGCTTAACAATCCGAGCACCGAAGACAGACCTGTGAAAGCAGATTCCTAAAAAGCGTTGCCCAGCGCGCTAAGAGGTCTTGGCTGGAAGCCCTCATACTCAGAAAATGAATAACAGTATTCAGGGTTGAGCTTTCTAGATCGAGTTTTGGCGAGTGATCTTTGCCCAATTAACCCTGAGATCAGCAACATTCTAATCTGAACGAAGTCGACTGTTAAGCCCCCTAAGACACATCCTAGGATAGATTGTCCCATCCCTTGGCTATGGAAGGTACTGGACTGGGCATACTTCAACTTGGCTTCAGCTGCGAAGTTGACTGATTTCTCAGATCTACTGAAGGCAAGGATTTCGCGACGTCGAATCAGGTGATGCTATTCTGGTTCGCAAAATCACATGGACCCAATGCACGTCGCTGCGGTGATCCTTGGCATGAATGCGACCGATAAGGACCAGTCTATTTATTCTGTTCGGCATCGTGCTTCTTGCCGAAATTCTAGTTTAGATCTGCTTCTGTCTCAGGGATATGTGTGTCCCTGTCTAAATCTACTGTAGTCCTCGTAGGCTCTTGAAGCTCTTTCATTGACTTTCTTGAGTTCACTTATGACCTTAGATGACAGGTTTTCTGCTGAGACTTCACTTACGTCCTTTACTGATGTCAGTAGCTCCTGTGCTACGCATAAGGATTGCTCGGAAGTCGCACCTGCCTTCTCGCATCCTGAGACGATCTTGGATAAATTGAACTCCTCTACACTCCCATCTCTCTTCTTCACATTGACCATGATAGATCACTTTTGAGATCAGCCAGATCCAGCTGACTAAGATGCAAAGGATTGTCCTGATTTAAGTCCTTTATTATCGCTGAAAGAGTGTGGAGGAGGCTGTTCTGAACTTTCTTCTCCTCAGGTTGCGAGACGGTATGGCGAGATAGCTCATCCTATTCGCGTTCCATTATCGTTCTTAAGTTGGAGTCGCCGAGAATTAAGCGAGTGCGAGGATTACAATGGGCACTTCAGAATTGGATCCAGATTGCGCCCGAATCCAAACCGATTTATTGCAAGGTAAGTCAGTAAGAGACGAATCTGCACAGTCGGAAGCCTATATTAATGTCTTCTTCTCGATCCTATCTGAGATATCTGCTTGGATGGCTGATCGCGGGTACGAGAGGCGGTCTCACTCGAGCCAAGATGATCAAGGCTTTGAGGGAGAAACCCCAGAATGCGAATCAGTTGGCAAATCTGCTTGAGATGGATTATAGGACTATGCGGCATCACCTCGAAGTGCTGGAGAAGAATCGGCTGATCGTGTCCGCCGGGGATAGGTATGGCATAACGTATTTCTTGGCTCCAGAATTGGAGGAGAACTATGCCCTCTTTGAGGAGATTCTGAGTAGAATTTCGAAAAGAGAGAGATAGAGTGAAAGATGATGACGCATAGATGGACAAGAATGCCAGACGAAGGCTGGCATTAGTTGCTGTATGCTCTTGCATCTATTCCTATTGTCTATCGGAGTTTCGGTTTTTCGCACATTCGGTCTTGGACCGTTCGCTATTCTGCCAGACATCTTTTCGTTCATAGCCGTAAACATGCTGATCTATCTGAGCTTCAAGTAATAGCATCCACGCTTTAGGAGAATTTTGAGAACATCGGACTCCTAGGTCGCTCTGGGATGACCATTCTCTCACTGGTCTGGTTACATTATTGTCTACTCTAGGATGCATCATCCCTGCGACTATCGAGTTTTTCTTCTAGTAGGGCGATTCTGACCTTCAGCTCTTTTTCGGTCCCTAGAAGTTCTCTGCAACGGCTGATCAGCAGTTCGTTCTGATTGAGCAGTTCATCGAGTTGTTTCTTCTCGATCTGAAGCATCTCGCCTTGACTGTATTGGGGGGGTGCTATCTTTGATGTGTCAGGGGCTTGGCTGAGATCTCTCGGAGAGGGAGGCTGTTGGGTTGGATGCGACGAAGGTGGGGGAAGCTGGATTTTTTGAAGTTTCAGTTGCCATGCTGCGGTCTTTCTAGCTATCTCTTCGTCAAGCCTCGTGAGGATGTACGATAGGGCGATGATTATTATGGTGTAGTTTAGCTCTACCAGCAGGAATTTGCTGATAGGGAGAATCTTGAAGTTCGCCGGGTCTCCCACTATGTCATTCCAGAAAGTCAGATGTGGGGAGGCGAATAAGAGGTAATATTCCTGCATGAAGGGCTGGTTGATCAGCCACATCGGGAAGGCGATGAGCCCCATGAAGATGAAGAATCTTCTTACGGGGCTGAAGATCTTCATTTCTCTTGCCGTGTTGTATATTGACCAGATGAACAGGGTTATAGCAATGCCGTAAAGAGGCCTTCCTAGAGGCCATGTCACCTTGAAGTTGCTCAGCATGAGACCCGTAAGATATGCGAGGAGGAGAAGGAAAATATTTCTGAACCCACGAAGCATAGGCTCAACCCGGGTATAGTGGTTTGCCACAGCCATCCCTACACAGAACTCGAAGAGCCAGCCGCCGACGAACAAGCCGACCACAGGACCAGGCAGAAGATAGAGGGAGACGACTGACACTATCCAGGTTACCAGCAGGAATCCCCGTTCGCCTATGTTCTTGAGGAGGATAAGGAGGAAGGGGAAGACCAAGTATAGCTGGATTATGAGACCCATGAACCATAGGGCTGAGTCGAAGGGAAGCCCCGCTCCAGCCCAGCCGAAGAACAGAAGAAGTATCTCAGTTGGAGTCGCACCGAGAACCCCATGAACTATGAGGTTTAATGCGATGACTGATAGGACTACAAACCAGTAGATAGGGTAAAGGCGCAGGAACCTCTTGAAGTAGTAATCATGGATTCGGATTTCTCTGTCTCTGCTAGCCCACATCTGGAGGAAACCTGAGAGGACTACGAAGATATGCACACCTTGGTATCCAAGGCATGTCAGCCTCAGTAAGCCTATTGAGATCGACTCCCAAGAACTGAAGTCGATCATGTATCCTCTGAGAAGCCCCCAAGGCATGAGACCGAAGAGGTCGTGGCCGACCCAGCCGTAAATCGCCTCATAGGTGTGGAACATCACGATAGCCGTGATCGATACACCTTTCACGAAGTCTACTCCTTCGAGTCTTGGCACTTCTTGATAGCCCCCAGTAGAGGGAGCGAAATCAGGAGCTTATATTTTTCGGAGAGCGAATGTTTCTGCAACAGGACCCTTTGACCGTGCTAGCTCCAATACCCACAGTCGTGTTGATAGCTGACATATGGGGAACCTGGATTGTTCGTTTCAGAATCATTCGCTGTATGCGTGCTCGTGAGTGATCAGCGTTTCTCGGATCCATGCGGAACGTCTCTGGTTTCTCTCTCTTTCTACTGAGCTTTTCGGCATCTCAACATATTTCGTCAAGCCACAATATTTGAGAGGGTGGTAGGAAGCCTATCGTTATTGCCTACACCGGGATCTTGGTATTGAAGCATCGGTTCGCCTCAGTATGCTGGAAGGCGTAGATCCAGACGGAGACAGTAAATATTATGGCTGGTCTAATTGATCCTTAGACTCTTATTGCTCCATTCGGGAATACCTTGATCAATACATTCGCCCTAGTGAGTGGCTAGAAAAGGTTCGGGGTGGTTGTTTGAAGGGAGTCGGAGCAGTAGAGATTCTTCAACTGGTCTTGAGTGTACTCATATGTCAGCTTTCCGGGCTTGTCGGAGCCTATTTTACAGCACCTTCAATCTCCGAATGGTATGTCTATCTGAAGAAGCCATCGTTCACTCCGCCCAGTTGGCTGTTTGCACCAGTCTGGACAATCCTCTTTGCGACGATGGGGATCTCAGTGTTCCTTGTCTGGCGACAGAGGAGTTTGGGCAAGCAGGTTAAGAGAGCTGTAGCCGTGTTTGGGGTTCAGCTCGTTCTGAATGTCTTCTGGTCTGCGGCTTTCTTTGGGCTGAGGTCTCCTATCGCCGGTCTGGTAGTGATAGTGGTTCTCTGGCTTGCGATACTGTTGACTATATTGGAGTTCTACAGGCTGTCGAAGAGTGCTGCACTGCTGCTTGTTCCATATATTCTCTGGGTTAGCTTCGCGGCAAGTTTGAACTACTCGATCTTCATCATGAACCTGTGACTTCAACAGATTGGCAGGTCTAAGAGTGATGGGTCCTCGAAATCGAGCAATGTGACTGTGGGGTTGCCTGAGGCACTGATCCTTGCTACTTAGATGAGTAGAGAGTTGCCGGGAAAGAGAGTGGAGTTACGCAAGATAGCTGATTATGAGAGGCAGGTCATGAGCAGCAGTGTTAGACTTAGAGGAGGAGATAGGTTCATGGATCTTTGCGGAAAGGGAGGAGGTTACCCGCCATTCATAGTCCTCACATGAAGGGAAGCCCTGCCCAGAGTGTGGAACAACCATCGAGAGGAAGTTATCTCGGTATGACCTACCTACTTCTGTAGCTCACGCCAGAATAGATTATTTCAGACGCTTGCATAGAAGGGGAGAGTCAGCTGACATTGTTGCGGCTTGTTGAGTCTGATCTCCAGCGTCTGCAGCTAAGCTTGGCGGGATCTCGGGAATAGGGGTCATCCGGTTTTTCGGGATCAGCGGAGAAGGGGTCTCTGATATCGTGCCTCTTCGTCTAATCTAGGTGTTGCCAGTGATCCAAGGCAGGTTCTCGGTAGCTGACTTTAGGTGAACGTCTGGTCTACCTAGGTATTCCTGTCTCACCAGGTTCATGTGGTTGTCAAGTTCGCAGACGAACGCTGTCGCAGTGGGAACGGGCTGTATTATCGGGTTGTCAATGTCGTCGATGTGGTTCAGGTGCATGATTAGTGTTCTTATGATCTCGCCGTGGGTTACTATCAGCGCTCTTTGTTCTGACCTTATTGCCGGGATCACTATCTGCTCCCAGAAGGGGAGGATGCGTTTGAGGGTCTCGTTGAGGGATTCTCCGTTTGGGAGTTCGTCTTCTTTCAGATGCCTGTATCTAGGGTCGTTTCTCAGGTGTCGGGGATCATCTTTCTCAAGTCTTGGGAGGGGAGTGTCGTTTCCTTTCATTGCAGATGCTGGGCTCTCGTCCGTGTACTCGGACATCTTCATGCCTTCCAGGGTTCCTAGGTGACGTTCGTTCAGTCGCCATGTCTTTACTATGGGGATCCAGTAGAGACCCATCTCGTCAAGTGCAATCCAAGCTGTCTTAATCGTCCTTTTCAGGAGGGAGGTGTATGCGATGTCGAAGGAGAACCCAGCTTCTTTCATGATTCTTCCTGCCTCTCGGGCCTCGGAGACGCCCCTCTCAGTGAGGTCTACGTCGGTCCATCCGGTGAAACGATGCTCCTTGTTTCCCTGGCTTTCTGCATGTCTTAGGAGGACTAGTCGTATCGCCATTGTTCAACTCAGCTCCTTTTGCTGTTGTTGCTCGTCGATCTCAATGTTCAGATCGAATGATCCCACGATGGGGCGAATTCTCTTCTTTGCAGGTTGGAGCGTAGTTAGCAGGGATCTCCCATTTCAGTCTATTCATCGTAGAATGAGTTGAAAGGAGGAATATCTGGGACTCGCCTGATTGCAGGGGTTCTATAGGCTTTCCGGCAATGCTCTAGCATGCACTGCAGGTGTTCGTGCTAGGAGTGCGGAGGACTGTTTATGCCCCGCGGGAGTGGTTCCAGTTCTGAATTGATTCGATAACTTCCTCAGAATTTCGAGCGAACCCTAACATTTTGATACCCTTGGTCTTCAAGTATTTTTCAAAATCGCTGTTCTGGAAGATTGACGGGTGGTTCTTGATGAATTCAACTTCATCCTTCTCTGGTCTTGGCCCAAGGTAGTCGTAGCCCCAAGTCCCTTTCTTAGCGGTATAGAAGAACTGTCCGAAGACGAGTGTTTAGGAATTGATAGCAAGCAATGAAGCAGATCGTGGACTGGAGAATTTGAGATCTTCACTGGCTCAACAGTTTTAAGTACCCATTGAAATCGTGGTGAGGAAGGCGTGTGACCTATGTGGACCAAAGGGGTTACAGGCAGCTGGATTGAACAGGTTATTCGAGATTTTCTAGATGACCCCAAGAGCAATTCCCTTGGAGGAAGGTTCAGAGAGAGGGCATGGGACACCCCGTTGGTAGGCTTCTCAAGCGGGGGAGACCCGCTTTATCAGAGGCTGAAGGAAGATATCGGTCAGTTCTATTGGACTCCTATAGAGATATTCCTGAAAACTTTTCCTGATTCTCAAGCGGTACCCGATGAACTCACGGTCATATCTTGGGTTCTGCCTCAGACAGATGCTACGAAAGCCGACAATAGGAAGGAGACCCTTAACGTCTCGGAGAGATGGGCTCGGTCCCGCATTTTTGGGGAAGAAACCAATGACAATCTCCGCAGACATGTGGTGAAGAAGCTTCAGGAGGCGAGATGCGAAGCTGTGGCTCCTTCGATATCTCCCTTCTGGGAGCAAAGAACATCAGAGAAGTATAGTTTCGCTTCAACATGGTCGGAACGTCACACAGCATATGTCTCAGGTCTGGGCACATTTGGATTGAGTGATGGACTAATAACATCCAAGGGGAAGGCTATGCGGTGTGGCTCTGTCATCGCAAGAATCCAAGTCCCAGCAACAAGAAGACCGTACAAAGACCATCATGAATACTGCCTCTTCTATGCGAGGAAGATCTGTGGCAGATGTATTGATCGCTGCCCAGCCGGAGCTATCACCAGGGAAGGACATGACAAGCTGAAATGCCAGAAGCATTTGGCTAGGATGAATGAGTATGTGAGAACTCATTACGGGTTCGAAGGCTATGGCTGCGGCTTATGCCAGACTGGAGTTCCCTGCGAATCCAAGATTCCGACCCCTTCTGACCTATGAAGGAATAGTAGGATAGTATGCGAAAACTACTGTTCAGCATCGAGAGACCCAGAACCTTTCGATTTCTCCTTGATCTCTGATCGGCCTGCTCCTCCCTTGCTTCGCGAAATGCTTCCTTCAAGTCCTCGATTTCCAGCAGCATTGCTTCAAGATGTGCTGGTGCAATTCTGGTTCCTATTCGGTGTCTCTCCGGTCTTAACACAAGAGATAATTGGAAGAGTTATCTAGCGTGAAGAAGAAATGAGAAAAATCCGATCTAGTCTGAATGCTGTCCGGTGTCGAAGCCTTGAACTGGGGTTCTTCAAGAAATTATCTAGAGCAGGTTCGAAGTAAGGGTGTCCCGGGTCGCTAGGAGCAAGGTGGCATGAACATTAAGCTTGTAGCTCTTCTGATCCAGTTTCTGGTTTCTGTCGCTTTCAATCTTATGGGCAGTTTTCTCCCACTCTTCATCAATAGCGATCTCAACTATACGCTTATCGAGGCGACGTATTGGGCTGGCATTTGTCAGCTTGTCGGATCCAGTTTCTTTGCTTTTACCGCACCTTTCTGGGGCTCTATGTGCGACCGTGTGGGAACCAAGAAGATAATGATGATTACCCTCCTCGGCAACACCATCGTCTATGCCGGCATGGCTGTCTCCACCAATGTTACGCAGCTCATAATGTTCCGCGCTTTGCAGGGAACCCTTGGGGGGGTGAGCACAGCCATGTTCACCCTTGTCGCCTCAATCGAAGACGCAGAGGAACTTAAGACGGCTCTGAGCTATCAGATGGCTGCAATGACCATGGGAAGCATCTTTGGTCCCGGGCTTGGAAGCCTTCTCGCAGATCTAGTCGGATATCGTTGGACTTTCGCGGCGTCCGCCTTACTCTTCGTCAGCATGGTTCCAGGAGTCTTATTATTCAAGACACCGCCTCCAGCAATCGAGAATGGATCCCGCTTTAGAGTCGAAGATTTCAGAGTTATCTTGCCCGACGCGGTCTCCCTTGTCTTGATTTACATCGGCATTAGTTTCATAACACCGGTTATCCCATGGTTCCTCGAGTCATTAGGGACTCCTTACGATCAACTCCTCTTCTATACGGCTGTCGTAGCTACCCTTAACGGTCTGGCCTTCGCTGTGGCAACCCCGATTCTCACGAGGGTAGTCACGGACAAAACTCTCCCGAGTCTGCCTGCTCTAGCCGCTGGGGCAATCCTGATGACAACATTTGCACGCGACCCTTTTCAATTCACAGTTCTTCGGATAGCGATCGCAGCCATACAGGCAGGAGTACCTCCTTACCTCCTCGGAGGAAAATCAGCGAGAGTGGGAACAGCAATCGGCTTCCTCAACTCAGCCCGATTCATGGGCATGGCCATAGGTCCTTTCATAGCAGCCTATATCCTTGGAGACGGCACACCACCGAAGCCTTTGTATATGTTCTCAACCATGGCGGGACTATCGCTTCTCGCATCGCTAGTGATCTATACGACCCACACTAGAAAAGGATCTCAGGCAAAAATGTCAGACGCTCAAGGTGCAAGCGCATAGGTTGATAGGTTTGCGACTCTGACCCCCCAGCATATTTGGCGAGTGCTTTCGGAAGAGGTAACATTCCTCTCTTCTGCAACCATTTTGCAGCTACGATGATTACGGCTATTACTGCGAGGACCAGCAGGATCGTTATGTATAGTGGTACCTGTGTGACCGTTATTGCCACGCTGAGGTTTTGGGTAAGAACCTCGTCGGCTCCTTGTTGGGTCCAACTTATGCTTAGCTGGGTTGGGTACTGCCCTGGGCTGGCCGACTTGTCGACATCAATCGTGAATGTGGCTAGCCTCGTTTCTCCCGGGTTCATGATGCCAAGGCTATCGATTGTGGAGCCTGAGAAGGCACTTCCGACTACGAGTTGAACTTGAACGGACTCTGCGGTCACTTGACCAGTATTCTTCAGGGTCACTCTGACAATTACACCAGTATCCCCAACATGAATCTCTTGGGGGTTAGTTTCTATGCTTATTGCCTGGAAAATGGCTTTCTCGCTAACGACTATCGGGACATGGAGCGTTTCACCGGAGTCTTCGAACTTCACTTCAAGAGGCAGTTCATAGTAGTTAGGCGTGACCTGCTGATCAATGTCAATGTAGAAGTAGACTGTCGCGGATTCCTCTTCATCAACGTTTCCGATGCCTTCGCTATTGCTGCCAGCATAAGTTGAACTGAAACCGGTCGGAAGTATGAGTCGGACAGAAACATCCCGGACATAATCGCCGGAATTAAGAATGGTAACTGTGAACTTGATGTCAGTATCGCCTGGGAAGACCTTTTCCGGGGTGTACGAACTTTGTTTGAGGATAAACTGGCCGGGATTAGCATATGCCGAGGGAACTGTAATAATGATGGAGATAATTATTAGAATTGAGACCAGTGATAGAACTTCTCTATTCATGTTTCAGTTCTCCTTGAGTTGTGTCTTATCACTCTGAGAGAAAATGGAAGGATTACTTGGTTCATTTAGCTTTTTTCTTATTATCTTGAGATGGGTTTCAAGCACTCTTTCATGGCTCTTTAATAGGCTTCTCTGGCTATTTTTGGGCAATACAGACCAGTCCTTGCTTTCCAGAAGATCTGGGATTTGCTCCATGGCTCTCTTAGTCAGTTCAAATCGGGTTTCCGCGAAGGTCTTTCCAGGAAAGAACAGTTCAAAGCCAAGCCGTACCATTTTGAATTGTCTTTCTTTGAACATTTGCTGGATATTTTGAATCCTTTCTTCAAGGTACATTCTTCCCTTATTGGTTGCCTCATATACATGTGCCCTTTTTTCTCCTTCTTTTTGCATACGGATTAGGCCTTGTTTGAGTAGCCATTTCAACGCAGGGTATACTGAACCAGATTTGGGTCTCCAAGCGCCATCGGTCTTTCTTTCAATTTCATCCATTAGCTCGTAGCCATACATTGGGCGGCTGCAGAGCAATCGTAAGAAGAGAAGTTTTAAGAAGCCTCTTGGAATGGCTTGAGGGACATGTCTCCTGTTGCTCATCTATATCGTAACCTTTAAAACTGGCTCATATGTCTTGTTAGATATATTTAAAAATATGTCTTGTTAGATATATTGGAAAAAATCCCCGTAACATGGGATGCTATGCGATGGAATACGAGATTGAGACATTTGATCTGACTAAACGCTTCAATAGTTTTCTTGCAGTTGATCATGTCAACCTCTCGATAGGCAAAAGCGAACTCTTCGGGTTACTTGGACCAAATGGAGCCGGGAAGTCAACCCTATTTCGAATGTTGTGTACCCTTCTTCGTCCAAGTGAAGGCACAGCCAGAGTTGGAGGTTTCGACATTGTTAAGGAGAGCGGCAAGATACGCAGTATAATAGGCATTATTACAGAGAAGGTAATTCTTTATGAGCGGTTGACGCCTGTCGAGAATCTCATGTTCTTTGGACGGCTTTACGGTTTAAATGGAGGAGAACTTAAGAAGAGAGTGAATGAGCTCCTTGAGATAGTACAACTTACGGAGTTTAAGAACAGACAGGTCGGAACATTTTCAAGCGGTATGAGGCAGAGGCTGAGCATAATGAGGGGCATTCTTCACGATCCTGAAGTTGTTTTCCTAGACGAACCAACCGTGGGCTTGGATCCACAAAGCGCCCGTTTCGTACGAGACTTGGTTACTGACCTGAATCACAGGGGAAAGACTATCATATTGACCACACATATCATGGAGGAAGCTGACCAACTCTCTCACCGCGTTGGAATAATTGATCATGGGCATATTATAGCAGTCGACAAACCAGCGAATCTTAAACAGGAACTCAATGTGCAGACGCTGGAAGATGTCTTTCTGAAGCTTACTGGTAAGAATTTGAGGGACTCAGCTACAGCACACGTTCCTATGCGCGGCTTTGGAGGGAGAAGGTTTGGCTAAGAGTATTGCAAATCAATTGTATGTGGCTCTTATAATCGCGCACAAGGACCTGCTGGACTTTTCGAGGCTCAGAATAGCCGTCTTCGCGTTCATTTTGATGCCTTTGCTGATGATGACTATGTTCGGATATATGTTCCCATCTGGGACTACTTACAAGCATATTCCCTTAGCAGTGGTTGAGGAAGATCGAGGCTCGTATGCCGATCTGGTCACTCGCGAGTTCTGGCAGCAAGCAACGTCCTCAGGGATGTTCTCTGTCAAGATGTACGCCACGGTGAGCGCTGCGACAAGCCAGGTTATTATGGGCAATGTAAGGGGAATAGTAGTCATTCCTCATGGCTTCAATGAGGATATCGCCTCAGGGGTACAAGGGCACATCATATTGATGGTCGATCAGACTAGTCCCACGATAGCATTGGTGGTCTCTCAAGGTGTGAATCAGATATTTGCGAGGATTTCTGATGCATTAGCCATAAGGGTCATTGAGAACATTGCTCCTGAAGAGAATCCACTCTATGCTATGAGGCCTATTGCCGTTGAGCAGAAAAACTTGGTTGCTGGTCTCTCTTCAACAAGTACATTTGAGTATATGGCCCCTGGTTTCATGGCAATGAACGTCATGATGAGCGGATTGTCCGGGCTGGCTAGTGCCATATCTAGGGAGAGAGAGACCGGAACTATGGATGGCTTGATGGTCGGACCGATAGCTAGATGGTCAATAATTTTGGGAAAGACTATCGCTCAAACGATTAGGGGTATGCTTCAAGGTTTCTTTATCTTGGCTCTGTCCATGATTCTTTTCAACGTCAAGGTCTATGGGAACATCTTTCTGATGATTTTCGTATTGCTCCTTGGAGTGGCAGGGTTCGTTGGAATCGGAGTAATAGCTACCTCAATGGCTGGCGAACAGGAATCTGCGATGATGATATTGATGCTCATGCAGATGCCGATGATGTTCCTGAGCGGAGTTTTATATCCGGTGGAGCAATTGCCTTTTTGGTTACAGTGGATCTCCAAGGCTCTGCCATTAACCTATACTGCAGATGCATTGCGAAGAATCATGATCCTAAATGTGGGTATAGACCAGATCATGCCAACTATCATGATACTGATAGCCTTTGCGGTAGTAACGATCAGTATTGCAATTCCGCTATTCGAGAAGGCAGTCACTAAGTAATGTGTAAGAGAGCTATATCTTGCGCGAGAGTACTTACCCCTATTCTTTGGAAAACTTAGAGTTATGAGCTCGATTGTGAGTATTATTCGGAATATGTTTACAAGGGATTTGATGTCTGTCAACCATCGCAACTTTGGTGAGACAAGATGGATGGAGAGCTGTGACTGCGATAGCGACGGCGAACTTGGCTTCCACGGTACTTGTCCAGGGAGTAGCCTCACGGCTGCTTAGCCTAATATTCTGATTCTATGATACCTACTCTTCGAGGATGAATAAGCCATCAAGGAGGAAGGGGGTTGATTATAGATGCTCACAATCATGTGGGAGGACCAGACAGAGGAGACCATGCGAAGCAGTCCCCTGAAGAGATAGTGGCGATGATGAGTCGTATTGGCATAGACAGATCAGTCATCTTTCCTTTCAATGAGATCAGCCCCGGCGTCTCCTTCTCTTCGGCCAATGACTGCATAGCGTCAGCAATGGAAGAATACCCGGACAGGCTCATCGGTTTCGCAAGGCTGGATCCAAACTACGAAGAGAGAGCCATCTTGGAGTTGGAGAGGGCGATTACGAAATTAGGGCTGAAAGGGTTGAAGCTGCAGCCGAGCAGCCAGAATTTCTCTTTGGATAATCCTTATGTTCTACGGATCATCGAACGCGCCTCTGAGCTGGAGATCCCGGTGGTCTTTGATTCCGGAAAATCGCTTTCTCCACCAGAGAAGATCGGGAGACTGGCCGAGCTAGTTCCCGAAGCGGTACTCGTAATGGCGCATATGAGGGGCCCAAGATATCTGGAAGTCACAGAGAGATTCAAGAATATCTACCTTGGTACCACTGGAATGTTTGACTTAGCTGAAATTGAAGAGGCACTCAGAAGATTAGGAGCGGAGAAGCTGATCATGGGTTCAGATTCGCCCTATGTAGCACAGGAGCGCGAAATCGGAAAATTCAACTTGATCCGGGGAATAAGGGAAGATGAGAAAGCCCTGATTCTCGGAGAAAACATGAGAAAGATTCTGGGTCTCCACACTTAGAGAGAAAAGAGAATAGACGCACCCAATTGTCTTCTCTATTCTCGTGGTGGCTTCCTTGTTGGGGAGTTCGGTTCGAAAGAGTATCTCGTAGAGAACTTGCCAGATGCTCCGCAGTGCGATCCAGATGTCAAGGATTGGGAATCGAGTTGGAATTGACTTTTTTGAGGGAAGAATTCAAAGGCAATGTTGACATATACTAGCCAGTCGAAGCCGAGAAGAGAGCAGCGAGAGCTAATCAGCCGACCGCCTTTCGATAAAGATATGATCTCACGCTACATTCTAAGATCACGTGGTTCAGGCGAGGACAGATGGTGCGGAATTATATCTTGACGCTTCAGCCAGATGGAAGTTTCATTGCCACTTCTTCACGGCATCTTGGAGCGATAGGGGTAGGCAAGACAGAAGGGGAGGCGTTGAAGAATCTCGAAGATTACATTGCACAGAGATCTTTCTTTCATCGCCGTTCATCGGGTCTGGTTGAATGGCTAGATCAGATTTTTTCTCGCTCAAGAGAAGAAACGCGGAGCAGAGAAAAGCATCGTAGCTAAATATGTTGCCTCCTGGTTGCTTCTAGGAACAGTACCGCATCTGCTGTCAGCCTTCATGGCGGGTTCATCGCAAAGTTGCACTCTTTGTTCTATTTGGGTTGCATGGTTGAGTTTTCTGCTATCAATATCCAAGAGATGTGATGGTGGTCACCCATGACACGGTGTTCATCGTATTCATGCTGGAATAGTTCCTTGATATTCATAGAGGTAAAGGCCTCTTCCAGCTCATCTTCAGCGCATAAATGGAGATATACAAGATCTTGAGATGAGCCGGATTCTTCAGGGATAGGAGTTCCCCTTCCGGAATGCTGTGGGTCTGCGACCGAGAGGGTGCTGAGGAATAGCAACCCGTTTGACTTGAGGACTCTCAGAACTGTCTTTACGAATTCTCTCCTTTCATCTTCTCTTAGGAGTTGGTAGAGGTTCGAGGAGAATACGATGTCGTATCTGCCTTCGACAAATTCCCTGAAATCACGATGTCGGAAACACAATTTCTCCTTCTGCGAATCAGGCACTGATCTTGAGGCAATGTCTATGGCTTCTTCGGATACGTCTATGCCGAGAATGGTAAGATTGCGGTTCTGTGAAAGATAGAGAGCGTCACGTCCGTAGCCGCAACCGATGTCTAACATGCTTAGCTCTCGATTAGATATATGCTCTCGCAGATATCGAGATGCAATCTTCGCCAACTCGCTTGGCTCGTTTCCCCAAAGGCACCCTTTCTCTTTGTACTGTTCATTCCAGAACATAACCTATCCCCTATTGCAGGAGTCTGGTCTAGGAACTATTGAGACACAAACCTTGTGTTATGCTTGACTTGAGCTGATTTAGCCGCGACTCTTATCGCTTCCACTAGGCTATTCGGGTCCGCACCCAGTCTCTCCCGGGCATGCCTAAATGCGGTTCCGTGGTCGACTGAGGTCCGTATGATCGGCAGCCCAAGGGTCATGTTGACTCCTGCCTCGAAGCCTAGGAGCTTCACGGGTATGTGTCCTTGGTCGTGATACATCGCGACCGCCACATCGTAGATTCCGCGTGCAGTCTTAAGGAATAGGGTATCCGCGGGAACCGGGCCTTCCGCGTCGATTCCCCTCTTTCTTGCTTCTTCTATTGCCGGCCTGATTTTACTCTCCTCCTCGTCCCCGAATAGACCGCCGTCGCTTGCGTGAGGGTTCAGCGCGGCAACCCCGATCCTCGGGCGGTCGTTTCCTAGGGTCTTCATGGCTTGTTCAGCCAGTCCTATTGTCTCGAGTACTCTCGCCGTAGTTATCTGGCGAGTCACTCTCTTGAAGGGTATGTGAGTAGTCACGTGCACTACTCTCAGCTTCTCGGCGATTAGCATCATCGCATACTTCTTGGTGGCTGTCAGTTCGGCAAGGATCTCAGTGTGACCTGAGAAGTGGTAGCCTGCCTTGTTGAGCGCTTCTTTATTGATTGGGGCTGTCACGATCGCGTCTATCTCGCCGCTGAGTGCAAGGTTCACGCCCTTCTCGATGTAGTCGTAGGCTGCCTTCCCAGCAGTTGCCTGGACCTCTCCCATCTTGAGGTCTCCGAGTGGAACGTTGTCAAGGTCCAGAACGTCTATCGTGCCGTACTCAAACCCAGCATCCGCAACGCCGTGTACAGCATGGATCTTGGGTTCGAGGTTGTATGCGTTCTTCTCTTGGACTAGGACTTTCGCATCTCCTATCACAATCGGACGGCATAGGCTGTAGGTCTCCCTCAGCGACAGCGATCTAATCGTGATCTCCGGTCCTATGCCGGCAGGGTCCCCCATAGTGATACCGAGTATAGGTCTGAATGCTTGGCACAATTTCGTAGCCTCTCTTCCCATTGACTCTTGGTATCAGCTATTATCTTTTGATTCCTTAAGAGGTGTCATGTGTGATCTGCTGGTTCGAGTTCTAAACTCACCGTGCGACGTTGACCATTCTTCTGAGCCGGATAACTGACGTTCTGAGTTGGAGTGCGAATCCTGTTGAGGGGAGTCGTTTTCCTGGGTAGCTGAAAGTTGCATTGAAGGAGTCAAAAGATCCAGAGCCAGCTCTCAATGAGGACGTGGTTGAGGTGGAGGCTCCCAGCATCTGCGGTGGCGACCTCAGATCTACCGTAGGCCTGAGGTCAATCCCGACCTCGTCTGGACCTCTCGGCACCTCTGCCTTCCATTTTCGTTGGGGCTCTAGTTGCCTACCTGAGCATCAGCTTCTTTCAATGCTTCATCAAGTATGTCCATGCCCTTGTCGACTTCGTCCTCGGTAATGCATAGTGGTGGAGAGATTCTGATCGTGTTAGCGGATTTGAAGGCGGACACTATGAGACCCATCTTATATGCTTTCGCTACTACCTTCTCGGCGACAAGGTACTTGGGGTCGAACCTTCTCCAGTACAGGAATAGATCTTCGTCGACAAATGGCTCCTTGGTTTCTTTGTTCTTCACCAGTTCAATTCCAGCCAGTAATCCTAGGGACCTTGTTTCTCCCACACTCTTGTGGTTCTCTTCAATTTCCTTCAGTCGGTCGTGGAGATGTCTGCCCATCTTTGCCGCATTCTCAACCAGCTTCTCCTCTTCAAGGACTTCAATATTTGCCAAGGCTGCTGCAAGACAGAGAGGATGGTTTTGATAGGTGATGAGGTGCATCAGGGGTTCTTTCTCATAGAACTCGGCTATGTCTCTGTTCACTACGGTAGCTGATACGGGCAGGTATCCTGAGCTTAGGCCCTTTGCTAGGGTCATGATGTCGGGAACCACGTTCCAGTGCTCTACAGCAAACCATTTTCCAGTCCTCCCAAAGCCAGTTATGACCTCATCGGCGATCAGGACTACGCCATGTTTCTTTGTGATCTCTCTGAGTCTTGGCCAGTACTCTGGGGGAGGAACCATGACCCCGCCGGAGCCGATCACAGTCTCAGCTATTACGGCTGCAACTCTCTCAGGGTCCTCGAACTTTATGGTCTCATCGATGAACTCGACGCATCTGATCCCGCAATCGGGGTATTGGAGACCAAACTTGCATCGGTAGCAGTAGGGTGGTGGGACGTGGATGAACCCTGGGAGCAGGGGTTCAAAGGGAGATCTTCTGGCAGGAAGCCCTCCTGCACTCAGGGCACCAGCGGTACCGCCATGGTAGGCATACCACCTTGAAATAACCTTGTATCTTCCAGTATACTCCTTCGCCATCTTGATAGCCAACTCCACGGCCTCGCTTCCGCCGCTGTGAAAAGTACATTTAGACAGCCCGTCAGGCATCAGGTCAATGACCTTTTTGGCAAGTTTGGCTCTGACCCTTGTGGCTTTCGTGGGCGTCACGTACGCCAGCTCTTCAGCCTGTTTCTTAATTGCCTCGATCACCTTCAGGTTTCCATGCCCGATGTTGACGTTCCAAGTTTGCGCAAAGAAGTCTAGGTACCTGTTTCCATCGGAATCCCATATGTAGCAGCCCTTGCCTCCGACGATGAGCTTGGGCTGATAGTCTCTTCCTCTCTCGAGGTCCGACAGGACGTACTTCTTGTCCCACTCCTCCAATTGCCTGTCATCCTCCGACGAAGCTCCCATCTTGCTCTTCCCAACCGAGTTCTCCATCTTCTCAATCAACTCCCATCAGGATCATATTCTAAGATGTATTAGAGTCACTAAAATGATTTGATGAAGATAGGTATCCTGTGATCTAATAGCGTGGAGCATTGCTAATAATTGTTGGATGCAAATAGCGAGAAGAGACTTCCTCAGTGGACCCTTCGTCTTAGCCATGCTTTGACCTCTTTCCTGCTTCCAGCGATATCTCTCTGTGAGAAGCCCGTATCTATATGTCGATCTGAAGGATTATCCGAGAAAGCATTCGAGATTGAGCACGCGAATGTTATAAGAGCAGTTGCGGCTGACTGAGTTAGGAGTGGGACAGATATGAGC
>Ga0315282_10003740_pt1 | contig 27109 bp, 21 predicted proteins | sample YL17G07_20_MG_FD_203693 | JGI IMG/M metagenome (GOLD analysis project Ga0315282, IMG submission 203693) | Sediment microbial communities from Yellowstone Lake, YNP, Wyoming, USA - YL17G07_20 | ecosystem: Environmental > Aquatic > Freshwater > Lake > Sediment | place: USA: Wyoming | collected...
CTTCGACGCCACGGATTACTCCCTGACGCCGCCCGCTCCGCTACCTGCTGAACGAGCCATTAGCAGGACAACCTCCTCTCAGGTTGCAAGATCGACCAGGCTTGCCCTGGCGCACCGCAATGACAGCGAGATTTCGCTTTCCTCCGCGATCAGCCGCTACTCGAGAAACGCCACTACGCGAGCCGGTGACGCGCTGCAGCGCGCCAGCCTCAATGGGAAAAAGCCGACCTGAAAACCTTTAGGCGGCAGGGCGCCGAGATTATAAAGCTGCTGGACGATGAACACCTCTTTTTCGCGTCCGGCAAAATGTCCGTCCCAGATGACCGAAGCGTCTCCGGTGTCTTTAAACGCCCGGCGCATGGCCATAAACGGCCGGTCCCAGCCCAGGGCGTCGGTGCCCAGCACCTTGGCGCCGAGATTCGCCAGATAGAGCGTGCCGTCGCGTCTCATACCTGGATAATTAAAAAGTTTCGGGTCTCCGATACCGTATTTTTCCTGCCCGGTTCGCAGCAGCAGCGCGCAGCCCGGCGTGATTTCGGCGTTCAACGCGCCAACGGCCTGTCTCAACGCGTCCACCGCAATGCTTTCACCCGGCGTGCAGAGTCCGCGCAGGTCCAGCACAAATCCGTCGCAAAAGAGTTCGGAGAGATCGATATCGGAAATCGTGCGCGATGGTTTGCCTTCGCACATCGAGCCGTAATGCAGCGGCGCGTCCACGTGAGTACCAAGATGCGACGTGATCGTGAGTCGTTCGTCGCCCCAACCCTCGCCGGCCGGCAAGTCCTCGCGTTTGCAGCCGAAGATCGCGCACATCACCTCAGCGCCTTCCCCCTTGGGATGCTGGTAATGGATCTGCGGTACGAGGTTGACGGCCGGCCGGGCCCTTTCCGGCAGTTTTTCAAGATCGGCCGGGTCGAGTAGACGGGTGAGGTCAATTAATTTCACGGATCGGTCTCCTTTTTACCCTGCGGCCTCGGCGATATGTCCCTTGAGTTAAGAATTATCTTCTACGAAAATCCGCCAATGTTCCTTTGTGAGCTTCAAGCTTCTTCTCGTCAAGCTCGATACCAATGCCAGGTCTGTCGGATGGAATGAGATAGCCATCCTGCCATTCGAAAGGTTCTTTCACAATTTCATCAAAGAAGTTTCGAGATTTATAAATGCTTTCCTGAATCAAGAAGTTGGGGATGTTGGCATCTATTTGAATGGCGGCCGCGGTGATAACGGGTCCTCCCCATACATGAGGCGCCATGAGCACGTATTTTGCCTCGGCCAGAGTAGCAATTTTTTTTGAGGCTGTGATTCCACCGCAACTGCCAAGGTCGGGCTGGGCGATGGCACATGCGCCTTCGTCGAACAGGTTCTGAAACTCGTAGATGGTGACAAGTCTTTCACCCGTGGCAATGGGTATGGAGGTGCTTCTGGCGATTTTGCCCATCTCTTTATAGTTTTCAGGCGGACAAGGCTCTTCAAGCCATAGCGGATCGTATTTTTCCAATCTCCTGGCCAGACGCCGGGCGGAAGCCGGTGCGATCTGCCCGTGGGTACCTATACAAATATCCGCCCTGTTTCCCACGGCTTCTCGAATGGCCTTAACCGCTTTTTCAGCATGATCGTACTCGGCCAGCGTAATCTCCCAGGGCGGCACAGGCAGCCGCCTCGGCCTGGCCTGAGGCAGCGGATCGAATTTGACGCCGGTGAACCCTTGATCGGCCAGCTTGGCGGCCAGCTCCCCCAACCTGGCGGGATTGGTTGTCCAATCTTTGGTGGCTTCGATGAGGCTGTTCTTTTCCAGATCGTAGATGTAGGTATACGTCCTGACCTTGTCTCGATATTTGCCTCCCAGCAGATTATAAACCGGCGTGCCAAAGTGCTTTCCACAAATGTCCCATAAGGCGATATCGAAGGCGCTGATCAAACCTAAAGCGACAAAATCAGGATGCTGCGTCGTCAAACCCAGGTAAAGAGTGTGGTAGAGCGGCTCCCTGTCAATCGGATTTTTATCCTTGAGATAACTTTTAAATGTCTCCTCCACCAGTTTTTGGTAACTCTTTTCAAGATCGTAAAAACAACTAAGAACGGCGGTTTCACCCCACCCCACAATCCCCTCGTCGGTTTCGAGCTTTAAAAAAAACCACAATAATCCGCCCCAATTAGGCGCATCGGTCTTTACCACATAACTTTTTACATCTGTGAGTTTCATCGTTTAACCTCCAAATTGAATTTAAGCGGCTTGTTTTGATAACCTGATTAAGCCCCCTGCCGATCCTCCAGGCCGTGCTCGTGGTTGATGGCTTCAAAAAGTTTACAACACCTTGCTTGACGATGACTCTTCGTCAATCTGTCTGAAAATCAGGCGATTATTCCATTTCAGGACATAGTAACCCATCTATTCCCAAACCGTCAACCTGGAGGCCCTAACCGCCCCGGCCAGCCAAGCTTTCTTTTTCGACGGCGGGCGGCTATCATGGGTGGATTGTTTCATCTAAAAGCGGAGGCTGGTGCATGAAAGCGATCGTCCTTTTGGCGGACAGCGTCAACCGGCGGCACCTGAGCATCTATGGGAACCCCTGGGTGAAGACGCCGAGCCTGGAGCGGTTGGGCCGGCGCTCCACCGTCTTCACCCGGCATTTTGCCGGCTCCGCGCCGTGCATGCCGGCCCGCCGCGACATGATGACCGGTCGGCTGAATTTCCTGGAGCGCAACTGGGGTCCGATCGAGCCCTTTGACCACGCCCTGCCGCAGCTTCTGAGGGCCCGCGGCCTGTTCACCCACCTGGTGACCGACCACTACCATTACCTGGAAATCGGCGGAGAGAACTACTGCCAGCTCTTCGATACCTGGGAGTGCTTTCGCGGTCAGGAAAGCGACCCCTGGGTCTCCCGCGTCACGCCCCCACCCTTGCCCGAGCACCTCGGCCAGCTCAACCCTCACTATGTTCTCAACCGGGAACGTTTTCGGGGCGAGGAGGATTTCCCCAGCCCGCGCACCCTGCGGGCCGCAACCGAGTGGCTCGCGGAAAACCGGGAGGCGGACGATTATCTCCTGTGGGTCGAGGTCTTCGACCCCCATGAGCCTTTCGACGTGCCCGAGGAATACCTAAGACTTTACGGCGACGATTTCGCGGGGCCGCTTTATTTCTGGCCGGCCTATGCGCCAACGGACGTGTCCCAGGAGGCCTTGCGGCACGTGGAGCGACGCTACGCGGCCCTGCTGACCATGACCGACCAATGGCTGGGAAGGCTGTTCGATCTTCTCGATGAGCAGGGCCGGTGGGACGACACCCTGGTCGTCTTCACCACGGATCATGGCTTCATGTTCGGGGAGCACGGCTTCATGGCCAAAAACTACATGCCGGCCTATAACGAGGTCTTCCACATCCCCCTGCTCGTCCATCTGCCCGGCCAGGAAACGCCCGGCGAGCCGTTGGCGGCTTTGACCCAGAGCGTGGACCTTTTTCCGACCTTGCTGGACTATTTCGGAGTGCCGCTCTCCGCCTGTCGGAACAGGCTTCACGGCCGCTCCCTGCTGCCACTTCTCTCCGGCCAAAGCCGGGCGGTACGCGATGTGGCCTTGTACGGCTACTTCGGGCGCAACGTGAACGTCACGGACGGGTGCTATACCTACTTCCGAGCCGCGGCCCGGCCGGACAACTCCCCGCTTTTTCTTTACACGGCCATGCCCACCACGTTCCTGCACTACTTTGACGTCGAGCACCTCAGGGACGTGCGGGATATCGAGATGGGCCGCTATCTGTCCTGGACGGATTTCCCAGTCTTCCGTATTCCGGCCGCTTCCATCCGGATGAAAGACGCCAACCAATCTTTTGACCGAAACCAGTATGTGAACCGGCACCTGCTCTTCGACCTGGAAACGGACTACGCGCAGGAGCACCCCCTCGAAAATCCGGCCTTGGAAAGGCGCATGTTGGACCTGCTCCGGGAAGCCCTTGGCGCTCATGATGCCCCGCCGGAACAATACGTCCGGCTAGGGCTCTAATTCCATTTCAAAATCAAGCGTTAACTTTGTCGGCTGCGCTGCGCGGCTCCTCGCCGTACTTCATGTGTACTGTCTCGTCGCTGCTCGCTGGCCTTCGCGTTCCCATCTTGATTTAGAAATGGAATAAGCAGTTCCGTCAAGCTTTCTTGCCGCGCATGAAGGGTTCTACCAGGTCGCCGTGCAGCGCTTTCCGGATGCTCGCGAAGGCCGGGTCTCCCAGCCGGTTGTGCTGCTCCAGCGGGTCGTTCTTGAGATCGTAGAGTTCGCAGGCCGTGCCGCTGGCGCGGTCGTAGAGGTACCGGTACTCGGGCGTGGCGGCCATGACGAAGTAATAGCCCTGGCCGCGCGGCCCGGCCAGTTCGCTGAAAGCGGCCTCGGGTTCCGGCCCTTGTCCGTTCATGAGCGGCAGCAGGGATCGTCCCGTGGCGCCGGGCAGGGGCTTGGCTCCGGCGATTTCCAGGATGGTCGCCGTCAGATCGACGGACTGCACCGGCGCATTTATCTCTTTCGGTGGGATACCATGGGGCGGACGGATCAGGCCCGGCACCTTGACCGACGGGCCGTAGAAGACCAACTTGGACCAGAGGCTGTGCTGGCCGAGCATCTCGCCATGGTCTGAGGTGAAGAGGAACCACGTCCTGTCCGCCTCACCCCGCTCCTCAACCAGGCGTATGATTTCGCCCATCTGCTGGTCCACCTGGGTGATCGAGCCATAGTAGGCGCGCGCAGATTGCCGCACGTACTCCTCGCTCTTGGTCATGAGAATCGGCCATTGGGCCAGCGCCGTCAAATAGCGGCCCCAGGCGTTGTTCGGTATGTCCGGCGGGTCGAGGAAACCGACCGGAATGGCCGCCTCCCGGTATTGGTCGGCGATGGGATGGAAAGCCACAAAGGGCGGATGCGGCTCGACAAAAGAAACCCAGAGGAAGTATGGCTGGGAGCGGTCGTAGGATTTCAGCCAGGCGAGGGCCTGGCGCGCCGTGTGGTTGATGCGGCTGTCCTCGGCCGGAATCTCGCTGGTCACGCCGTCGAAGTAATGTCCTCTGCTCTGCACGATCGGTAGCATTTCCTTGAGGAAGGTTTTTAATAAACCTTTTTTCTGGAGATATTCCTTGTAGGCCGTGATCAGCCGCGGATACATGTGCACCTGGGTATCGAAGGACTCGGCGGCGAAGTCGAAACCGAAGGAGCGTACAAAATCGGCGTTCCGCCGCATGTCCAGCGTACCTGAGGGCGGCTGGTGATAAAAATGCGTTTTGCCCACAATGGCCGTGGTGTAGCCGGCTTCCTGAAGTTGTTTCATCATGTTCGGCCGCTTGGGGTCCATGTTCATCTCGTTCCAGACGATGCCGTGGTCCCGCACGTGCTGGCCGAAAATAATGGAGGCTCGGGAAGGCTGACAGAGCGGTCCCTGGCAGTAGGTGTTGGTAAATCGCACCCCGCCGGCGGCCAGACGGTCCAGGTGCGGCGTGCTGATAAACCGGTTCCCGGCGCACCCCAGGGCATCGGTCCTGTGTTCGTCCGTGAAGAGCAGCACGATATTGGGTTTCACCGCTTGGGAGTCGGCCAGGGCCGGCAGTCCCCCGGCCGCGAGCATCCCGACCCCGACTGCAGCGGACTTCAGAAAGTGCCGCCGGGAAACAGTATTGGCTGGCGTGCGATGTTCGTCAGACATAGGTTTCTCCTGGTCTCGAATGGGTTAGTCCCACATGATCCGGGTCAGGGACAGGCCGGGCACCTCTAAAGTGGTTTCGGCCGGCAGGGTGCGCACCTCCGGCGATTGGCCGGCGTAGTTCTTGGCCGGGTTGGGCGTGTCGAAGGTCTCGATACGGGAAGGACGGCGCCCTTGCATGAAAGCGGAGATCTGACACGCGCGGGCCTTGGGATCGGCGTTATGGATGATCAGGGTGGCCCGGTTGTCCTTCGTGAAAAAGGCCGCGGCCACGTCGGCGTATCCTTCGCCGGCGTGCACTCCCCGGCTTAAAATTCGCCGGCCCCCGGCCACCTCCACCCCCTGATAGCCAGCCCCGCCGTTGGCCGCTTCGTTGAACCACCGCAGGACCACGGCCGGTCCGACCGGCGCGAACCCTTCTGCGCCGCGCCTTGGGGCGAAGACGGCATAGGGGCGGCCGTTAAAACTGAGCATATGGTACGTGGACACGGTCACGGCCGGGTGCTTGAGAAAGGTCAGGGTCATGCGCGCCGTCAAATGGATCATCAGGCCGGTCAGGCCCGGGTCGCGCTGCTCGAAAAGAAAGCGGACGCCGTTGGCGTTCCACTCCGTGACCCAGATCTGCTTGTTCGGGAACCGGCCTTCGATCCCGTCCAGGGTCCCGGAGATGCCCTCGTCCACGCGGGCCATCATGGCCGGGAAGATGCGGTCCATGCGGCCGTAAAGGTCGCGGGAGGCGCCCGGGCCCACGGCCTCGTCGATTTCCGGGTAGAAGTGCACGGTCAAGGCCTGGTACCAGGGCCGATCGGGCAGTTCCTCGTCCCATTTCCGCATACGCTCGAGGAGCGGGTTCCGAACCGCCGCGGCCTGGGTGGTCAGGAAGCCGCTGGCCGCATGTTGGGCGGCAAAGACCGTGTCTGGCGGAAGAAAGGGTTTGATGGCGGCCTGGTAGCGTTCCATGAGGTCCATGGTCGAGGCCACGTCCGGGAACTTGGCCACCACGTTCGGGTCCATGAGCATGGCAATCCAGAATTCGTTGCCGAGTTCAATGCGGTTGGGGGCGAGGCCGGCCTCCTTCAAATGTTTGAACCAGGCCGCCTGTTCCTCGATGGTCGAGGTTTCCAGGTTGGGGACGAGCACGATCTCGGCGCCGATTTGGCGGCTGAAAGCGGCGATATCCTCCACAAAGACGCCCTGCGGGTGCATGCGGTTCGTGCCCTGGGCCACGCGGGCCATGAAACGGGTGTATGTCGAGCTGTCCGGCAGCACCGTCACCTCAAGCCGGCCGGTGCGCCACTGGTAGTAGTTGCCCACGGTTCCGCCCGGAAAGCGGAGCCAGGCCGGCGCCAGTTCTTTAGTCAGCGCCACCTTGCGGGGATCGCCCAGCAGGTCCTCGTAAAAAGCGGAGACGCCCTGGATGCCGAGCAATCTCTCGGGGAGCGGTCGGGGGCTTTCGGCCGGCCTCAGGGTCAGCGCTTCCAGGGCCGCGGCGGCGTCAAGAAAAACCAAAATAAAACCGAGGAGCAGGCTTGCCAGGAGCAGGGTCTTGTTTCGGTCGCGTGGTCTGGGGTTCATCGCCATCCCTTTCCTTGACCTGGGGTCGAAACCTCAGGGCCTGTTTTTCTGTCGCCAAAACCGCCCCGTTGGTTACAGGTATTTACAAGTGCTTTATCTACCGCTTGGCCCCGCTCAAACCGGTCGGCGTTTTTCCCAAATGACGCGCGTAATGGAAAAGGGTGGCAGGTCCAGTACCTGGGCCGGAGTCAAGGCCCGGACCGGCGGCGTCGCTCTAGAAAAATCTTCGGCCAGGTCCGGCGTTTCCATAACCTCGGCCAGGGTCGGCGCTGTCGGGAGGCCCAGCAAGGTCAGGTCCACCTGCCGCGTCTCGGAAACGGCGTTGTGGACGAGGAGATAGGATCTCTCTTTTTTTTCGAGCAGCGCGGCGGCCACCTCGTCGAATTTTTCCCCTAGCAGGGTTCCCTTCGCCTCTCTTTGAAGCACGCCTTCGAGGCGGAGGGGGTGGTAGAGAGCGCCGCGGTTGGCCGCCTCGTGGAACCAGGCCAGCAGCCGGTTTCCGCCCACGGGCACGTAGCCGTGGTCCGGTGCCGTCCGGAAAAGGGACATCAGGCCGCCGTCGAAGAACAGGGCATGGTAGTTGACCACAGTCACGGCCGGATGGCGGAGCAGGCTGAGCACGCCTCGGGCCACGGTCTGCACCCACATGCCGGTCCAATAAACCGGTTGGCCCAGCATGACCGCGCCCGTGATCAGTGGACCCCATTCCGTGACCCAGATTTCCTTGCCGGGCAGCTTTTTCGAGATGAAAGACAGACAGCGGTCAAAGCCCTCGTCCGTCCGGGCGATCAACGCAGGATAAACGGTATCCATGTTCCCGGGCAGGCCGGCCAGCGCGCCCGGCCCGGCGACGGCGGCGAGGTCCGGGTACATGTGCGCCGTGACCGCGTCGAACCAGGGCTCCGCCTCCTGGGCGTCATCCCACACCCAGGCCCGATGGTTCCAATCGGCTCCCCTGGGCTCCTCGCGATGATGCAGACGGCTGGCTCCGGCTTGGGCCGCGACGCGGACGTCCGCCGGCAGGTAGGGCCGAAAGGCATCGAGGTAGGTTTTCATGATTTTTTGGGTGGTTGCGAGGTCCGGGAAGATACGCCGGGTTTCCGGGTCGTCCAGCAGGGCGATATAAAATTCGTTGCCCATCTCCAGGCAGCGGGGAACCACGCCCTTGGCCGCCATGTCCTTGAACCAGGCGGTCTGTTCCTCGACGGTCGAGGTTTCCAGGTTGGGCACGAAGACGATCTCGGCCCCTACCTGTTGGGCGATTTCGGTAAAGCGTTCGATGGTGATGCCGCCCGGATGCAGCTTTGGCACCCATTCCTGGGCTCGGAGGAGGAAGCGGCGGTAGATGGAGGGGTTTTCCGTGGCTGGCACCCGGAGCCAGCCAGTACGCCAGTCGAAGTAGTTGGCCACTGTCCCGCCTGGGAAGCGCAGCCAGGCCGGTGCCAGAGCCTTGGTTGGCTCGATGATGCGAGGGTCTTCATAGGGGAGGCGGTAGGTGACCGGCGAGTTCAGGCCGAGCACCCGCTCGGGCAGAGGCCGGGCCGGTCCGGCAGGATGAGCTTTGAGCATGGCGTCTCCTTATTCTCGTTCCAGGGCTCTGCCCTGGAACGCCATAACGATTTGAGGCTCCGCCTCAACACTGACACTTTCTGAAGGTATCGAGGCAGAGCCCTGGAACGAGGAGAAATCATCATAGGTCCGGGTCTCGACCGTCCAGGATGGTCAGGCCAGGGGCGACCGGTCCTCGAGGAAGGGGATCAGGTATTTCTGGTGCAGCCGCTCGCGGAGATCGGCCGAGGCCGGGTCATCCACCAGGTTCTTGATTTCGTCCGGGTCCTCGTCGAGGTCGAACAGTTCACAGGCCAGGTCATTTTGTTGGTCGTACGTGTAACGGTAGCGGTCCGTGGCCACCATGGCGAAGCTGTTGCCCTGGTTGCGGAACCCGGCCAGTTCGCTGAAAACCGCCTGGCGCGGCGTCCCTGTGCCGGAGAGAAAGGGTAAAAGGGACCGACCCTGGCACCCGGCCGGGGGCTCGGCGCCGGCCAGGTCCAGGATCGTGGCCGAGACGTCGATGGACTCAGTCAGGCCGTCCACGACCCGCGGGGCCATGCCGCCGGGCGGATGGATGATGTTCGGCACGAGCACCGACCCCTTGTAAAACACGTATTTGTACATGAGGCTGTGATCCCCCATCATCTCGCCATGGTCCGAGGTGAAAAAGACCCAGGTGTCGTTCTCCCAGCCGCGCCCGCCTAAGGCGGCGAGGATGTCGCCGATGCGCTGGTCGATCAGGGAGATCATGCCGTAGTACTCTCGGATTTTCCGGCCCAGAACCTCCGGAGACATGCGCGGGTTCGGAGTTTCCGGACCGAGTAGGAAGCGCAGGTAGCGGCCCCAGGCGTTGTCCGGCGTGGAGGGTCTTTCCGCCGGCCCGATCGGGACTTTGACTTTCCTCTCCTGATAGTATTTCGACCAGACGGGATCGGCTTTGATGGGCGGGTGGGGTCCGACAAAAGAGACCCAGAGGAAAAACGGCTTTTGTCCGTCGTGGCCGTTTAGCCAGTCGATGGCCCGGTCTGCCACGAAGCAGGTCAGGTCGGCCTCCTGGGGCAGCCGGCTGGGGATGCCGTCCTGGGATTCCAGAAGGCCGATTTTGCCGTCGATGAAGCTGGGCGTTTCCTGGCGATAAATGTCGAGCAGGCCCTTTTCTTCAAGATACCGTGTATAGGGCGTGATTACGTTCGGCAGGGTGTGCGTGTACTTGTCGAACTCCTCCATCACGTAGTCGAAGCCGAAATCGCGGATAAATCCCTCACTCTCCCGGAGGTCCATCGAGCCGCTGGGCGGGTCCCAGAAAAAGTGTGTCTTGCCGGTCACGGCGGTGGTGTAGCCGGCCTTTTGGAGCTGCTTCATCAAGGTCGGCCAGGCGGGGTCCATGTTCCATCGATTCCAGGTCTGCCCGTGCCCGTGCACGTATCGGCCGGTGATGAACGAGGCTCGGGAGGGCTGGCAAAGAGGGCTTTGGCAATAGGTCCGGCTGAATCGCACCCCGCCTTCAGCCAGTCGGTCCAGGTTCGGGGTGGTCACGTCCGGATTCCCGGCCGCGCCCAGCGCCTGGTAGTGGTGCTCGTCCGTGTAAAGGAGCAGAATGTTGGGACGGGTGGTCCGTTCTGATGCAGACATGTGGCCCTCCCACAAGGTCTTGGCTGGAAGCGATTCTTCCGGCGCTTTTTTCTCAAAACGAGTAGGAGCGGTGTTGCTTTCACGGTCGTCAAAGGACGGCCGGCCGCACTGAAACAGCACGGCCCGGATCATAAGGAATTCCATCTCGCCTGTCAAAACTTCTGTCTCGTCGACGGAGTGGTTGGTTTTTGAGGTTTCGGTTGCGAAACGCGGTGAAGCCGACTATGCTTGGGGCGCCTTTTTAGGAGAGCTCGCACGGCTCCGGCGCGGCTTGGACGGTGTCGATCTCATGATCTAAGGCCCACTGGCGGCGTGCCCGCTCAGGTTTTGGCGGAGAGGTCCAAGGTAGGAATGCGTGGTCCATGGCTGGCATATTTGGCGGCCGCTTTAGGCATGCTTCTGTTCGTTTTGGTCGGGCCGGCCTCGGTCTTAATCCGGCCGGTCCTGGGGGAGGGAACAGCGATGAACCGATCCGAAGATCGCGCTTCTTCGGCGGCGCGGCCGGCGGCCGCTCCGATCAAGACCAAGGTGGAAAGTCTGACACCGATTCCGGACTGGGCGTCCTTGATTCTGGCCGCGCCCTGGGCCGGAACGCGGACGCCCGACGGATTTCCGTCCAACGAGCTTTACGCGGTCGACGACAACGGGAAAGCTGTGGTTCAGATCACCCACCACGCCAAGCTCTACAACCATTTTGCCGTTTCGCCGGATCGCCAAAAGATCGCTGCCGTTCGCTATAGCGGCGATACGAATCGGGACGGCCGCATCGACTTCAGAGACCGCAAAACCATCTGGATCATGGACTTGGCGAATAAAGAGGAATGGCCGTTGGTTCCGGAGTATGACGCAGGCTGGGGCGGGGTGGACTGGTTTCCGGACAGCCAGACCGTCTGCTTCTCCATGTTGAAGGACGGGAAAATAGACATCCACTCCCTCAATATCGACGGGACCGGCCTGAACAACCTCACCGAGGGCGTCGAGCTTAAGCTCGGCGCCAAGCAGCCCGGCAAGTGGGTTTCGGACGTGGGCGTCTCGCCGGACGGCCGATGGATCGCCTTCCTCTATACGCCTTGGGTAGGACCCGGCGCGTTTGATTTTCGGAAAAAGAGCGTCATCGCCGTCAGCCGGGTGGACCGGACCGAGGCCCACGTGGTCACGGACGGCGGACCGCTTTCGCCCGGCCAGTATGGGCCGTGGAGTGCCGGGGATTTCGACCCCGAGTTCAGCCCGGACGGCCGGGCCTTGTGCTTCCAACGGGCCACGAACGTCGCGACCAATTGGGGTGGGGTGACCAGCCATGACATCATGGTCGTGAACGTCGACGGCACGGGTCTCAGGCGACTCTCGCCCGCAGGCAACACCGGAGTCCACGGCATCTCGGACTGGTCCGAGGACGGCCGCATCGTCTTCAGCGAATGGAACCAGGCGGACAATTACGTGGGGCCGGTCATGGTCCTCCCTGACGGCAGCGGCTACCATCGTCTGTCCGGCCTGAAGTTCGGCGGCTCGCACGTGCGCTGGATACCGCCGGTGAAAAAGTGATCCGGCGTGCGCCTCGCCCCGGCGACCCCGCCCGGGAGAAAGGAGAAGAGGATGAAGCTTTCCAGTCAGGAGATCAGGCAGGCCATGGCCCGCAACAGTGCGGCCTGGGACAAGCAGGACCTCGAGGGCGTGCTCGAGCTTTACCACGACGACGTCTATTTCGAGAATTGGACCGGTGGGCATGCGCGCGGCAAGGAGGCGCTGCGCCAGGCCTGGACCCCGTGGTTCACCGCCGGCGGGAACTTCACCTTTCACCGGGACGACATGTTCATCGATGAAGAGGCGCAGAAGATGACGGTCACCTGGGTGCTCGAGTGGTCCTCTCCGGAAAAGGGCTACGAGGGCCGGCCCGAGAAACGGAAGGGGCTGGACGTCATTCATTTTAAGGACGGTAAAATTTTCAGGAAACTGACGTATTCCAAAACCACGATCGAGATCGACGGCCGAAGGGTCAGGCTGGAGGCGGTGCGTCCTTGAACCGTTAGCCGGGAGGGCGCAACCTGAACGCCATTTGGCATTTGACGCGCCCAACGACTTTTCGTATTCCGGCCGATCGGCTCAAGACCGGTCGAGGAGCGATCCGCATGAAAATTCTGATCGGTTACGACGGTTCGGAGACGGCCAAGGCGGGCCTTGAACTGGCTCTCCAAGCCGCCAAGAAGTTCAAGGTGGAAGTTCATGTTGTCACCTCCCTCGTGGGCAGTTCACTCCAGTTCATGAAGAGCAAGGCGCAGGGCGAGCAGGACTTGGCCTTTGCCCGCCGTGCCCTCGAGGAGGAAGGCGTTGCCTGCCGCACCCGTCTGGTGACGTACGGCCAGAGCGCGGGCGAGAGCCTGGTCGAGTATGCCGCGGAAAACGACATCAGCGTCATTTTCGTGGGCGTGACCAAGAAATCCCGGGTGGACAAGTTCCTCCTGGGCTCGACCGCCCAGTATGTCATCCTGCAGGCGCCGTGCCCGGTGCTCACCGTCAAGAGCGCCCTCGACCCCCAGGGCTGAGATTCCATGCGAGCGGCCGCCGTTCTCCCGCCAGCCTTGCGGTCCGGGAGGGCCGGCTACGTTTTGGAGGAGGAATCCCGATGAAAAGCGGTGAAAGATTCGAAGGCGCAATCGGACGGACTCGCGGCGACTCCAAACCAAGCTGGCCGGAGCCGGTACGCTCCCCGGCCGGGGCGCCCAACGTCCTGCTCATCGTCCTGGACGACCTCGGCTACGGGCAACTGGGTTGCTTTGGCTCGGACATCGCCACGCCGAACATGGACCGGCTGGCGGCCGGCGGCCTGATGTACACCAATTTCCATACCACGGCCATGTGCTCGCCCACGCGCTCCTGCCTCCTGACCGGCCGCAACCACCATGCCAACGGCATGGGTTGCATCACCGAACTGGCCACGGGCTATCCCGGCTACAACGCCGTCATCCCCAGGGAGCACGGTTTCTTGAGCGAGGTGCTGGCCGAACAGGGCTATGCCTGCTTTGCCTTGGGCAAATGGCATCTCGTGCCGGACGAAGAGACCAACATGGCCGCTACCAAGGGGCGTTGGCCTCTGGGGCGGGGTTTCGAGCGCTTTTACGGCTTCCTGGGCGGACACTCAGACCAGTACGAACCCAATCTGATCTACGACAACCACGTCGTCGGGCCGCCCAAGACCGCGGGGGAGGGCTATCACCTGACCGAGGACCTGGTGAGCCGGGCCGTCGAGTTCATTACCGACCTCAAGAACGTGGACCCGGACAAGCCGTTTTTCATGTACCTGGCGCCCGGCGCCATGCATGCCCCGCACCATGTGCCGCGCGAGTGGATCGACAAATACAAAGGCCGCTTCGACCAGGGCTGGGAAAAATGGCGGGAGGCGACCTATCGGCGGCAGCTCGGGCTGGGGGTCATTCCGCCCGGGACCGACCTTTCCCCGCGCCCGGCCTGGGTCCAGGACTGGGAGACGCTCTCCCAAGAGCAGCGGCGGCTTTATGCCCGCTTCATGGAGGTCTTTGCCGGCTTTCTGGAGCACACGGACCATCACCTCGGCCTGCTTTTCTCCTTCCTCAAAGAGATCGGCCAATGGGACAACACCCTGGTGCTGCTTCTTTCGGACAACGGCGCCAGCTCCGAGGGCGGTCCGCACGGGTCGATCAACGAGTCGCGCATCTACAACTTTGTGCCCTTCACTCTGGAGGAGAACCTGAGGGAGATGGACCGGCTGGGCGGTCCGGATTCCTATCCCAATTATCCCTGGGGCTGGACCTGGGCCGGCAACACGCCGCTCAAGCGCTGGAAGCGGGAGACGCATGAGGGCGGCGTGGCCGACCCGCTGATCGTTCACTGGCCGGCCGGTCTGAAGGTCCGGGGGGAGAAGCGGCGTCAGTACGTGCATGTCATCGACGTCATGCCCAGCGTGCTCGAGGTGCTGGGCCTCGCGCCACCGTCCAGCATCCGCGGCGTGGACCAGACCCCGCTGCACGGGGTCAGCTTCGCCCCGACGCTGAGCGATGCCCAGGCCGAGGACCGCCATCTGACCCAGTACTACGAGATGATGGGCTGCCGGGCCATTTACCATCGGGGCTGGAAGGCCGTGACCTGGCACCGTATGGACCTACGCGGGCTTTCGCCCGTTTCCTTTGACGACGACGTCTGGGAGCTCTACCACGTGGCCGAGGATTTCTCCGAATGTCACGACCTGGCGGGCAAACACCCGGGCAAGCTCCGGGAGCTTCAGGACCTGTGGTGGGCCGAGGCGGGCCGGTACAACGCCCTGCCCCTGGATGACCGCGGCACCCAACGTTTCTTCGATCCCAGACCGAAACCCTTTAGGGACCGGCCCGAGTACGTGTACTATCCCTTTGGCGCGCCGGTGGCCGAGGGCGCGGCGGTCAACGTCAAGAACCGGTCTCATGCCATCGAGGCCGAGGTTGAGATCCCGGCAGGCGGCGCCGAGGGCGTGCTCCTGGCCCACGGTGGACGATACGGCGGGTACGCCTTCTACCTGGCTGGCGGCCGGCTCCATTATGTCCACAACTTCCTGGGCATCGAGAGGTACAAGATTTCGTCCACGGCGAAGGTGCCCGAGGGGCCGGCCCGGCTGACGTTCAAGTTCGAGCAGACCGGCGCCGAGCCGGTGGGCGCGGGCGGGATCGGGCGGCTGTTCATCAACGGGCGCGAGGTCGGTCAGGGCGACATCCCCAGGACCATCGGCGTGCGCTACCACTTGGCCGACGACGGGCTCTGCTGCGGCTACGACGGCCAGTCGCCGGTCTCGGACGACTACCAGCCGCCGTTTCGTTTCACGGGCGTGCTCAGGCGGGTGAAGGTCACGGTGGAGGGCCCGGGCTGGTACGACCCCGAGATCGAACTCAAGCTCGCCCTGGCCCGGCAATAGGGTGTATTTTCCGCGGGCGGGCCGGACCGCCTTTAAGCGGCAAGGCTTCTCACGATTAGGCCAAGCAAAAGGGGTTAGGCGATCTGCCTAACCCCTTTGGGTTCATGGTGGAGCTGATGGGGATCGAACCCACGACCTCATGAATGCCATTCATGCGCTCTCCCAGCTGAGCTACAGCCCCATGAGCAAAGAGATACTACCCGACCCCCGGAGGCTTGTCAATATTGGAGCCGAATTTTTTTTGATGATACACAACGTCATGAATCGATGCGCATACAGAGCGTCAGAACAAGGCAGACCAAGGCGCGACAAAGGCGAAGAATGAGGCGTATTTTGTCGGTACGCCTGAGTGACGAGCCGAGGAGCAACACAGGTATGCGAAGTTATGGCGCTCTGTATAAAAAAGGCCCGGCTGCCCGCTGGGGAGCCTCGCCGGGCCTGCCAGCCTTATTCCATTTCTAAATCAAGCGTTAACTTTGTCGGCTGCGCTGCGCGGCTCCTCGCCGTACTCAAGGTACTGTCTCGTCGCTGCTCGCTTGCCTTCGCGTTTCCATCTTGATTTAGAAATGGAATTACTTCTACTTCACGCGCTTGAACACGAACAACTTGTCGCCGATCTGGATCGGCTCCACCGAGTTCGTGATCTGGGCCACGTAGAGAACGGCCTGCCGGTCCGAAGCCGTTGTCTGCCTGGCCTTGGACATGTCCAGCCGGGCTACGACTTTGACCATTCCGCGGAAATGGAAGATGCTGCCCAGCTTATTCTTGCCCTTCGCGTCCGTGGGATCCTGGACCTCGTCCCCCAGGGCGTAGATTGGATAGTCCCGGAAGTAAGGATCGGCCTCTCCGTGGGCCGCGGACTCGAGAATTTTGGCCACGTCCTTTTTGAAATTGACGATAACCTTGTCGTAGGCGGCCAGAAGCACCCGGCCGTGGATATCCTGCCCCGTGATCTTGGACGTGCCCCGCTCTTCAGAGGCGACGATGTCTCCGACCTCATAGGCCTCGGAATTCGTGTCGAGGAGGGTCCGTCGGTTGACGGTCGAGACCACGCCTTTCTCACCCACCTCCAGCTTGGTTTCGTAAACGACCTTCTTGACTTGCACCCGGCTGTAACCAGCGCCCTTCAGGCTTTCCGGTTCGGCGACAAAGGTAAAGTACTTGGGGAAGAGCGTCTCGATGGGCTGGCTCGGTTCATAAAGGCTTTCCGGCTTGGCCGGCGGAGGTGAAGGCTTCGGCGCCGGCGCCGGCTCCGGGGTCGCCGCCTTGGCTTCCTTCATTTCAACCATCTTTTTTTCAACTACGGCCTTTGGATGGATGACCAGCTCGTCGCCCACGGACAGAACGTGCGGATTGGTCGTGCGGCCCTGATTGAGCGCCCACAAGGCGGGCCAGAGGTGAGGATCGCCATAGAGCTTCTGGCTGATCTCCCACAGCGTGTCGCCTTTCTTGACGGTATACATAGATTCCGTCTGCGAAAAGGCCGCTGGAGCGATCATCAGACCCAGGCCGAGAAAAGCGGCGAAGGCAATCCAGGCGTATTTGCGTTTCATCCGCGGTCCTCCTTTGAAACCATGGCAAAACTTCGGCTGCCGGCCGAACTCAGTGTCGGGCTTCAGCTCGAAGTCCTCGAAATATAGTAATATTCCTGCGGCTTCGATCCTCGCCCTCCTCGATTTCGTCTCGGCTTCCTATGTTTTGCAACGGTTTCCCTTTGTATTCCGGCGGCATTTAAGGGTATACGTAACTGCCACGTTATCCATAATATAACGTAATGTCAAGCAAATTTAAAAAAGCTCTCCTGCGGCCAAACAGCTCGGACCCTTGGAAGCGGCATGGCGTCCAACCCGGCCTGCCCGCTTGGTCAGGCCGAAGTCACAGTCCGATCCACGTCGTCCGTCCCTCCCGGCGTGGCGGCACCCTCGGTTCCTCCGCCGCGTACCCCACGGGCACGACGCAGACCAGCTTCTTGTCCGTGATGCCTAGAACCTGGTTGATCTGCGCCTCCTTCCTCAGGACGCCGTCGGTCCAGGTGGCGCCCAAGCCGGCGGCATGGGCGGCCAGCAGCAGGTTCTGAACGGCCGTGGCCGTGGAGTGGGTGTCCCATTCGCCGCTGGGCAATTTGCCGGCGTAGGCCAGGATGAAGACCGGCGCGCCGCCGAAGGTTTCGAAGAAAATCCGCATGCCCTCGACGATCTTGGGTCTATCGGCGAACTGTTTCTCCAGGAGAGGGCGCATGTCTTCGAAGACGCCGGCGAAGATTTTTTTCAGCTCTTCTTGCTTCTGTCCGGCAACCACCACGAAGAACCATTCCTGGCGGTTCATGGCGGACGGGGCCCACTGGGCAAGTTCGAGCAGACCCTCGAGCACCTGCCGGGGCACTGGGTCGGGTTTGAACCGGCGTACGCTGCGCCGGCCCTTGATGGCTTGAGTCAGTTCCATGATTCCCTTTCTTAATTCTGGATTCTGGCGTTCGATATCTCGGCCGCCCGCTTTCGATAATGGTTCTCAGCCCAGAACCTTCCTAGCAAAGGCCCTGGCTTTTTCCTCGTCCTCGGCGTTGGGATGCGGGTCGGATACGGCCATCCGCTTGGCCCAGTCTTCGTCCGAGAGCTTCCGGGCCTTTTGGACCATGGGCTGGATGGCCTTGGCCAGGCGTCCCTGGCAGTCGAAGGTGCCGGCAAAGGTGATTTTCCTGGCCTGGCAGGCCTCTTTGAAGAAGGCCAAGCCCTTCTCGAAACTCGCCGATTCGTAGGCATTCGAAGAATGGGTGACAAAGCCGGCCAGGGTGAAGCCGGCGCCCTCGGGCAGGGCCTCCAGGAATCCCTTGGCCGCGGCGGACAAGCCGCCGGCATGGATGGGAGAGCCCACGAAAACCGCCTGATACGCGGCCAGAGCGCCGGGCGAAACCCCCTCCATGGCTTTCAGCTCGGCTTCGTGGCCCTTGGAAACCTCCTGATGGATGGCCTTGGCGACTTGCGCCGTGTTTCCGGTTTGACTGAAATAGGTGACGAGCACTTTCATGGTATTCCCTCCTCTCTCGGGCGGCCGGTGTGCGCGCCGTCAAACGTGTCGTGGGGAAGCCGGCCCAACAGGCCCGCGGTTTCAGCTTTCCCGGATTCTGATCAACGCTTCCCGGAGCTGTTTTTCCTCTTCCGGGGAGAACGTGGTAAAGAGTTCTTGATTGGCCGTCTGCATGATCTCGGCGATCTCGGCCGCAATGCCGCGGCCCCGGTCGGTCAACAAAATCAGGATGGCCCGGCGGTCCGCGGGATTGGGCCGTCGTTCGATGAGCCCCAGCGCTTCAAGACGGTCCAGCACGCCCGTCAGGGTGGCGCTGTCCAGAACCGTCCGGTCGCCCAGGCTGCGGGAGGTGACCCCGTCTTCTTCATACAGGAAGCCGAGGGTCATGGCCTGGACCGCGGTCAGGTTGAGCCGGGCGATGCGTTTGCTCCAAAACCGCATGGCCGCCTGGTTGGCCTTGGCGATGTTGAAAAAGATGCAGTCTTGAACTTTCATGCGCCCACCTGTCGGCTCATCCCGCCTCTGGAAAAGGATCGGCCGTTCTAGGAGATCACCTTGAGAATGTTCGGCTTCTTTCGTGCGGGCATGACCGGAATGCGTTTGGGATAGCCCACGATGATCGGGGCCACGATGCGCTGCCCTTCCGGCAGGCCGATCTCCCGAAGAAGCTCCGGATCCTGGACGCCGCCGCCCAGGGCCACCCAGCAGGTGCCGAGCCCCCGGGCCGTGGCCGAGAGCATGAAATAGGCGGCGAAGAGCGAGCAGTCCTCGACCAGCGAGCCAGCTTCGGGCAGGCCCGTAACCAGGACCAGGCAAGGCGCATTGTAGAAGACGTTGAATTTTTCGTTGCCGAGCCCGGCCTCGTACCGCTTCAAGGGGTGGTCCGGGTTCTTGGCGATAGCCGCCAAGAGGTCCCGCTTGCTGGCGTCGGAGATTTTCTTGATCCACGTCTTGTTGTGAACGATGATGAAGTTCCAGGGCTGGCGGTTTCCGCCGTTGGGCGCCTTGGTGCCGTCCTCGATCATCTGCTCGACGAGTTCCCGGGGAACGTCCTTGTCCTCGAAATCCCGGATGGTGCGTCTTTTGATCAACAGTTCAAAAAAATCCATGCCCTTCTCCTTGGCGCTATTTCTCATGTTTTGGGCTTGCAGGGGAAGAAACGGCCCCTGGTAATTAAATTACCACCAAACCGCGCCTCTGGCGAGCAAAAAGGGGTAAGAAACCTTTTTCCCTCTATCGCGGCGATCGGAGGAGTTGAACGTCAGAAAAAGGTTCCTGACCCCTTTTTTGGGCCAGAGCATGGCCGACGAGCCGTTCGACGGGCTCACGGCCCTGAGCGAAGTCGAAGGGCGGCCATGGCGCCCGACCCGACCTGACCTCCTTTTCTGTGGCACACCTCCGGCCTATTTTCGGTTTGATTCCGTTCGTTCTTTGGCCTACACTTCGGCCTGCTTTCCCATTGTGGCGGCAGAACAGTAGGATGGGGACAGATGGGTTCGGATGCACGCGAGGTTGTAGTCATTGGTGGTGGGGTGATCGGCGTTTCGGCGGCCTACTATTTAGCCCGGCAGGGGTTTGGGGTCACTTTGATCGAGGCCGGGCGGGGAAGGTCCGGCGCGTCGTACGGGAACGCCGGTCTGCTTCTGGCGAGCCACATCGTGCCGCTAGCCGCGCCGGGCGTGCTCGGCCAGGGCCTGCGCTGGCTCCTGGATGCTTCGAGTCCCTTCTATATCCAGCCGAGGCTGAGCCTCTCCTTGGCCTCGTGGCTGTGGCGCTTTCGCGCGGCCTGCCGCGAGGAACGGGCCCGGCGGGCCATGCCCGTGCTCCGGGAGCTGCTCGAGAAGAGCCTGGCCCTCTACCGGGAGTTGGCCGGCGAGGCCGGCCTGGCCTTCGGCTTGGCCCAGGCCGGCCTGGCCAGGCTGTTCCTGACCGGCGCCGCGTATCGGCAGGCCGAGGAGGAAGCGCGCCTGATGCGCGCTCACGGGCTGGAAGCCCGTCTGCTCAGCTTCCCGGAGCTGCGCGATCTGGGCCTGGTTTTGAACGCGGCGGTCATCGGCGGGCTCTACCTGCCCGGCGACGCCCACCTGGTGCCGGCCCGATTCGTGGAGGCCATGATCGAGGCCTGCCGTGCTCTGGGCGTGGATGTTGGTTTCGAGACCGAGGTGATTGGTTTTGAGACGGCCGGGGATCGCGTTATCCAGGTTTTGACCACGCGCGGGCCGATCCGGCCGGATCAGGTGGTGCTGTCCGCAGGCGCCTGGTCGCCGGCCCTGGCCTGGGACCTCGGGCTCCGACTGCCTATCCAGCCGGCCAAGGGCTACAGCCTCACCTATGAAGGGACCAGCTTGAAGGCGGCCCTGCCCGTCATGTTAAGCGAGGCCCGGGTCGCGGTCACGCCCCTCGGCGAGGGCCGGGTCCGCCTGGCCGGCACCCTTGAAATGACCGGGACCGACCTGTCCGTGAACCGCCGCCGGCTGGAGGCCATCGCGGCCGCCGTCCGGGAATACATGCCCGGCCTGGACGGGCTAACCCTGACCGAAATCTGGCGTGGACCGCGCCCCCTCACCCCGGACGGCCTGCCCCTCATCGGTCGCCCGCAAAAGTACGCCAACCTTATCCTGGCCTGCGGGCACAACACCATCGGCATGGCCCTCGGGCCGATCACCGGCCGGCTGGTGGCCGAGGCGGCGGCCGGCCAGAGCCCCAGCCTCGATCTTGCCCCTCTCAGCCCGGATCGCTTTTAACCACGAAATACACGAAATGGACGAAAAGATTATTTTTGTTTGTGTCTTACTTGGAAAATGATGGGTGCCATGGTCGCTTGTCGGCCATTCGTACTGCCAGGAAGCGAGATGGGGAAGTAGGGGCGACGCATGCGTCGCCCGTAAACACTGAGTCCGCGCGAGGAAGCGGGCGAGGCATGCCTCGCCCCTACGGAGGAATCGGCGAAGGGATCAGCTATCAGCTAAACACCTGAGTCTTGATGATGTCGGACGCTGCGGTTCGCGCTCAGGCCGAGGCCACCTCCTCCATGACCTTGATCTCGGGCGCTGCGGATAGGAAGCCCGGGATCTTGGCCGAGAAGGCCTTGAAGTAGTCGGCGGAGCTATGCGCGGTCACCGCGGCCTGGTCCTTGTAGCGCTCCATGATCACCACGATGTTGGGGTCTTTCTTGGTGCGGTTGAGGGTGTAGAGCAGGTTGCCTTCCTCTTTGCCGACGCCGGCTACCAGGTCCTTGGAGGCTGCCAGGAACTCATCCATCTTCTCTGCCTTGATGGGCAGAATGGCGATAATCGAAACCATCTCCAAACCCCTTTCTTCGGTGGAAGGTAAAAGATTCGGCACGAGTACCACATCCATCAGGCCGCGTCAAGACGGGGAAAAAGGGGTCAGGAACCTTTTTCCCTTCGTCGCGGCAAATGAAGGAGTTAAACATAAGAAAAAGGTTCCTGACCCCTTTTTCCAACAATCCCCCTAGGTGCGGGCGCGCTCCGGCTTGGGCCTCATCACCACGGCCGGCGCGGTCCGCTTGGAATAGCTAAAGCCGACCGCTTCCTGGACCCGGGTGTATTTTTTTTCCAATTCCTCCAGCGGTCCGGCGTCCATGGCCCGGGTCGGGCAGGCCTCGACGCAGACCGGTTTTTGTCCGTTGAGGTGCCGATCCAGGCAGTAGTTGCATTTCTGCATCTTGGCGCCGGGTTCGGGTCCGAACTGCGGGGCGTCGTAGGGGCAGGCCTTGAGGCACTTTTCGTCGCAGGCTTCGTTGCCCAGGCAGGCCTCTCTGTCCACGACCACGATGCCGTCCTCAGCCCGCTTGGAGATGGCCCCCACCGGGCAGGCCGGCATACAGACCGGGTCGAGGCAGTGGAAGCAGGGGCCGACCGTGTAGGCCACGAAGACGTTGGGGCAGCGGCCTTTTTCGGTGTAGTTAATGCGCATGTAGTTGACCTGCCCGGCTGGCACGTCATGCCAGTCCTTGCACGCCACGCGGCAGGCGCTGCACCCGGTGCAGCGCGTCTGATCGAAGTAGAAGCCGATCTGCATTTTATCAAACCTCCCCTGGGGCCTTGCCGACTTGAACCAGGGCCGTTTTAAGGGCCGCGGCGCCGCCCGGAGAATAGGCGTCGTTGGTCAGGACGTTCACGCACCCGCCCCGATCGATCCCATGCTCGTCCGGGTCGTACCAGGCGCCTTCCGGGATGCTGACCACGCCGGGGATGATCCGCTCGGTGACCCAGGCCTTGATGGCCAGTTTGCCGCGGTCGTTATAAGCCAGGACCTCGTCGCCATCCTTGATGCCGCGCGGCTCGGCGTCGGCAGGGTTGATCCACATGGCGTGGGGCTCGGTCTCCCTGAGCCAGTCCACGAGATAGAGCTCGGAGTGAACGCGGTTGCGCGGGTGGGGGGACAGGAGCTGGAGAGGGTATTTCTCCTTCAGCGGATCGAAACGGTCTTCCCATGTGGATAGGTACTTGGGAATGGGCGGCAGAAGCGGGTTGCCGATGTCGGCCACGCGCTGGGAAAAAATCTCGATCTTGCCGGAAGGCGTGGGGAAGGGATGATGCTCCGGGTCCTCGATCTCCTGGCTAAAGGCCACGATGGGTTCCTGGAGCTTAACGCGGTGCACGCCCTCGCGCTTGAATTTTTCGTAGTCTTTGATCAGGGGTCCGGTCTCCGGATTCTTGGTGACAAAGGCCTTCAGCCACTCATCCTCGGTCATGGGGTTGAAGTCCTTGTAGCCCATCCTTTCGGCCAGCTCGCAGATCATCACGAAGTCGGACTTGCACTCGCCCACCGGCTCGATGGCCTTGTTGATGTAAGTGAAGTAAGGCCCGGAAGGCCAGGGCCGGGTCAAGTCGTTGCGCTCGATGGCGCTGGTGGCCGGCAGGAGCAGGTCGGCGTAGCGGGCGGTGGGGGTCATGAAGAGCTCGTTGACCACGATGAACTCGAGGCCTTTCAAGGCCTTGTCCGCCTTGTTGGTGTTGCCGCGCTGGGTGACCAGGTTGCCGGCGATGAACCAGGCGAATTTGATATCGAAGGGGTAACCGCCGGCCGTGCCATGGATCATGGCGTCGAAGATTTTGTTGGTGTGCACGCGCTTGAGGAGCCGGTCCTGGAGGTCCAGGGTGCCGCGCACCGACGAGCCGCCGGCCTCGACCGGGTTTTTCAGGCCCGGGATGGCCGAGCTGCGGAACATGTGGCCGATGGGGATGCCCATCAGCCCGCCGCCGGCGCTGCCGCCCGGACGTCCGACGTTGCCGGTCATGGCGCACAGGGTCATGGCGCAGCGGTTGTACTGCTCGCCCATGGCGCTGCGGGCCGGGCCCTGGCAATCCATCAGGGCCGCCGGCTTGGTGGTGGCATACTCCCTGGCCAGCCGTTCGATGACGGCCGCGGGCACGGTGCTGATCGCCGCGGCCCAGGCCGGGGTTTTTTCCACCCCATCCTCGAGGCCCAACACGTAGTCCCGGAACTTGTCGAAGCCGACGGTGTATTTGTCCAGGAAGGCCTGGTCGTGCAGGTTCTCTCTCAGCATCACGTAGGCCATGGCCACCATGACCGCCGTGTCCGTGCCCGGCAGGATCGGAATCCATTCGTCGGCCGCGGTGGCGGCCGTGTCGTGGTAGCGCGGGTCGATGGAGATGACGCGGGCCCCGGCCTCCCGTGCCTTGATGAGATGGTACATGGTGTTCGTGCCCGAGATCATCCGGGCCGGGTCCCAGCCCCAGAGAATGATGAGCTTGGAGTTGAGCAGGTCCTCCCGGCTGTTGCCCACCATGACCGAGCCGTACTGGGTGAGCACGGCCCAGACCGGCCCTTCCGAGGAGACGTTGCCGTAGCTCGAGCTGTAGCCGCCGAACCTGGACAGCAGGTTGGCCGCGGCCCGCGGCCCGCTGTGCAGCGCGCCTAGGTAGCCGCCCCCGCCGGCCAGAAAAATGCTGGCGTTCCCCCAGGTCTCCTTCACCCGGACGAGCTCCCGAATCAGCGTGTCGTAAGCCTCGTCCCAGGAGATGCGCTCGAATTTCCCCTCCCCGCGCCCGCCCGTCCGCTTCATGGGATAGCGCAGCCGCTGCGGGTGATAGACCATCTGCCTTAACGCCCGGCAGCGAAGACAGGCCCGAAGCTGCTCTTCTTCCGGACCGTCGTCGCCTTCCACCCGGATGAGCACGCCGTCTTTCACGTGCAGCCGGAGAGGGCACCGCCCCCCGCAGTCAAAGGCCGACGTGGCCCGCACGATCTGGATGTCGCCCGGAGCCGAGTTTTTTTGTTCGGTGCTCATGCTTACCTCCTTGCTTCTGCACCCGCCGGGGGGTGCGGGCCAGGCCCGCCTCCGGGCGGCCCCGGCGGACCGCCGCCTTCAGCCGCCCTTACGCTGCCGCGCGCCAGGGAGAAGAGCGTGCCGATGACGCACGTTACGCCGAAAATGGCGAACGCGAGCCGGACGCTCTTCATGAACAGCGGGAAGACCTCGGGCGTGATCTGCACCTTGCCCATGATAAGCGAAAAGATCATCATGGCCATGCCCATGCTGAACATCATGCCCACGGCCCGCATGGTGCCGAGCATGCCGGCGGCCACGCCATAGAACCGCGGGATGACCGAACTCATAACTGCATTGGTGTTCGGAGAACTGAACAGGGCGAAGCCGAAGCCCAGGAGGATCAGGCAGCCGATGATGAAGGGCAGCCCGGTGCCGGCGTTGAGGAAGGCGAACAGGAAGATGGCCGCCGAGGTGCAGGCCATGCCGGCCGAGGCCACGATGCGGGGTTCGATCCGATCCGAGAGCCGGCCGGCCAGCGGGGAAAAGAGGGCCATCATGACCGGCTGGGCAATGAGGATCAGGCCGGCCTTCTGGGGGCTCATGCCCTGGATATATTGCAGGTAAAGGCTCATCAGGAACGCTACGGAGAAGGTGGCGCTGTAATGGATCAGGGCGGCGAGGTTGGAGAAGGTGAAGACGATATTGCGGCGAAAGATTTCGACGTGGAGCACTGGGCTCTTGACCCTGGACTCCAGCACGAAAAAGACGACTGCGCCCGCGACACCGATCAGGAGCAGGACCGCGCCCAGCTTGTGCGGCAGGCGGGACAGGCCGTAGATGAGGAGGACCAGAACAACGCCGTAGAGCAGGGAGCCGGGATAGTCCACAGTCTCTCCCTTGGCGCCGGCCCAATCCCCCTTGAGCCACCACAAGACGAGCACTATGATGAGCAGGCCAAAGGGAAGGGTGAAGAAAAAGATGCTTCGCCAGCCAAACAAGTGCGTCAGAAAGCCGCCTAAAAACGGGCCGAGAGACAGCCCGGTGTAGGTCGTGGCTGTGTTGATGCCTAGCGCCCGACCGCGCTCGGCCGGCGGAAAGACCGAGGTCAGGATGGCAATGGCTGTGCCGGCCATCATGGATCCGCCGACGCCCTGGACCACGCGGAAGGTGAGGAGCATGGTCTCCGAGTTGGACAGGGTTATCAGCAGCGAGCCGATGGAGAAAACCGTGATGCCCGCGGTATAGATTTTCTTTCGGCCGTAAATGTCGGCCGCGCGGCCGAAGGGCAGGATGAACATGGCCGCGGCCAGGAGATACGCGGTGGCCACCCAGCCGAGCATCACCGCGTCCATGTGGAACTCGCGGCCGATGGACGGCAGGGCCAGGTTGATGGAAGAGCCCATGAAGGGCGGCATGAAGGAGCCCAGGCAGGAAATGATCAGGGCGGTCCTCTTGGTGACGTTGTCGTCGGTCAAGGTGAGGGTCTCCTAAATGGACAAAATCGGCCGCCGGCTCAAAACTGTTCCGCTCCGGGACGGCCGTGGGGATGGCGTCTTTTTTTTATATCACGCCCAAAAGGCGAGCGCAAGGTAAGAGACCATGGCCAAACTTCGGCTGCCGGTCTTGAGGGAACCCTTTTTACCAAATAGGGTTCCCTCAAACTCCCTCCCAAAAATTTCAAATGCCCAGGCTGAACTGGGCTTCGCCCTTCTCAGCCTGGGCGGCTTTTTCTATTCGTAGCATGGGCGTCCCGCCCATGAATTGGCCGATTTTGTATTACAGAGCCGGGGGACATGAGGAACGGGAGAAAAACTCGATGCTCTCCGGGCCTCTGTGGTGGTGGGTGCATTCGTGATGCCTGCGAGCGGGTCAGAATCGTAGGGGCGGGTTTCAAACCCGCCCGATGGGGCAGGAGAACAGGTGAGCTAGTGAGCAGGCTGGGGAGTATGGGTGCCATGGCCGTTCGTCGGCCATGCGTTACGCCTGCGCGCGAGAGGATAATGCCTCGGGCTCGACGTGCATTATCCCATGGTCGCTATACCTTCCGGGTTTGTTTGTTGGGTTTCGCTACGCTCTACCCAACCTACGCTGCTGCGAGCGGGTCGAAATCGTATGGGCGGGTTTCAAATCGTATATAGTCTAATTAATACAAGATCATTGAGAATAGCTTATCATTAGAGATTAGTTCGTTATTTTACTTTTCATCATCACCTGGAATTACTGGGTTAACTAATTTCACGCTGGGCGCTAGAAGTAGGTTAGAAAAAATCATCTGTATTATTGACTCCTGCATAATGAATGTCCTGTGCTGTAAAAGTCAAGAGCCTTTCGGACAGTGGTGATGTAACGATTCTGTGTTAGCAACATGAAAATGTCCCCTTTAAGTGCAACGTTAAAATGTCCCCATGGAACGGGACATAGTGAGCATGAGTGAGAAGGAGTTGAGGAGGTACCAGTTGTTGGGGCTGGTGGAGGCAAA
>Ga0315282_10003741_pt1 | contig 27104 bp, 23 predicted proteins | sample YL17G07_20_MG_FD_203693 | JGI IMG/M metagenome (GOLD analysis project Ga0315282, IMG submission 203693) | Sediment microbial communities from Yellowstone Lake, YNP, Wyoming, USA - YL17G07_20 | ecosystem: Environmental > Aquatic > Freshwater > Lake > Sediment | place: USA: Wyoming | collected...
GGGCTCAGGTGAGGTCGAAAACGAGCGTAACGCTACTGAAATTGCCTCGTGGTGTCAAGGAGAATTGCCCGACGGCCCCAGGGCGCGCGGCCTCACCTTGACAGTTGGGGCCGAGTTTGGTATGTGCCTCTTGATGGAGGTGCGTGGGCGCCGCGTCCCACGCTGCGATGTGCGAGGCCGACCGTGCCCCGTTTCGAGCGCCTGGTCCAGCTCCTCACGCTCCTGCAATCCCGGCCGGGGATGGAGGCGGCCGCCCTGTCCCGCGCCTGCGGCGTCTCAGAGCGTACGCTCCTGCGCGACCTGGATGCCCTCACGGCGGCCGGCTTCCCGGTGTATTTCGACCATGGATACCGGCTGGCGGCCGTGGCCCTCCTGCCGCCCATCACGCTGACGGTGGACGAGGCGCTGGCCCTCCGCCTGGCGGCCGAGGCGGCGTCCCCCGGGACACAATCGCTTGCAGCCCGATCCCTCACCCTGGCGGCCGACAAGCTGCAGCAGGCCCTCGCCACGCGCCCCCCCGAGGGCCCACCCGGCCGACAACTGGCCTTGGAGCTGCCGGTACAGGATTCCCGGACGGAGGCGCTGCTTGCGACTTTGACAACCGCCATCGCGGAACGGCACTCCGTGAAGCTCACCTACCTCCGCTCGGCGCGGCGCAGTAGCCCTTCGCGCCGGGTGGACCCATATCGCCTCCTCCGGATCGGGACGGCATGGGACCTGCTGGCGTACTGCCACGACCGGCGGCGGATCCTGCGGATTCCCGTCAAGCATCTCCAGGAGGCTTCGGTGACCCGCCGCCGGTTTCGACCTGTGGCGGCCCGCGTGCTGGAGCGCCATCTCCACCATGGACCGGCGCCTCCTCCGGATTTCCACCGGGTCCGGATCGCCTACCGCCCCCCCGTCGCCGATGCGCTCAAGGAACACCCGCCGGTCGGCGCCGTCATGTGGGAGGAGGGGCCGGACGGGAGCGCGATCTTCACGATGGTGACGCTGCAGACCAAGGATCTCGTTCCCTGGCTGCTCTCGTGCGGCGATGCCGTCGAGGTGCTGGAGCCGGCCGAGCTGCGCCAGGAGATCCGTCGGATCGCCCGGGCCATGGCGGCACGCCACGCCGCGGGGGCGGTCTCTGCGGGTGAAGGCCTGCCCCCACCCGACCCCGACTCGCGATCCCCCGCATAGCCAAACAGGGATTTTCCGATGGGAGGAGATGGGTTGTGCCGATCTACGAATATCTTTGCCAGGACTGCCGGCGCCGGGTGAGCCTCCTCGTCCGGAGCATCAGCCATCCGGGCAGGCCCACCTGTCCCCGCTGCGGCGGCCATCAACTGGAACGTCTCATGTCCCGCTTTGCGCGGCTGCGCTCCGAGGACGATCGGCTGGATGCCCTGGCCGATCCCGGCAGCTTCGGCGACCTAGACGAGAACGATCCCAAGAGCGTCGCGCGCTGGGCCAAGAAGATGGGGAAAGAGCTGGGCGAGGATGTGGGCGAGGACTTCGATCAGATGATGGAGGAGGCCGTCGAGGAGGAAGCGGGCGGCCCGGGCAAGGGCGGGGGCAACGGGGACGAATTCGGAGACGACCTCTAGCCGGCCAAAGGCGTTCGACTGTTCGGCCGTTCGGCAGTTCGGCCGTTCACGAACAGTCGAATACCCGAACCGCCGAACACGCAACGAGCAGTTCGCCTTCCACCATGGATCTCTCCCGCATCCGCGACGACCTGGAACGGTTCGCCGAGGCCCTGAGCCGCGAGGAGTATCTCACCCGCTCGGGCCTGAAGGACGAGAGCCGCGCCGCCGCCGTCCGCGAACAGTTCGCCTGGCTGGCCTCCCGATCCGCCTTCGAACAGGTCCGCGCGGCCCTGCAAGAGGCGGCCGGGACCGACGAGGCCCGTCGCCTGCGTTTCCTGGCCGAGTTCCTCGGAACGAATCGCGTCGAGTACCAGGTCCGCGACGCGAGCGACCGCCTCATGACGGCCGAGGCGGGGCAGACGATCGCCGTGGACGGCGAGCGCATCCCCCTCCGCTCAGGGGAGGTCCGGATCAAGAACGAGCCGGATCGGTCCCGCCGCGCCGCCCTGGAATCGGCGCGCCTACGTGCGATTGCAGAGCTCACCGGGCTCCGCCACGAGATCCTGGAGCGGTCCCGCGAGGAGGCCCAACGCCTCGGGTTCGCCGGCTACACGGCCCTCTGTCGCGAGCTGTCGGGGATCGACCTTCCGGCCCTTCGCGAACTCACCCAACCGATCCTGGCCCGCAGCCTGGACATGTATCGGGATCTACTGGCCTGGTATCTGCGGCGGGGGGTCGGCGTCGAGTTGCGCGAGGCGCGACGGCACGACCTCCTTCGCCTCTTCCGCGCCCCCGAATTCGACGCGGCCCTACCGCCCCACGCCCTGCGAGAGGCGGCGGACGCGCCGCTCCGCCGCATGGGGATCGACCCGCGAGCAGGGGGGCGGATCCGCATTGACGATGCGCCGCGCCCGAAGAAGACGCCGCGCGCCTTCGTGGCCACGCCGCGGATCCCGCACGAGGTCATCCTGGTGGTCCGGCCCGGCGGGGGCCCCGACGACTACGCGGCGTTCCTCCACGAGCTGGGCCATGCCCTCCACTACGCCTACACCGATGCGCGCCTGCCGGTCGAGTACCGGCGGTTAGGCGATCCGTCCGTCACCGAGGCGTTCGCCTTCCTGCTGGACGGCCTCTTGCGGGAGCGAGGCTGGCTCCGCCGATTCGTCGGCGTGGCGCGACCCGCGGACCCCCTCCGGTTCGCCGCCTTCCACAAACTCTATTTCCTCCGCCGGTACGCCGCCAAGCTCGCCTACGAACTCCTCCTCTACGAGGAGGGCGGGACACCCCGCTGCGCCGATGCCTACCGGGATCTGCTCGCCGGCGCGACGCTGGTGGGCTGGCCGCGCGAGCTGTACCTCGCCGACCTGGACCCGTTCTTTTACGCCGCCCGGTACCTGCGCGCCTGGATCTTCGAGGCGCAGTTCCGGGACCTTTTGCGCGAGCGCTTTGACGAGGAGTGGTACCGGAACGACCGCGCGGGTCCGTTCCTCCTGGCGCTCTGGCGCGAGGGGCAGCGCCATACCATCGAGGGCCTGGCAAGCGAGCTGGGCCTCGGCCCGCTCTCCCTGGATCCGCTCCTCAGGCAGATCACGGCCGACCTCACCTGAATACCGACGCCCTCCTTCCGGACACGCAAGATGCAGTTGCAACGCGTCGGGATTGGTGATCGGTGATTGACCTGAAACTGTACCCTGGTTCGGCCGGACGGTTAGCGTGCCAAGAATTGAGACGGGATGTGATGGGGCGCAGGGGGGAGTGGCCTTCGTGCGTTGGGACTGGTACTCGGGGATTTATCCGCGTAGCGGCGAGCGGAAGAGTTCGGGTGTCCTCAGCAGGCCAATCGTCAATCCCAAATCGAAAATCACAAATTCCCTAGCGGCCTTTGGCCGCGACCTGCAGTCGCGTCAGCGCCCGCTGGAGGGCGGCCTCGGCCCGGGTGAAGTCGATGCTCTCATCGCCTGCGCCCCAGTCGTGGAGCCGGCGCTCGGCGCGCTCGCGGGCCCGCTCGGCGCGCGCCGCGTCGATCTCCTCGGCCCGCTCGGCCGTCTCGGCCAGGACGATCACCTTGTCCCCCTGGACCTCGATGTAGCCCCACGTGACGGCCAGATGTCGCTCGTCCTTGCCCCTGCAGTAGGTGATCTCCCCGATGTCCATGGTCGTGATGAACGGGATGTGGCCCGGCAGGACGCCGAAGTAGCCCTCGGCCCCCGGCGCCATGAGTTCCGTGACCTCATCGCTCACGATGAGGCGCTGCGGGGTCACGATCTCCAGCTTGAAGGTCGTTACGCCGACTTCCGCCATCGCTCGCCTGGTGTGTCCTCCGGGCGGCCCTCCGCAATCCGAGGCCGTCCGGTCCCGGTCTTCGGCCGCCTGCCTACTTCAAGCCCTTGAGCTTCTCGGACTTCTCGCGCGCCTCGTCGATCGTCCCAACCATGAAGAACGCCTGCTCCGGCAGGTCGTCGCACTTCCCTTCCACCAACTCCTTGAAGCCCCGGATCGTCTCCCGGACAGGGACGTAGCGGCCGGCCTGGCCCGTGAAGACCTCGGCCACGAAGAAGGGTTGCGACAGGAAGCGCTGGGTCTTCCGGGCCCGGGCCACCACCAGCTTGTCCTCGTCGGACAGTTCGTCCATCCCCAGGATGGCGATGATGTCCTGAAGGTCCTTGTAGCGCTGGAGGATCCGCTGGACGGCGCGGGCCACGTTGTAGTGCTCCTCGCCCAGGATGTGAGGGTCCAGGATGCGTGACGTCGAGGCCAGAGGATCCACCGCCGGATAGATGCCCAGTTCGGTGAGCTGCCGCGAAAGCACGGTCGTAGCGTCCAGGTGGGCGAAGGTGTTGGCCGGGGCCGGATCGGTGATGTCGTCGGCCGGCACGTAGATCGCCTGGACCGAGGTGATGGATCCTTTCTTGGTGGAGGTGATCCGCTCCTGGAGCTGGCCCATCTCCGTGGCCAGGGTCGGCTGGTATCCCACGGCCGAGGGCATGCGGCCGAGAAGCGCCGACACCTCCGATCCCGCTTGGGTGAAGCGGAAGATGTTGTCAATGAACAGGAGGACATCCTGCCCGGCGTCCCGGAAATACTCCGCCACGGTGAGCCCCGTGAGGCCCACGCGCAGCCGGGCGCCCGGCGGCTCGGTCATCTGGCCGTAGACCAGGGCCGTCTTGTTGATGACGCCCGACTCCTTCATCTCCAGCCAGAGATCGTTGCCCTCGCGCGTCCGCTCGCCCACGCCCGAGAAGACCGAGATGCCGCCGTGCTCCTGGGCGATGTTGCGGATCAGCTCCATGATGATGACGGTCTTGCCCACGCCGGCGCCGCCGAAGAGGCCGGTCTTGCCGCCCTTGGTGTAGGGCTCCAGGAGGTCCACGACCTTGATGCCCGTCTCCAGCATCTGGACCTTGGTCTCCTGGTCCTCGAAGGCCGGGGCGGGCCGATGGATGGGATACATGGTGTCGGAGGTGAGGGGGCCCTGCTTGTCCACCGGCTCCCCGATGATGTTCATGATCCGGCCCAGGGTGCTCGTGCCCACCGGGATCCTGATGGGATTCCCGGTGTCCACGACCTCCATCCCGCGCGTGAGACCGTCGGTCGAAGACATGGCCACGGTCCGGACCCGGCTCTCGCCCATGTGGTTGGCCACTTCCAGGACCAACCGCTCGCTGTAGGAGAAGATGTCTTCGATCTTCTTCCCGGTGACCTCGAGGGCGTTGTAGATGGCCGGGAGCTTCCCAGGCGGGAATTCCACGTCCACGACCGGCCCGATGACCTGCGCAACCTTCCCGACGTTCGCCATCGTTGGCTCCCCTGCTGCCTGCGTGCCGATGCACTCTCGGCTCGCGGCTCTCTGCTCTGCGTTCTCCGCTCTAGACTCTAGGCGCTCGGCTCTTGAAGCTCTGGCGGATCCGCTCGATCTGCCCCACATGGTTGGCATCGTGGTGAACCAGGTGCGCCGCGATCTGTCCGGCGCTGAGCATCCCGGATGTCGCTTCCGTCACTGTACGCGCCCAGGCCGCGCGCCCCACGACCCGGAGCAAGGCGACGTTGCGCGCCCGAAGGCTCCGGAATTGTTCCAGCGTGAGACCCAGGTCCTGCCGGCGATACTGGTGCCCGGCCGCCCAGCGGTCCTGACTCCAGGCCGTGGGGCCGACGTCCTCCTGCGCCAGCACCTTGCGGTAGCGCCAGGCATTCGCCACCTCGACGTCGGCGAGGTGACAGACGATCTCGTGGATGGACCACGTCCCGGAGTCCGGCCGGCGAAGCAACTCCTCCCGGGCGAGCCACCGGGTCAGGCGCAACAGCTTCCCCGGCGTGGCTGCCAGGGCCGTCAGGGGACGCGCCGGCACCGGCCGCGGCGTGCCGCAGAGCGGGCACAGTCCCATCTTCATCGTTCTAGCTTCCCGCCCCCCGGAGGGCCTCGGCGCCGCCGACGATCTCGAGAAGCTCCTTGGTGATCCGCTCCTGGCGCGCCTTGTTGAACTGCAGCGTCAGCAGGTCGATCATCTCCGAGGCGTTCTTGGTGGCGTTCTCCATGGCGGTCATACGGGCCCCGTACTCCGCCGCCAGCGACTCCATGAGCCCCCGGTACACCTGCACCTCGACGTGCTTGGGGAGCAAACGCTCCAGGACGGCGGCCGGCGACGGCTCGAAAATAAATTCGACGACGGGCGTCCCTTCCGGCACCTCCGCCGGTTGAATGGGCAGCAGTTGCTCCACCACCACTCGCTGCGTGGCCACCGACTTGAACTCGTTGTAGACGAGGTGGACCTCGTCCACCTCCTCCGCCAGATAGGCCCGGGTGAAATCTTGCGCGATCTGGGCGGCATGAGAGTACGCGAGCTTGTCGAAGAGGTTCGCATACTCGGACCGCACCGTGTATTGCCCGCGCCGCCGGTAGAAGTCCCGGACCTTGCGCCCCACCACCATCAAGGTGAGGGAGATCTCCGGATCGTCCTGGTGGGCCCGCAGGAATTCCAGCGACCGCCGGATGATGTTACTGTTGAAGGCGCCGCAGAGGCCCCGGTCGCCGCTGATGACCACCAGCATCTTCCGGCGGATACCCGCCTCGCGACTCGCCAGCAACGGGTGCAGCTCTCGCGGCGTCCGCAGGGCCAGGTCCGACAGCACCTCGCCCATCTTGTACGAGTACGGGCGGGCCTCCACGATCCGCTCCTGGGCGCGGCGCAGCTTGGCCGCCGCCACCAGCTTCATGGCCCGGGTGATCTGCTGGGTGCTCTTGACGCTATTGATCCGCCGCCGGATGTCGCGAAGGGTCGCCATGAGACTCAAATTCGGAATGCGGATTGCGGAATGCGGAATTTTGGGCCGTCATTCCGAATTCCGCATTCGCCATTCCGCATTCCGCATTGCCGTCACGCCGCCTTAACCGTAGCGGCGAACTCCGCCTTGCACTCCTGGATACACGTGTCCATCTGGACGCGCAGGCTGTCGCTGATTTCCTTCTTCTCCGTCAGCTCCTTGGAGATCCCCGGGTAGCGGGTCTCGGCGAACTTGAAGAGCGCCTGCTCGAACGCCGCGATGGCCTCGACGGGCAGATCGTCCAGGTACCCGCTCGTGCCGGCGTGGATGATGAGGATCTGCTTCTCGACCGGGAGAGGGGCGTTCTGCCCCTGCTTCAGGACCTCCACCATGCGCTGGCCGCGGTTGAGCTGGGCCAGGGTGGCCTTGTCCAGCTCGGATCCGAACTGCGCAAAGGCGGCCATCTCCCGGTACTGGGCCAGGTCCAACCGGAGCCTGCCGGCCACCTGCTTCATGGCCCTGATCTGGGCGCTACCGCCCACGCGGGACACCGACAGGCCCACGTTCACGGCCGGGCGGATGCCGGCGTAGAACAGGTCCCCTTCCAGATAGATCTGGCCGTCGGTGATGGAGATGACATTGGTCGGGATGTAGGCCGACACGTCCCCCAATTGGGTTTCGATGATGGGCAGCGCCGTCAGCGAGCCGCCGCCGAGCTGATCGTTCAGCTTGGCCGCCCGTTCCAAAAGTCGCGAGTGGAGATAGAAGACGTCTCCAGGGTACGCCTCGCGGCCTGGCGGCCGGCGCAGGAGCAGGGAGAGCTGCCGGTAGGCCGCGGCGTGCTTCGTCAGGTCGTCGTAGATGCACAGGGCGTGGCGCTTGCTGTCACGGAAGTATTCGCCCATGGTGCAGCCGGCGTACGGGGCGATGTACTGGAGCGGGGCTGGCTCCGACGCCGAGGCCACCACCACCGTGGTGTAGGCCATGGCCCCTGCCTCCTCCAGGACCTTGACCACTTGCGCGACGGTGGACAGCTTCTGGCCGCAGGCCACGTAGAAGCAGTAGACGTCCTTCCCCCTCTGGTTGATGACGGTGTCCACCGCGATGGCCGTCTTGCCTGTCTGGCGATCGCCGATGATCAGCTCGCGCTGGCCCCGCCCGATGGGGATCATGGCGTCAATGGCCTTGATCCCCGTCTGGAGCGGCTCCTTGACGGGACGGCGGTCCACCACGCCGGGCGCGAGCCGCTCGATGGGGCGGAATTCCTTGGCCTCGATGGGGCCCTTGTCGTCCACGGGCACGCCCAGGGCGTCCACCACCCGGCCGATCACGGCCTCGCCCACCGGCACCGAGGCGATGCGTCCGGTCCGCTTGACCTGGTCACCCTCTTTGATGAGCGTGTCCTCACCCAGGAGCACGGCGCCCACGTTATCCTCTTCCAGGTTCAGGGCCATCCCCATGACGCCGTTTGGGAACTCCAGCATCTCCATAGACATGGCCTTATCCAGGCCGTAGATCCGGGCGATGCCGTCGCCCACCTCGATGACGGTTCCCACCTCGGCCACGTCAATCGTCGCCTCGTACGAGGCGAGGTGCCGCCGGATGATCTCGCTGATCTCTTCGGCCTTGATCTGTGCCATCGCTCTCCCCTGCCCGGATTTGCGATTGTGGATTGTTGATGGCCGATTGGGTTTCAATCGAAAATCTGCAATCACCAATCTCAGATCGGCTTCCGCCCCTCTGCCGCTGTCTCCCGGCGCGCCCCTGCTCAGGCGCCGCGGACCAACTCCTCCCGCAACCTGGCGAGCTGGGTCCGCAGGCTCCCGTCGTACACCTGGCTGCCGATCTGAGTGACCAGCCCGCCCAGGATCCTCGGGTCCTGCTGGACCTCGAGGTACACAGTCTTCCCCGTCATCTGCTCCAGCCGCTGCCGGAGGCGCTCCTGCGCCTCGGCCTCCAGCGGACCGGCCGTCGTCACCGTCGCCCTGACCCGCCCCAGCCGCTCGTCCACCAGGGCCTCGTAGGCGCGCAGCACGCTCTCCAGGGCCGGCAACCGCCCCGCCTCGAGGAGGATCCGGAGGAAAGACCTGGTCAGGGGCCGGAGCAAGAGGCGCGCCACGACCTCGTCCAAAACCTGCACCTTGTCCCGTCGGAGGACGCTGGGATTGATGAGAAACCGGCGGAGCTCCCGCTGCTCGCCCAGGAGGTCTGCAAAGCGCGAGAGCTCCTGGCGGACCGCCTCGAGCTCGTCAGAGGCGGCGGCCACATCCACCAGCGCCTTGGCGTAGCGCCTAGCCACGGAACCGGCGATCAATTCTTGCTCCCCAAGTCGCGAACGTACTCCTCGGCCAGCCGCTTCTGGTCCTCGCCGGTCATGGCGCGGCCCAAGAGCCGCTCGGCGGCCGCCAACGACAGGGTCGCCACCTCTTCGCGGAGGGTGGCCCGCGCCCGCTTCGTCTCCATCTCGATCGCCGCCTTGGCCTCGTCGAGCACGCGCCGGGCCTCGTCCCGGGATTCCCTCAGCAGGCGCTGCCGCTCCACCTCGACCTCCCGCTGGGCCTGCTCGCGCAGCGCAGCCACCTCGCGTTGGGCGGCCAAGACCTGGGCCCGGCGCTCCTCCTGTGCCTTGGCGGCGGCCTCGCGAGCCAGTCTGGCCTCGGCGAGAGCTTTCTCGATCCCTTCGGCCCGCTCGGCCAGAAACTTCTTCAATGGCGCGAAGAGGAACCGGGACAGGAGGGCGATGAGGATGAGGAAGTTCACCACCTGGATGAACGTGCTGATGTTCAGATTGACGATCCCCGGCTCCGCGTGCTTCGCGGCCTCTTCGGCCGCCTGCGCCAGGCCCGGCGGGAGCGCGGCCAGCACGATGAGACCGGTGTAACCCACGAAGCGGGTGACCCGTGCCAGGTATCCCATGGAACCTCCGCCAATCATGACTGGAACGGGCATCTCCAGCATCCGCCGTCAGTCATTGGTCCATTGGTCATTGGGAATTGGTCATTGGTCATTTCGGATTAGGCCTGGGCCGATTGCACGACCCAGTACCCGATCATGACGAGCTGCGTGGCCAAGAGCCCCGCCAGGAGCGCCAGGACATTCACCCGGAGTACCACCACGGCCACGAAGAGGACGATGGCGACGATGGCGAACCGGAGGAGGGCGCCCTTCCACAGATGCCCCGACGCTCTGTGCGTGTCGAGATCCGTCAGGTGCATGACCGCCCGCGTGATCAGGTGGAAGTTGCCGAGGCTGACCGCCGCGCCCAGGCCGAATCCCACCGCCCAGCCGGAGCGGCCGACCAGGAACAACACCACGGTCCCGGCTGCGCCCACGATGCCTGCGCCCACCAGGGTCCGACGAATAAAGTTCTCTCGCTCGTCCAAGGCGGAAGTGGGGAGGGGATATGTGGCGAAATGCCGGCCCCAAAAATAGACGCCGCTGCGACGTCCAATCCCGGAGAAAAACGGCTCAAGCTAACACGCTGCGAAGAAAGGTGCAAGGCCTTTTTGGATACCAGGCACCCCTGCGGGACGCCTTTCTCGCCCGCCTCGGCGGAATCGGCTGGGCTGGCCCGATGGGGCCGCGCGATGGACGGACCACAGCACAGCCACGCCCCCTTCTACGCGCCCGGCGTGAGTTCCTCGTAGGCTGCAGTGAGAACACGGTCGGTGAGCGGGCCGTGTTCCGGAAAGTTCTTTAACTCGACCGCGGCCTTGGCGATCTCGGCGCGCGACTTCCCCGCCGCGATCTCGGCGCGCACATGATCAAGAAGGGCGGACAGGAAGTCGCGCTGGAGCCGCAGGTCGTCCTTCGTCCCCGTCACCCCGACCCCCGGCCCGGCGTGGCCAAAGATATAACTGGCGTCGGCCGGGTACTCCCGCACGATCTTTTCGAGCAGGGCAATCCAGCCGATGATCCGACACCCACCCGGGCGGTCGAGGGCGGGCAGGCGGCGGTTGAACACCAGGTCCCCCAGGTGCACGACGTTCGCCTGCTCGAAGCTGATGATGCTGTCCCCCCCGGTGTGCGCAGGCCAGTCGTGCACGGCCGTGACGGTCTCGCGGCCGATCCGGATCGTCCAGCGCTCGTCGAAGGTGGTGTCGGCATAGACCTGGTTGCCCTCGATCCCCGGCCGCGCGGCCGCCTTCTGGAGTTCGGGCACACGCGCGTGGGCGACGATCTTCTCCACCGCTGGACGGAACACGCCGTTGCCGCTGGTGTGATCTGCGTGGTGGTGCGTGTTGAAGAGGCACGCGATGGGCCGGTTCCCGGACCGCGCGTTGAGGCCGTCGAGGCAGACCTTCGCCGTCAGCGGCATCTGCGCGTCCACGACCACCACCCCGTCGGGAGAGACCAGCCAGCCGATAGTGCCGCCCTGGCCGATGAAGATGCCGACGCTGTCGCGGAGCGGCCGGAACTCCGTGGGCGGCGGGGCCGGCTGCCCCGCTCCGGGCGTCTGGGCCTGCCCGCCAGAGCCCGACGGACTCCCCAAGACGCCGGCAGCCAGAATGGATGAGGTCGTCAGGAACTCGCGACGGCTCCAACGCATGGTCTGCCCTCCGTCAACCTCCCCCCTTTGCGGTGATTACACCATCAACCGCAGTCCCTTGTCCATCTCCCCGTTCAATCGCCCGCCCTCTGCTCATGGACCTCGCCCGGATGACCCAGAAACTCCCGGGGCTCGCAGCACGGAGTAGTTGATCCTGGCGCTGACCAAGGTAGGCGAAGGCCGCTCGGAATATTCGGAGACGGCGTCCCGACTTACGGGGAAGCGGAGAAACGCCGAGGCGAAGCCGGAGTACGGAATGGAGCGGCGAGCCGGGAAGAAGGGGCATGAGGAGGGTCAGCCGTCCCGCCGGAACAGGGCCAGCAGGACGTGGCGGAGGATCTGGGGATTCTCCTGGAAGCGGCGCAGGCAGTAGGCGCGCCACCTCTCGCCGAAGGGCACGTAGATCCGCAGGCGTTCGCCTTCTGCCCGCAAGCCCTCGCGGAGGTCGGGGCGCACCCCCAGGAGCATCTGGAACTCGTATCGGTCCCGCGGAACCCCCAGCCGCTTTATCAGTCCGCGGGCCTCCTGGATCACCCACGGATCGTGCGTGGCGATCCCCACGTAGCTGCCGGCCTCCATCAGGATCTCCAGCAGCGCGATGAAACTCCGCCGGATGGCCTCGCGGTCCTGGAAGGCGATCGCCTCGGGCTCCCGGTAAATCCCCTTACAGACCCGGACGCTGGCGCGTCCCTCCGCCAGGCGCCTGGCGTCCTCCTGGCTCCGCCTAAGATAGGCCTGCAGGACCACCCCCACGGCGGGCGCCTCCTCGACGAGCGCGCGGTAGAGCGTCAGGGTCTCGTCGGTGCAGGCGGAATCTTCCATGTCCACCCGGACGAAATTCCCCAGGCGGTGCGCCTCGCGCACGAGGCCCTGCAGGATCCCGAGGCAGAGGCCCCGATCCAGCTTCAGCCCCATGTGCGTCGGCTTCACCGAGATGTTGGACGAGAGACCCTCCCTCTGGATGGCGCGCAGGACGCCGCCATAGGCGGCGCCGTCCCCGCGCGCCTCATCCGGGCTGGCCACATGCTCCCCCAGGATATCCAGCGTGGCCAAGAACCCCCGGGCGTTCAGATCCCGCACCGCCTGAACCGCCTCGGCGAGGGTCGTCCCGGCCACGTAGCGCCGGGCGAACCGCCAGAGGATGCCCTCCGGAATGATCCCGAGGGATGTGGCCACAGCCCGATTCACGAGTGCCATATGACGCCAATCCTGTTGCCGGAAAGCGCAAAGGGCAGACCACCCCTTCTCAGGGGGTGCCTGCCCTCCCCGCTCGCCCCCTCTACAGTCCTTCGGGCAACAGCGCGACCTTCCCCGACTGGGTGGGAACGCGCGCCAGGACGTCCTCCAGGATCTGGTCCGGGTCGACCCCCTCCGCCTCGCCCTCGAAGGAGAGGATGAGCCGGTGTCGCAAGGAGGCGAGGGCCGCCGCCCGGACGTCCTCGAAGCCCACGTTGAACCGGCCGTCCATGAGGGCCTGCACTTTCCCGCCCAGCACCAGGGCCTGGGCGCCTCGTGGCGAACTGCCGTATTTCACGAAGCGCCGGACCATCTCGGGGGCCCCCGGGTCCTCGGGCCGCGTGGCCAGGACCATCTGGGTCACGTACTCCTTGACCGGCTGGGCCATGGGGACCTCCCGCACCAGCCCCTTCATGGCCTCGACATCGGGGCCGGCCGCCACCTTCTGCACCAGCTCGGTCTGCGGCTTGGTGGTCCGCTCGACGATCTCCGCCAGCTCCCCCGCCGAGGGATATTTCACCTTCAGCTTCAGCAGGAAGCGGTCCAGTTGCGCCTCCGGCAAAGGATACGTCCCCTCCATCTCGATCGGGTTCTGCGTCGCCAGGACGAAGAACGGCCGCGAGAGCGGGTGGTGGACGCCGCCCACCGTCACCGACAGCTCCTGCATCGCCTCGAGCAGGGCCGACTGCGTCTTCGGGGTGGCGCGGTTGACCTCGTCCGCCAGGACGATCTGGCCGAAGAGCGCGCCCTGCTGGAAGCTGAAGTGCCGGCCCCCCTCCGGCGTCTCGACCACGATGTTGGTCCCGATGATGTCCGCCGGCATCAGGTCCGGTGTGAACTGGATCCGGGAGAAGCGAAGGTCCAGGCACTCCGAGAGCGTCTTCACCAAGAGTGTCTTCCCCAGGCCGGGGACCCCCTCCAGCAGGGCGTGCCCCCCGGAGAACAGGCAGATCAGGACGCCGCGGACGATCTCGTCGTGGCCCACCACCACCTTGGCGATCTCCCGCGTGAGGGACGTGAAGATCTCGCGGAACCGTTCGGCTCGTTCTTCGGCGCGCATATGCTCCTCGCTTGCAGACATTGGCTCTAGGCTCTCAGTTCGGTTTCTGTTCGCGGCGCAGCTTGTTCAGATGCTTCTTGGCGATGTCAACCCACTCCTTCTCCGAGGGCAGCGTGGATGCCAGCTCGATGTACTTCTCCCACTGCTCGACGGCCTTCTTGGAGTCCACGTTCTCGTACGCCATGGCCAGACCATAGGTGGCGCCTGGGTGACGAGGATCGATGGAGAGGGCTTGGCCGTAGCGTGCGATGGCCTCCTGATACAGGCCCTTCTCCTGGTAGAGATCCGCCAGGTTCAGATGCGCTTCGATGAACTTCGGGTCCAGCTTGACGGCCAAGTCGTACTCCGCCACGGCCTCGTGATACAGTTGCTTCTCGTTGTAGTAGATCTTGCCCAGGCCGAAGTGAACCCGGGCGTTCTCCGGCTCCAGCCTCAGCGCCTTTTGGTACTCGGCGATGGCCTCGTCGTACCCGCCCTTCGCCTGGCGGGCGTCCCCCATGCCCACGTACGCCTCCGCGTAGTCCGGCGAGAGCTCCACCGCCTTCTGGTACGCCTGGATGGCTTGATCGTACATTCGGCGCGGGCTGCTGACCAAGAGGTCGCCGAGGCACTTGTAGGAATCCGCGAAGGTCGGATCGAGCTGGATCGCCTTGCGGAACTCTCCCGAGGCCTTCCACCGGTTCTTGGCCGCGTAGAGGGAGGCCCCCAGGCCATGATGCGCCAGAGCGAAATTCTCATCCGCTTCCAGTGCCTTGCTGAACAGCGGGATGGCTTGCTCGTGGCCCTCCCGGGTGCGCAGGCCCTGTTGCCACATCGCCCGAGCGTACAGCGCGTAGGCCAGAAGAGAGCTGGTCTGTTTCCCGAAGGCCGCCCGCAGGCGCCGCTCGTCGTAGGGCGAGAGCGGCGCCTGGAACTGCTGGAGAAGCTGCCGCGCGATCCGTTCCTGCCCCGCCAGGAACTCGTTCACCGGCCCCGCGATCTCCTCCAGCCGCTGGACCTGCCCGCCCTCGCGGGTGTCCGCAATCTTCGCCTGGACCTTGAGCGTATCCCCGTCCAGGCTGTAGGTGCCGGTTACCAGCCCTCGGGCCTGGAGATCGCGCGCAAGTTTCAACGCCGCCTCATCCGAGAGGACGTCAGTGAACGAGACGTTCAGGCGCTGCCCTGCCCCCAAGACGGCGTCGGAGTCCACCGGCTGCACGGCGCGGACCTGCCGCAGCCCGTGTCGGATCGCTTCACCGAGGGCCTCGCCGAATCCCTCGGGCACTCCGGCGGCCGGCCCAACGAAGGGGATCGCTGCCAGCGGAATCTTCGGTGCAGCGGTCGCGGGGGGGGTGGCTGGCGCCGGCGTCGCCGGCGCGGCCGCCCGACCCGGGGAGGCCACGACCCACACGGCAGCCATCAGCAGCAGGCCCACGACGGCGCGGCCGCCCGCGCTCCCGGTTGATCCTCGCGTCACCCTCATTGAATCCCCTCCTCTGTCCCTCGATGGCGTGCTCACGCCCGCCGGCCGCGGCCACCGAACCGCGCGACCGCCGGGACAACCGAACCGGCGGTCCCCGAGGACTCGCCGGCCCGCCGGCCCGTGACGCCCCGTCCCGGTGCCCCCCGAAATCGCCATCTCCGGATGGCGATATCCGGCAGGAACAGCAGGAGCGCCAAGGCCAGGAAGTACGGCCACGCCTCGACCCAGACGCGGACCCTCTTCCGGTTCTGCGTGAAGCTCTGACCCGGCTTGGCGGGGGCCGCCCCGCCCGTGAGGGTCGCGAGGTCCCGGAGCAGCCCCTGGTTGACCGAGAGGGCCCGATGCTCCGGCGAGTACGGGACGACCAGCGACGCCACCTCGGACCCGACCATCTTCTCGCCCTTCCGCTCCGCCACACCCACCAGATACGCCCCTTGATCCGCGGCCGGGAAGGCGCCGCGGTACCGTCCGGGCCCCACCTGGACGAGCGGCAGGACCCCCTGCGTCTTGTCCGGATAGACCACGCCGGCGTTGGCGTCCAGGAAGTTCACGAACTCTCCCTTCGCGTCGGCCGCCTCGAGCTGGACCTCGCCGCTCCCGCCGCGCTGGACGACCGAGGTCACGACCTCGTTCCGCTGCGCCGTCCGGAGCGTCCAGCGAACCATCTGGCCGAAGAGCTTGCCGTACTCATCCCACTTCAACCACAGGATCCCCCACTTGCCCTTGGCATCGGAGGTGAAGGCCACCGACCGGCCCAGGCCGTAGCGCCAGGCAGCCAGGATAGGGTCGCGCTGGTTGGAGATCAGGATCGTGTCCGCCGTCGGCTTGGGCGTCGCGGAGACGTACCCCCCCAGGGGTGGGGCCTGGTCCCAGTGGACGTCCTGGGCAATCTCGTGGCCCGGACGGACGAGCGCCGGGCGGAACGGCTGCTCGACGATGGAGGCCTTGCTGGCCAGTTGCGTCTCCAGCGTCAGGATGCGGGGGATGCTGTAGATGTCGTCGGTGTAGTAGAAGCGCCCGCGGCCCCAGCGGGAGATGTCCGTCATGAACTTGACGTCCGAATCCTTGCCAATGGCCACCGAGGAGACGGTGATCTTGTCCTGCTGCATCCGGCGCACCAGGCCCGCGAAGTCGGCCGCCTGCACCTCGCCGTCGGACAGCACCAGGACGTGGCGCAGGAGCGCGTTCCGGTCGTAGATGGCCGCATACCCTTCCTTCAGCGGGGGGAACAGGTCGGTGCCGCCACCCGCCTTGATGGTGGCGATCTCCTTGAGGATCCGATCCTTGTCCTTGGCCGGCCCCACGGGGACCACCCAGTTCCAGGCGGTGTCGAAGGCCAGGACCCCGACGTCGTTCCGCTCGTCCAGCAGCTCGACCACGAGCTGGGCCGCCTCCTTGGCCAGATCGATCTTGGAGAAGCGGGAATCAATGCTGGTCTCCATGCTGCCGGACCGGTCGATGACCAGCACCACCGCCAGCGAGGGGATCTCGACTTTCTGCCGCGCCTCCATCGTCACCGGCAGGGCTTCTTCGACGGGCGTGTGGTAGTACCCGCCCACGCCGAAGCTCTCCTCCCCGCCCAGCATGATCAGGCCACCCCCCTGGTCCCGGACGTAGTTGCGGAGGAGCTCCATCTGCGGCTTCGACACGCGGAGCGCGGAGATGTTGCTGAGGATGATGGAATCGTACTGCGTGAGGCCCTCCATGCTGCTGGGCAGGCCCTCGAACCCGACCATCTCCACCTGGAGGTTCTGCGCCCGCAGGGCATTCAGCAGGTTCGCCCCCTGGTCGCGGTCCTTCTCCACGTACAGCACGCGCGGCCGCCCGCGGACCGCTACCAGCCCGACCCCCCGGTTGTTCTCTTCGATCACATCATCGGGCGCTCCCAGGCGCGCCTGGAAGATGTGGAACCCGCCCTGGTCGATGGACTGCTGGTAGGCGAAGACGTTCTTCCCGGCCGAGAGCTTGACGGGCTGGGCGCCCACGAACTCCCCATCCCGGTACAGGGAGATGCGGCCCGTGGCGTCTTTCGCGCTCCAGGCCACGACGCGGACCATGAAGGATTCGCCGAATTTCACCTCCTGGGGGACCACCAGGCGCTCCACCAGGACCTCGCCCGCGTACTTGTTCTTCAGGGGCGCTGCGTAGATGTCCGCCCCCTCGGCGCGGGCCCGCTCCGCGGCCTCGCGGGCGCTTCCCTGATTCTCGTTGCCGTCGGTGAGCAGCACGATCCGCTTCCCGCCCTCGCGCGGGAAGGCGGCCAGGGCCAGCTTGATGGCCGCCCCGATATCCGTCGCCCGGCTGTCCACGGCGAGCGGCGGCCCGGCTGGCAAAGGATCCGTCCCCAGCGGCCTCTCCAGCACCGGGCTCCCGCCGAAGGCGATCACGCCGTATCGGTCTCGCTTGTCGGCCGCCTTGACCGCCTCCTGGATATACTGCCAGGCCTTGGCCTTGTTCTCCAGCGAGATGCTGTCCGACATATCCAGCAGGAACAGGACGTTCAGTTGGTCCGTGGTTCGGTAGAGGCCCGCGCCACCCAGCCCGGCGATCACGAGCCCGATCAGGATGACCCGGATGGCGGCAGCGGCGACCGGCCATCGGCCGTCCGCCTGGCGGTGGTACAGGGCGGCCTCCAGCAGGAGCAGGACGAGGCCCAGGATGGCAAACAGCTTCCACAGGTCCTGGCGCGATGGGAAGGCGGCGGGCCCGTCCTCGGGGGCGCCCTGGGTCCGCTCCTCGCGGACCAGGGCCTGGGCCCGCGGCGCCGTATTGGACTCGGCATCCGACAGCAGGTTTACGGCGAAGCGCTGTTCCCACGACCCCGCCCTCAGGCTGTAAATACCGGCCCGGGTCGTTTCGACGAAGCTCACCCGGCCGTCCGCGTCGGCGCGGAGGGTCTGGCTCTTGCCGGCCGGATCGGTGAGAGTCGCCTCCCGCGCGCCCGCCGGGAGAACCGCGATCAGGGGCTGGCCGGTGCGGAGCTGAAGGCCAGCCTCCTCGATCTGCCTCGGGTGCAGCCACCGCAGGGCGTTGCTGACGAACAGCGGGAATGCCACGCGCAGGGGCAAGTCGGTCCGGTACAGATCGAACCCGACGAAGATGGCCTTAATCCCCTGCTCGTCCAGGGCATAGATGAGCGGTGTGAGGTTGGACTCCATCAGAGCACGGCCGCCGCCCACGGGCCGGACGCGCATGGCGTTTTGGATCACGACCTTGGAGAGGTCCAGGTAGCGCATCGCCGGATGGTTTCGATCCCAGTCGATGATGGGCGGCTCGTCGACGCGCCCCAAGACCTCCAGCGGAACCCCTTCGGGGACGGTGTTGAACAGGAGGTACCGCCCCGCCGGCACCTTCTTCGCGGGGACATTGTCTAGGATCACCACATCGTACTGGGCCGCCTTCTCCAGCCAATCCAGCGTTCCCGGTTCCGCCTGGACCTGCGGGTCCGCCGCCAGCGCCTTTTCCAGGAAGGCGTTGCCCGGACTGACGTAGAGCACCCGCAAGGGGCGCGGCGACGGGATGACGGCGATGGCCTGGTTGTCCGCGGCCAGATCGTCCTCGGCGTTGATCTCTGCCCGCAGGATCCCGCCCGCGTCGTGGGTGAACGGGATGACGAAAGACCGTTTGACCTCGGGGCCCAGGGTCACGCGCTCCACCCTGAGGGGCTTCGCGTCCAATGTCAGGGCGAGATCGAAGGTCGCCGTCTCGTTGCTGTAGTTCACCACGGACAGGAAGGCCTGGTATTCGAAGGCCCCGAAGTACGTCTTGCGCGTCTCAAATGCGGTGATGCCAATGTTGCCGCCGCGCCGGGCGAACCGGTGCCAGCGGATAGCCGCGCCGCCCAGGTCCGGGATGCTCGGGGGATCGAACGCCCCGTCGGTGAAGAGCTGCACCACGGCCGTCCGGCCCCGCTGCTGGAGATTGGCCTGGGCCAGCCGGAAGGCGTCCTCCAGCCGGCCCTCCGCGTCCAAGGCCTCGAGGCCCTCGACGGCCCGGCGGAGCGCCCGCTGTTCTTCGGTGAACGGGACCAGGACCCGCGCCTCGTGCCCGGAGGCGATGACCATGCCCTGCTGGCCCGGCCGCAACTGCTCGATCGCCGCCAACGCGGCGCTCTTGGCCGCGGTGAAGCGCGAGCCCGCGAGGTCGCGGGCCTGCATGCTGGCCGAGATGTCCAGGATGAAGACGTTCCGCTCATAGCCCGTGGCCGACACGGTCCGCACCGGCCTGGCCAGGGCGAGGGCCAGCGACAAGATGGCCAGGAGCTGGAGCAGCAGGAGCAGGTTCGGCTTCAGCCGGCGGAAGGGGGCGCTGGCCTGCTGATCCTGCAGGCTGTCCGCCCAGAAGAGGGTGCTGCTGACCGTGGCCTGCTGCCGGCGGATCTTCAGCAGGTGGAAGAGAACCACCACCGGGATGGCGAGGAGCAGCATGAATGCGGCCGGGTTGAGAAAGGTCATCGCAGGAATCCACCCCGCCGCAAGTGCTGGAGGATCAAATCCTGAAACGGCACTGCGGTGCTGGTGCGCAGGTAGTCAATCCGGTGGCTGGCGCAGAAGCGCTCGACGTCTGCGAAGTGGCCGTGGAGGCGTTCCTGGTAGCGCTGCAGGGCCGCGCCATCCAGGCTGACCTCGCGGCTCGCGCCCCCTTCCGCATCCAGGAGCGTGAGGTCGCCCCGCAAGGGCGGCTGGAGCTCGTCCTCGCTCACGACGTGCATCAGAAACACCTCGAAGCGGCGGCGCAGGAGAGCCTTCAGGCCGTCGGCGTAGCCGCCGGGATCCAGCAGGTCGCTCAGCACCACCGCGATGCCCGGCACCCGGCTGCGCAAGGCATAGCCCGCCAGGCAGCCGTTCAGGTTGGTGGGCCCCTGGGCCTCCACCCCGGACAGGAAGTTCAGCAGGGGAAAGATCTGCCCGCGGCCGCGCCGCGGCCGCAGCATGTGGGTGAGTTCGCCGGAAAAATAGCCCAGGGCCACGCGCTCCAGATTGGTGAGGCCGATGTATCCCAGAGCGGCCGCCACCAGCAGGGCGTAGTCCAGCTTCGGTGGCTGTCCGAACCCCATGGAGGCGCTGCCATCCACCAGGAGGTGAATGCACAGATCCTCCTCTTCCACGTACAGCTTGAGGAGCAGCCGGTCCAGCCGGCTGTAGACGTTCCAGTCCACGTAGCGGAGATCGTCCCCCGTCACATACGGGCGGTAGTCCTGGAACTCGACGCCGGCCCCCTTGCGGAAGCTTCGCCGCTCGCCCTTGGCCCGCCCCGTTACCACCTTGCGGGAGACGATGGAGAGCGCGTCCAGTCGTTTCAGGAACGTTTCATCGAAGGCGCGGTGTGCCATGAACCACCTGATCGCGTCGTGAAACCGGAAAGGGGCCGGGGCCCGCGGGATCGGTCCCTGCGACCCTCAGCGGTTCTCCAGGGAGCGGAAGTACTCCTTGACCTGCTCCCGGTAGTTGAACGGGATCGGCTCCTTGGTCAGGGCCTCCTCCATCATCTTCTGGTACTGCGAGAACGCATCCATGTACGGCAGGCGCGAGGGGTTCTGCGTCCCCGGCCCCGAGAGGTTGGTGTCGTAGGCCTCCATCTGGCCCTCCCGCGGGTCGCCCTCCAACGTGGAATCCTCCTTCTCGCCCCCAATCCGCGGGGTGGGGTCTCCCTTGGTCTGGAGAGACTTCCCCGTGCCCGGCAGCGAGCCGCCCGTCGAGTCGTCCTCGCTCTGGCCCTGCCCGCCCTCGCCCCGCTGCTGTCCCGAGCCGCGCTGCTGGCCGGGCGCCTCGCGCAGGTTCTGCCCCTTGCCGCGGCCGGCCTCGTCGCGATCTCGCAGGCGATTCAGGGCGCGAGACAGGGCGTCCAGCATCTTGTCGGTGGAGCCCCCGCCTTTCTGCTGCAGCTCGCTCATGAGGTCGTCGGGCAGCCCGCTGTTTCCCAGGCGCTGCGCGCTCTGTCCCATCTGGGAGAGCAAGCGTTCGATCTGTTCCCAGGAGAGGCCCTGCATCCGTCCCGATCTCACCTGTTCCTGCATCCGCCGGATCATCACCTGGTACGGGCTCTGGGTGAAGTCCCGGTTGAGATCCGGGATGCTCTCCGGACGCGCCAGAAGCTTCAGTCGCTCGTCCCCCTGCTTGATGAAGCTGCCGAAATCCGGCTGCTGCTGGCTCATCTTGGTGTCCTGAAAGACCGCGGCCAAATCGCCCGTCTGCGCTCGGGAGGAGAGGGGGCCCCGCTGCACCTCGCGCTCCTTGGTCTTCGGGAAGAGCTTGTCGGGCGCGGCGGGCGTCGCGAGCTTCCGCTGCAGGGGCTTTTCCCGCGCCTGGTCCTCTTCGTCGGCCTTGGCCTCCCGATCAGCGGATTCGCCGCCGGTCGCCGGCAGGCGCAGCGGGAGGGGAGGCAGCAGGAACAGGGCGAGGGCCAGGGCGGTCACGGGCGCCACCCACCCCGCTTCGCGGGGGAGGCGCGGGGGAAAAGCGTCCTGCGCGCGGATTTCGCGCAGGCGGGCCGCCGTCTCGGCGAGCTGGGCCCGGACGATGTCGGCCGCGTCGCCCGGCCCACCGGCGGCGGACAGATGCTCGCGCGCGCTGGTCAGACGTTCTTTGAGGTGCAACCGCTGATCCGCCAGGCGGGCCGCATGGGCCGCCGGAAGAGGCGCCAGCAGGCCGTACAGGACTCCCAGGAGGGCCAGGCCGCCCGCCAGGCCCGCGGCGACCAGGGGACCGGCAGTGGGAAAGAGACCCTTCGTGAGGAGCGGTACCAGGGCGAGGGCCAGGCCCACGATCAGGAAGCGGACGCTAGCGGCGAAGGCGCGAGCCAGGCGCAGGCGGCGCGACAGCGAACGCAGCGTTATACGAATCAGCTCGCGGTCATCCAACATGGATCAAATCTCCGTGGGGTGGGCGCCTTTCCCCTGTCCTATTCCGCATTCGTCATTCCGCATTCCGCATTCGATATCCGTCCCCGCCGACAGATCGTCCCGCCGCCCACGACCAGATCCGCGTCGTTCGCATCGTAAAAGACCGCGGCCTGTCCCGGGGCCACCGCCCGCTGGGGCTCGTCGAAGCAGAGGCGCACCCCTTTCCCGGCCAGGGGAATCGCCGTCGCAGGCGCCGCCGCCTGGGCATACCGGACCTTCGCCAGGACCCGCTGCGGCCCGTCCAGGCGCGCCACCGCGATCAGATTGACCCGGCCTACCTCCACCTCTTGCGTCCAGAGATCCCGGCTTTCCCCCACGATCACCTCGTTCCTGGCGGGATCCAGGTCGATCACGTAGAGGCGGGCCTGGCTTCCGATGCCGAGACCTCGGCGCTGCCCCACCGTGTAGAACGCCAGCCCCTGGTGCTGTCCCCGCACGCTCCCGGCCGTATCCCGGATGGTTCCCGGGAGGATGGCGGCGCCCACGCGCTCCCGGAGGTAGGCGCGGTAGTCGCCGGGAACGAAACAGATCTCCTGGCTGTCGGGCTTTTCCGCCACCGCCAGTCCCAACTCCCCCGCGAGGCGTCGGGTTTCCTCCTTTGTGAGGTGTCCCACCGGGAAGCACGCCGTCGCCAGTTGCTCCTGGGTCAGGTCGTAGAGAAAGTAACTCTGGTCCTTCCGGGGGTCCAGCGCGCGTCGCAGCCGGTATCGCCCCGAGGCGGGATGGTATTCCACGCGGGCGTAGTGGCCGGTGGCCACCCGAACCGCCCCCCATCCTCTGGCCCGGGTGAAGAGCGAGCCGAATTTCAATCGCGAGTTGCAGGGGACGCAGGGGTTCGGCGTTTCCCCGTTGAGGTAGGCATGGGTGAAGTACTGGATGACCTCGCGATCGAACTCCGCCTCGTAGTTCAGCACGTAGTGGGGGATCCCGAGCGCTTCCGCCACGCCACGCGCGTCCTGCACCGCGGCCGGCGAGCAGCAACTGTCGGAGTGCTGCGCCGGGTCGGCCGGTCGCAGGCTGGGCCAGATCCGGAGGGTGATCCCGACGACCGAGACGCCCTCCCGGGCGAGGAGCGCCGCGGCCACCGCCGAGTCCACCCCGCCACTCATGGCCACGACGACCATCCCTTGCGTCTCGTGCTGAATCATCACGCCCGCGCTCCGGCCGACGGGACGGGGCCGGCGCTCACCCGGCGCATCCTCGCCACAATCGGTGGGAGGACCTCCAGCACGTGCTCGATCTCCTCCCTCGTGGTCGTCCGGCCCAGAGAGAACCGGACCGAGCTCAACACGCGTTCCCGCGGAAGCCCCATGGCGGCCAGGACGTGTGACGGCTCCAGCGAGCCGGACGAACACGCGGCCCCCGATGAGGTCCCGATGCCGGCAAGGTCCAGGGCCAGGATCAGCGACTCCGCCTCGACGCCGGCGAACGCGAGGTTCGTCGTGTGGGGCAGCCGCTCGGTCGGGTGCCCGTTTCGCAGCACGCCGGGCAGGGCGGCCATCACGCCGCGCTCCAGCCGATCCCGGAGATCCGCCATCCGCCCGGCCTCGCCTGCTTGATCCTGCAGCGACAGATCGGTCGCGCGGGCCAGCCCGACGGCGGCCGCCACGTTCTCCGTCCCGGCCCGTCGCGAACGCTCCTGCGCCCCCCCATGGAGGAGCGACTGCATGCGCGTCCCGCGACGGATGAAGAGGGCGCCGATGCCCTTCGGCCCGTGGATCTTGTGGCCGGACAGCGAGAGGAGATCCACGCAGAGCGTCTCCACGTCCAGGGGGAGCTTGCCGAAGCTTTGCACCGCGTCGGTGTGAAAGGTCACGCCCCGCTCGCGGCAGATCCTGCCTACGGAGGCGATGGGAAAGAGCACGCCGGTCTCGTTGTTCCCGTGCATGAGGCTGACCAGTACGGTGTCCGGACGGATCGCCCGGCGCACGTCGTCCGGGTCCAGCAGCCCCTGCGAATCCACGGAGAGGCGGGTCACCGCGAAGCCCTGGCGGCCGAGGTGGGCGGCGGCATTCAGAACGGCGTGGTGCTCCACGGAGGAAAGGATCACATGATGACCGCGCTTCTCCTGGGCCGCGGCGACGCCCATGAGGGCCAGGTTGTCGGCCTCGGTCCCCCCCGAGGTGAAGACGACGGTGTCCTTGTCGGCCGTTCCCAGGGCCCGCGCGATGGTCGCCCGCGCCCGCTCCAGGGCCTGTCGCGCCTCGCGCCCCCAGACGTGGAGCGAGCTGGGATTGCCGAACCCCTCCGCCAGGAAGGGCGTCATCGCCGCCAGGACCTCGGGGTCGAGCGGCGTGGTGGCGTTGTGATCGAGATACACTCTCATGCCAGACGCGCAAACCTGAACAAGACAGCCATGGGCGACACGTGCAAACGCACCGGAGGCGTAGGACCACGGAGGACCAGACGGCGGGCGAAACGCACCAGGGGGGTCCAAACGCAACGACGCTGACGACCGCGGGCGCGGGGCGCACCCGTGCCTGACATCAGGGGGCCGGGGTCATCCCCGCTCGGCCGCCTGCAGGCCCTCCTCTTTCGGCTGGAGGCGGACGACCTTGCCCTCGTCCGAGCCGGTCATCTCACAATTCCCGTTGAACACGGCGCCTTCAGCCACCACCAAACAAGGGGTCCGGATCGTGCCGCCCACCCGGCTCGGGCGCAGGAGCTCCACGCGCTGCTTGGCGGTGATGTTCCCCTGCACCTGGCCACTCACCACCAGCGTCCCGACCTCGATCTCCGCGCTGACCTGCCCGGGCTCGCCAATGATGAGCACCTCTTCGCCGACGATCTCCCCTTCCAGGTGACCGTCGATGCGAACCGCGCCGGCGAAGCTCAGCACTCCCTTGAAGTGAGTCCCCTCCCCGAGGAAGGCGCGGATCTCGCCAAAGTCAGCGCCGACCCGCTCCTTGTCCCGCTTGAGCACGGTGACCTCCGAGCGCGATCAGAACGCGTTGCACGCCAACTGGAGAACGATGGAAGACGCGATCGATAGCACCACGAATGATCAGTGGGGTCAAGGTAACAGAGGAATCTGGGGCTGTCAATTCGAAACTCGACGAATTCTACTTGGTGGAGTGCGCTTTCGCGTCGGGATTTCGCCGGCGCGCTCCGTGCTACGTCCCCGCCACGGCTCCCGTCACCAGGCCGCTCAGCAGGTGGCGCCGGAAGCAATAGTAGAGGATCACCGGCGGAATGGAATAGAGCACCGACTCGGCCATCAAGAGGTTCCAGGGGGGGTTGTCGGTGGCCAGGAAGTTGCCCATGGCCAGAGGGATGGTGATGTTGGTCTCGCCTGACAGGAACAGCACCGCGTACAGGTACTCGTTCCACGAGTAGAGAAAAGCGTAGGTCGCGATGGCGAACATCGGGGGCATGATGAGCGGGAGGTAGATGCGAAAGAACAGGGCCAGCGGGCCCGCGCCGTCGATGGCGGCGGCCTCGTCGATGTCCGGCGGCACGGTCCTGCCGTAGTCCCACAGGATCCAGACGGCATAGGGCGAGGTGAAGGTGATCATGGCCAGGACCACGGAGATCTTGGTGCCCAGTAGATCGTAATCGGCCATAAGCTTGAAGAAGGGAATGGACAGGAAGGAGGAGGGGATGATGTAGGTGAAGAGCGTCATGCTCTGGATGGCCCGGCTCCCCCGGAACCGGATGCGGGCCAGGGCGAAGCTTCCCAGGGTGCCCACCACAACGACGGCCGCCGTGGTCATGAGCCCGATGGCCAGGCTGTTGTAGAGTTGGATCCAAAATTGGCTGACCAGGTAATTGCTTTGCCGGACCGTCATGAGGTAGTTGGCAGGAGTCGGGTGGACCGCGTACAGGCTGGGCTTGAACAGATCCTCCTCGGGCACCAGGGACAGCGAGATCATGTAGTACACGGGGAAGAGCGTCCAGACGAGGAGGACGGTGCACACAGCATAGAACGCGATTTTTTTCCAGCCCCGAAGGCGCATGAGAGAGACTCCTACTTGACCCAGCGGATCAGGATGAAGATGAACATCAACGTGATCGGCAGGGCGGTCACAAAGGTGCCCACCCCCCAGTCGATCCTGCCCATCTGGAACGTGTATCGGTAGGCCAGGGTGGCCAGAACGTGGGTGGAGTCGCCCGGTGCCCCGCCCGTCATGATCTTGATGATCACGAAGTCGCCCAGGGTGAAGACCATGGAGAGCAGGCTGCAGATCAGATAGAGGTTTCGGAGCATGGGGAGCGTGATGTATTGGAACTTCTGCATGGAGGAGGTGCCGTCGATGACTCCCGCTTCGTAGAGTTCCTTAGGGATGCTCCGCCGCCCGGCCACGAAGATGAGCGTCCAGAACGGGAGGTACTTCCAGATGTGATATGTGATCGCCGCCCCCAGCGCCGTCGGCCGCCGTACCAGCCACGGAATGCTCGCGAACCCGAGGTCGTTCAGAACCTTGTTCACGATCCCCCACTCGCCGTTCAGCATCCAGCGGAAGGCCAGGATCCCCGGGAGGGCGGGGATGGCCCAGGGAAGCAGGAACACGCCCGCCAAGATCTTCGTGGCCCGGTGCTCTGTGCTGAACAGGGCCGAGAGCACCAGCGCCAGGAACATCTTCACGTTGACTGCCAACCCCACGAAGATGATCGTGTTCCAGGTGGTCTGAATGAAGATCGGGTCCGAGAAGACGGCCGGGTAGATAGACCGATCCAGGCCCATGTAGAGCATGTACAGGATGGGGGTGATGACCAGGAGCAGGAAGATGAGGATCAGCGGGGAACAGAAGACGAGGCCAAGGATGGTCTTGCCCCTCCATCGTTCTCGGTGAACCGCGATAGAAGAGTCGACGGCAACTCCGGCGGTTTCATTCATGGGGCTGAATGTATAGCGGGCGGGAGGCCTCTCGGTCCCCCGCCCGCGTGAGAGGTTGTCGATCGGGCGCGGCTTACTTCCAGGCGTTGAAGATCGTCTGGATCCGGGTCACCGCCTCGTCCACCGCCTGTTCGTTGCTCCACTTCTCCGTGACCACCCGGGAGATGGCCTTGCCCCAGACGTTCTCGGTGTACACCTGGGAATAGGCCGGGTGGTAGCTGTAGTAGAACGG
>Ga0315282_10003742_pt1 | contig 27104 bp, 24 predicted proteins | sample YL17G07_20_MG_FD_203693 | JGI IMG/M metagenome (GOLD analysis project Ga0315282, IMG submission 203693) | Sediment microbial communities from Yellowstone Lake, YNP, Wyoming, USA - YL17G07_20 | ecosystem: Environmental > Aquatic > Freshwater > Lake > Sediment | place: USA: Wyoming | collected...
TACTTTTCTGTGTGCTCTGTGAACTCTGTGGCAAAAAATAATAGTGCAAATCAGTGTAAATCTGTGAAATCTGTGGTTAGAAATCAATCAATCAAAATATATTAATTATGCAAAACAAAGCCAATTTATCAAAAAGTCAAATGTTTGTAACCGCAATTACGACAATGACTTACAACGAAAAAATGAAAATGGACACTTGGTCAAAACGAACCCAAACAAACCCAATTTTACCTGCCCCATTGTTTAGAGTGTCTTTTACTCTAATGGGGTCCGCCTCTTGCGAGGCGGAGTTAAACGCTCCAGCTTTTGGAACTCTTAATGAATTTGTTTTGCACTATTATGCCGATAATGGTAGGTGCCAGGAGCAATGCCGGCAAAAACCAATGGTTATTGTAGAGCATTGCCTTTACGGTTGCAGTCGGCGGATTCTGGATACCCTCGTAGCGATAGACCAGGGCCAGCAGGCCTGTTATAATAAGGATTCCGCCGCCAAAACTCGTAAAGAGCATGACCGCAATCTTGAAAACAATGAACGAAATCATACCGCCGGCAATAATGCCTATAAGGGCGCCTGCCGGAAGGTATCTTTCCGGCAGTTCGAAGGCGTACCAGAGACCGCCGGTTATGATGCCGCCGGCAATAGCTCCCAATAGGCTGACGGCCCACCGCATCAAAGGAATCGAGGCCCCAGCCAGAATGACAAGACCGGCTATGCCGCCTAAAATCTCCGAACCAAATCGAGAGCCGATTTTGATACCGGCAAATAAGCCTACAAGTCCGAAGCAGATAACAACCACCGCCCTGAAAATACGCCAGCCGTAAAGCAGATACAGCACCCCAAACGAAATGGCAATAACTGCCTGCAGCCACGACAACGTTGTTACCTGTCCCCAGAGGGAATCAAGAACAGTTTGCACCCTAAAAACCGGCTCCGATGAGCTTCTTGCTGCTGCTTGGGCGAGAATTGTTAAAGGCTCCATCGTTTGTCTCCTTAACCTTCTTTTGGTTTTTCAAACTTTACTGTGATTGATTCTCGCAAAAACTTCCCGCTACAAACGGGTTCACGTTTTGCGACTCTTTTGCAGAATAAAGTCCAGGCTATCTATTTCGCCAGAACATCGATATTTTCTCCGGCTCTTTCCCGTCTTTACTCTTTCCCTTTTTTCTTGTCAACCTTTCTTTAATGCGTTGACAGAATAATAGTTGCTCAGTCGTGCCGAAAGCGGTCATCGCTGCAAAAACGCCCAGATAGTATGATTGGTTTTGACAAATCCTGCTGATAGGCGCAGCACCTTTATACAATAACAGCAAAATCATCCCTGCAAAAATAAGTATTGCCCCCAGGGCCGCACAACAAAAAGCCGAGGTTAAACGCCGCTGGAAAAATCCAGCCGCCGGAAAAATTATCGCCAGCGCCGCTATTATTGCCCAGTTGTACACCGGCATCTGTAAAAGAATCCACTTTGTCTCGGCGACAAAATCAGCTATGTATGCTTTCGCCTTTACTACACTCTGGCTGGTATTGAGAAACACCGTCATGTTTTCCGTTTCGTATTCAGGATAACGTTCTAAACTGTCCCCACTTCCAATATACGGCCCCGCCAAAACGGCAAAGCCAAGAATTGCCGCCAGAACCCCGGCCAGTATTGCGATGAATATCCTTTCAAGCATTATTGCGATAACTGCTGCGAGACCCGCCGAAACCGTCGCTGGCACAATATTTCGGCCGCTTATAAAAAATCCACAAATACCACCGCTGACTGCGCCAACGATTGCGACCAGAGCTCTTCTGAACCCCAGCCCGCCCAGCCAGACAAATAGGCCCAGCAGAACACACGCTAATCCAGGCCCGATTAAAACTGCCGGATTGAACCGTACTCCTGTTTGTTCTAATTGTCGGGCAATTTCAAACATATCGTCTCCACAAACTGTGCGAACACAATCCCGCACTTGTTAGGCGTAAGCCTGAGCTCAATAGGAGCGGGACAAATCTGTTACTCGTTTATTTAGTTATCGGCCTAAAGGCACGATTTCCGTTAAATAGATGGAATTTTTGCCTCTTCTGCTTTGGATACGGGGCAAAATGGCTTAATAATACCGATATTGAATGTCGAACGCTGAATATCGAAATGATAAAAGATTAGGCCTAAACTGCTTAAAAAACGCGAGTTTACCCCCGCAATACGCACAATGTAATACAATATGCGCCTTTAATTGCGGATGAGAGGAGTCGAACCTCCACGGGCTAAGCCCACAGGTACCTGAAACCTGCGCGTCTGCCAGTTCCGCCACATCCGCGGCAAACACTAATATTAGCTTTTTTTCACCGGCCGGTCAAGATTCTGCCGTAATTTGGTTGGGATGTCCAGAAATTGCATGTTTTTCGAGTTGACAGCAATGTAAACCAATCTGCAGGTTGGGGCCTGAGCCAAAAAATGCAATAATTACGATGGGCGCCGTTGCGGCTCAGACGGTAGCGGGGGCCATCCTTTTTTGGCTGTTTGCTGGTAAGCGGCTCTCAAAACGCATCTTCGCCTCCCCGATAAGGTAGAAGCTGCCCGTAATGCAAATCAAATCCTCTTTGCTCACAGCGCTTCTTGCAAGTTGCAGCGCTTCACCCAGATTCACAGCGCTCTGGCACATCTTGCCGCATATCTCGGTGTACATATCCGCCAAATCTTCCGGCGACATCGCTTTCGCCGAGTTGCTCCGCGTAAATATCACCTTATCTGCTCCATATTGCAATTTATCCAGCATCCCCACAACATCTTTGTCGTTGTTGCAGCCGAAGATTATCACCATAGAATCATAAGAAATATTCTGACCTGTCGCATGTATCAGCGCCTGGATGCTTGCGGCATTGTGAGCGCCGTCAATCATAATTCTCGGGTCATCACAAATCATCTCCATTCGGCCGGCTAACCAGACTTTCCCAAGCCCTTCTATCGCCTTTTCATTATCTATTTCGTAGCCGCTTGATTTAAGTTTATCCAGCATAGCCAGCGCCAAACCGCAGTTGATGGCCTGATGTCTGCCGTGCAGCGGCACACGAAGGTGTTCGAAGTTACTCGTTGGCGTTGTAAGGCAGACTCTCATATGCGGCCCGTTCTCCCGTGAATTTTCAAATCGATATGAGAAATCGATATCATTGCCCGTAACACTGAGAGGCGCCTTAACGGCTGCTGCATGCGATTTTAGAACATCCATTGCCTCCGGTTCCTGTTGAACAGTAACTACCGGAACGCCGCGCTTGAAAATGCCGGCCTTCTCCCTGGCAATGCTGTCAAGAGTTTTGCCAAGCTGATGTTGATGGTCAATGCTCAAACTTGTTATGCCCACCACTTCAGGTCGAATTACGTTGGTGCTGTCTAATCGGCCGCCTAATCCGGTTTCAATTACGGCTATGTCGGTCTTCACATCCGCAAAATGCATAAACGCCATCGCCGTCATTATCTCAAAAAAGGTAGGAGCTTCCGTCTTCGACATCTTCTCGACCGGTGCATAAATGCGGTTCAGCAGACCCAGCATTTCACGCTCGCTAATCATTTTTGAATTGACCGCAATCCGCTCATGGAGGTGCACCACGTGCGGAGAGGTGTATAGACCCACATTATAGCCGTTGGCTTCTAACATCCTCGCCAGCATCGTTGCTGTTGAGCCTTTTCCTTTTGTGCCGGCTATATGGGCTGTAGCGATTTTCTTGTGCGGGTTGCCCACTAAGGAAAGCAGTTTTTCCATCCTCTCGAGGTTGAATGTCGTAACATTATACCGCAGAGCTGTTTCCTTTTCGTAATTTGTCCGCGCGTAGAGGTAGTTTATGGCCTCTTTATAGCTCTTAAAGGCCTTTTTGGACTCGACTTTGGCGACTTTTGATGCGCGTTTTTTCGCCTGTTTCTTTCCGGTTGTTTTTACTGCTTTTGGCATAAATAACTCATAATAACACTTAAAATCACATCAGTCAATGCCAATATGCGAAAATAGCCAAAAACCCGTAGAACTACGGGGTATAAAACAACGGCCGATAATCACATAACATACGACCGATAAAAAGCTTATATAAAAACACCAATTCTACACTAATTATCTTTTCGAAAATTTCTCAATAAGCAAAACTAAATACGTAATTAGATTTGTTTATAATACGATGCTTTCCAGCGTAGATTTATACTTTATTTACTACTGTTATTTGGCCTTCCTTGTTCAATATCAGTGCAGATTTTCGCATCAAACGCGCATGTCCGTGTTCTGAAACGGTTGAATCCGCCTTCGCTTCCGCCGTCGCCAAAAAAGACTATGGCGGATTCAAAAGGAAAAATGGATTACCACGTTTGCGTGGCGGTATATTGGACCGTAGCGGTTGAATCAGCCTCGAGTTTCACTTCAAATCTGGCGGTGTTGGCATCCCGTTTTTCGTATTTATGCGTTGATTTATCAATGGTCCAGTTGACCCACGCAGGGAATTTTTCGTCGACAAAAACCGTAATAGCCTCAGCCTTTCTGTTTCTAAGCTCGATTTTATGGGTTTCGCGTGTCATCCTTCTAGCGTGCTCGCTATCAACCAGCGTATATTCAGCGACCACATCAAAGGCATTGCCTATATAAAGCAGCAGCTTTTCCTTGCTGGGTGTATGGTCGATTCTGTCTTCGCCCACAAACTCTAAGCTCTCGTCAGCCGGGTCTTTCTTGAAGACACGAACTTTACCTTTAGGTAACGCAATACCGAGATTATTTTCTTTGGTATTTTCAAATTCAAGTTTTATCTGGACCTTGTCGCTTTGCTGGCTGCGACCATATATCTGCTGCCGGCCGCGTTCATAGATATAAAGCTTCTTTATCGGCACGGCCAAAGCAGGGGTGATAAACTCAATCTGTTTAACCTCATTGTTGTTTATGGTGCTCTTTCGGCCGAGGGTATAAAGATGATATTCCATAAACGGCTTTTCTTCGAAACCGCCTGCGGGAGCTTCCGCTGCCGTTTTGTAAAGCATACCTTCCCTCGGGCGCTCGGGCTCAACTATTCTTCTGACATCGCCGGCAATCAGTTTTATGGTTGAATCCTTGTAAGTTGCGCCGCTTTTGTTATCGATTGTCACCCAGCCGGTAAAATCAATCTTTGTTTCATCGGCGTTTAAGACTGCTGAATAATCGGCGTTCCAGTTGATTTGCCCCGTGGTATAGGTCACCTGACAAAGCTGGCTGCCTTTTTCTTTTGCGTTTGCAAGCCAAACCAGTGTCGGCCTGGTAACCAAATCATCGGGCATTTCTTTCAATGAAATCTCTTCTATGCTGTTTTTGTCTAAAATTTCAATATCGTTTGTCTGGCTTTTCAATATTAAACTGTCGCCCATTGAGGCTAAAAGCAAGCCGGTCGATTTCCTGCCTGTATCGGCGCCGCTGCCCTTTAAGACAACCGTAACGTTTTTATCAATATAGCGTTTGAGCAGGCTGTCCGTATTAACGAGGTCGTATTCGTAGTTCTGTTCGAGAACGGATACTGCGCCTGGCGCCGAGAGGCAGCGGAAATTTACGCTGGTTGGGTCAATTGCCGAAGCGACATCGGTAAACTTTGCCGTATTGAGGCCTTTCTCAAATGACATTTGCCGGGATTCTCTCACGACAGCGAAGTTGTCATTATAAATCGTGAGAGCGGTTTCCTGTTCGCCGCTTTTTAGCGGCCCGGCGAAACCAACTGGACAGGCCGCTATGCAAACTGTCGCTAAAAATATTATCTGCCTTTTCATTTTATTTGCCCTTAAATTTTAACATCAGGTATTTTAGAAATGATATTGTCGCACAGTTCTTGCTGCACGTCAACCCCGTTGGAAATTCCATAACGAAGTGGTAATATGATATAAAAAGGCATCGATTACGATGAAATCATCTAAAGGCAATGCACGGAGCAAAACGAGGTGGTTATTTTTCGGATTTCTCGGCTCTCTCGGCTTTCTCGTCTCCGGTATCAGTAATCCTTGGGTCGCCAAATTCGGTTGCTTGAAAGCCATCGAACTCTTTCAGCGAAAGAGTCGGCTCAATAACAATCATCGGCGTTATGAAGATAATCAACTCGTTGGTCTCAACCTCTTCGCTTACATCCGAAAATAAGTTTCCCATAATCGGTATATCGCCGAGTATCGGTATTTTGCTAATATTCTGAGAAACAGTTCTTTTACGAAGCCCGCCCAGCACAACAGTCTGACCGTCTTTTACCAATGCTTTCGTGTCAGCTTTACGGGCATCAATAGTGGGCACGCCACGCGTACCACCGCTATTTGGAACTATATCCCCAATTTCCGAAACAACACTAAATTCCGGTATGATGTGCAATCTTACCATACCGTCTCTTGTAACATGTGGGGTAACCTTAAGCTCAACGCCGACCTCTTTAAATTGGGTTGACGTCATATTACCGCCAGAGGAGGTTGTGCTTGACTCCGTGTAGGGAATTTCGCTTATGATTTTGAACTCGGCAGTTTCGTTATCAAGCACCAGAATTCGAGGGTTCGCAAGAAGCTTGGCGCCAACCTGAGTGCGCAGAACGTTCAGCGCTATCTCTACATTAACCGCATCGAGGAGACCAAGGCGTATGGTACCAGCCGTATCTGCATCAAACGAGCCGCCTACAAAGGGCTTGCTCTTTCTATAGGCATAACTATCCGCAGTAAGTCCGGCGGCGCTGTCCTGCCATGCTGTTTGTTTTGTTTTAGTAGTATTAATAGTAGTAGTGTCAGTGGTCGTGACCCCTGTTAGATTATTAGTAACAATATTGCCAGCATCAGTATTAGTAGTAAATGTAGTTATCGGGTTGTTTCGGCCAGCAGCCCACTCTGCCCCGATATCGAAGCCTTCTGTGGAGGTTACGTCGTAGATTCTTACCTCGACCAATACCTGGGCCGTCATACGGTCAATTTTTTCGATGAAGGAATCCATAGCCTTGATATTGCTCTCGACATCTTTAACAATTATATCGCTGGTGCCCTTACTGGAAGATATTGAACCTCGCTTTGAAATGAATTTATTCAAAGCACTTTCAACTTGTGCGACATCTGCGTAAGTAATATGATAAACCTTGGTGTCGGTTCTTTCTTCCTGTTGCGTAATCTCACTAAGCGGCTTTACACTTATCATATCCTTGTCTATTAAACAGCCATAGCCGTGTACAGCAAGAATATTATTCAGCGCTTCTCTCAGCGGCACATTTGTAAGCGTAGCGGTCACACTGCCGGTAACAGTGGGGCTTTTGATAATATCTACGTCCGCCTGCTCAGCTATCATCTTTATCACATCTTCGATAGGTGTGTTTATGAAATCGACGCTTATTGTTTTCTGCATTCGCTGCTCAAGAGTCGTTGAGGCCTCATTTGAATCCTTATTTACGGCGCTGTTCATATCCGGCGTTGCAACAGTCGTTGAGACCTCATTTGAATCCCCATTACCGTTCTGTGCGACAGCGATAACGCAGGCCGCAATAACAAATGCAAGAACCATTAAAAACTTCAATCCTCTATATTTTATCACAGGGCTTCTCATAATAATTCCCTTTCCAAAATCGGCTGTTAATCAATACCGTTTTTTCTATCGTTGAACCTTTTGCGTCCATTTTTTGCCGTTTGCTTCAAATTCAACGCTATTTTCATTTATTTTTATGATGACTAAGTCCAATATTTTATCACCCTGATGTACTATCTGGTCGCCAATAACTGCACACGGATTCCCCTCGCTATAGACAATTCCTTTGACGATTAGTCCGGCGTTCCCAGCTTGTCCGTTCAGGTTCGTAACTGGGCCAAATTGCATAGGGTCACGAAGCGTTGTCGGATAGGGATTCGGAGCCTGCCAGTCAACTTTACTATCAGGACCGGCAACAGCGGCCTTTACCGGCCCAGATGTCCCAGGCCCGGTTATCTTTTGCGAAGAGGTACTAAAGACCCGAATAAACACGAAAATCAGGACAATAAAGAGAACCGGAACCGCTATCACCGTTGCCTTTTGCTTTGCGGGGTTAACCCCTGGTTTTGGCGCAAAGAGCTTGCTTTTAATCTGCTCCAACGTCCGCTGCCATTGGGGTTGTCCCGCAGTTTTTATAGCAGTCTTAGCTTCAGGTTGTTTAGCCGGAGCTGCTTTCGGTGGCGACTGCAAAGGCATCTGCTCGGGTTTCGGCTTCGTGGGAGTCATGTGACTTGGAGCAGGTGGTTTTTGAGTGGGTGGCTCCGGCGCAGGTGGTTTTGGAGCACCATAATCTTGATGCCCCGGCGCAGGGGTAGCAGAAGACTGCTGTGAGCCGTTGCTTTTTGGAAGCGACACGCCATTAAAAATCGCTGAGACTTCCTTGTGCAGCCCTGCTTTATATTCTGACATTGCCTATCTCCTCAACAACCAAAGCTCTGCCGCCGCTTATCTCCCCGGCCAAAGCCTTACCATTGATTATCTCATCAGCCAAAGCCCTGTATTCAACAGCACCCCTGCCTGTTGGGTCGTAAGCCAAAATGGACTCACCGGTACTTGGGGCCTCAGCCAACCTCACGCTCCTGTGAATAACCGTATCAAAAACCAAATTGCCGAAAAACTCCCGCATTTGCTGTTGAATCTGCCTGCTGAAAATAATCCTGTCTTCAACAAAAGTCAGCAACAAGCCCAGGATTTTCACATCACAAGGGTAGAAATGCGTTCTGATAATGTTCGCGGTCTCGAACAATTGTTTCAGGCCTTCCATTGCATAGTAGTTGACCTGAACAGGCACGACGACATCAGTGCTGGCAACAAGTGCATTGAGGGTCAACAGGCCAACCGAAGGTGGGCAGTCAATAACGCACATCTCATATTCGTTGCTTATTGTTCTGAGCTGCTCGCTCAAGACTAATTCTTTTCCGAGCATGTCGGCCAATTCAAGCTCGGCACCCGAAAGCAAGATATTGCTTGGTGCCAGGTTAAGCCCATTGATACGGGTGCTTGTTATGACTTTGGAGATTGGAATTCGCTCGCTGGTAAGGGCATGATAAATAGTCCTTTCAACAGCTTCAGGATTTTGACCTAATCCAAGCGTGGCGTGGCCCTGCGGGTCGAGGTCAATTATCAGCGTCCTCTTGCCTTTTCCGGCAAAAACAGCAGCAAGGTTCACCGCAGTAGTTGTCTTGCCACAACCACCTTTCTGATTTGCTATTGCTATTGTTCTCATTTTTACTTTACCCCATAAACTCACGCCAGGGGTTCACTGGCTTTTTTAACTATCCTGCATCTTTCCGACAAAAACCGCCAAATTCATTTTCACTTGATGTTCTGAACTGCCCTTGTCTGAGCGGGTTATCGTGAACCTATCCACAAAGATGACCGGCTGATGCCTCTCCAGAGCATTTAGTAAGGCAGCAAATTGGTTAAAATTTGCCGTGGAGAAGCTGATATCAATGCGACCCTCAGATATGTATTTATCAGACATTGCTGAGTTTTTACCGCTGTCCTTTTTAGTTTCAATGCTAAACGAAGTGGCTTCTTTCTCGTTGGCAATTTGACTTATATCGAACGTTAAATTAGCCGAATCTTTGAAATCAATAACAAAATTATTCAATTTATTTCGTAATTGCTCGATTTGTTCCTTCAACTGAATTCTGGTTTCTTTCTGCGCTGCTTTTAGCGCGGAGTCGCACATCTGTTTTTTCTCTGCGAGTTGCTTTGCGAGCTGTCCTTTAATATTTTTCTGCGGTGCCAACGTAAGCTCATAGATAATGAAAAACAGCACGAAGCAACCCGTCCATATTAAAGCTACTTTCGTAAAATATTTTCCGTAAACTGACTTCATAAAAACCTGTTATAACTCCGGTTTGAAAATACAGTCTATATCGTAAGAGACAACTTCCTGACCCTCAAAAGTGTCGGTTTTTTGCGAAATTACGATATCTTCAATCTTCGGTGCAAGCAAAGCTGAAAGGCGAAGACGGTCCTTAAAATCCTTGACCGCTTTGTCATTGTTGGCCTGCGGCCTTCCACTAACACTTATCTGCAATGTGCCTACCGGAACACTGACATCAGTCATTTTGTTGGGGTCCTCTTTTTTGGGAACCTTTTTGTTTACAGAGCGCTGCTTTACCTCAAGCCTGGTCAAGACCATTGAATCGGGCATATTCTCTACCACAGTCGCCAGAATAGGTGACCATTGAGTATGTCTGCCAACAGAGGATAAAGCTTCTGATAAACAGTTATTTATATTGTCTTTCTCCGCTTCGAATGATTTTTGCAGCTCTACAGCGTCCGACAATGTCTCAATGTTCTTTTCGTAATTAACTATTTCCTGCTTCGCAACTTTGATGACAATTTTGTTGCTTAGATAAAAACCGAGCATTGCCATTGCAACAAGAATGGGCACTGCAAACGCCAGGACGGCAATAGCTACGCCCCAAGGTCTCCTCTTCATCGGAATACCCTGTCCCTTTAACAAATCTATCGTGAACATATCAGATCGACCTCATCGCAAGACCTGCTGCTACCGCCATTGCAGGACCATTTTTTTGGAGAATGTCTCGACAGTTTTGGTCTCCATCGCAGGGTATTTTGTCAAACGGATTCCACAACACCGTTCTGGCGGGAAGACGACTATCCAATAACTCGATAAACCCTTTGACTAGAGCAAAACCACAAACAAATATCTTTTCAATAACGGCTGATTTCTCCTGAGCCGTGTAGTAGCGCAATGTCTCAGTTACATCGACAATCAATTTCTGACAGGCCTTCTCCAAACTGTCACCGAGCCCCATTTCAGGTCCCACCGGATTCTCACGGCCGAGGAGGGTTTTCTTGACGGCTTCCATTGAAACACCCTTTTCAGCGGCAATCTCTTTAACGATTGTCCCTCCGGCATAGGCTATATCGCGAATAAACGGCAAAGCATTATCTCCCATAATTGCCAGAGTTGTGTAAGAGCTGCCGATGTTCAAAATAGCTGTTGTTCGGCCGGCTTCAGTTTTTTCGTATTTACTGAAGCAATTCAAAAGTGCCAATCCATCAACGTCCATCAAAACGCAGTCAAGAGAAGCCTCCTTGGCGAGTTGTCTCTTTCTTTCTATCAGCTTATTTGTTGCCGCTACTAATACGCCACAGACGCTATCCCCGCCATCAGGCATCAATTGGTAATCAACAGCGCCGTCGTCAACGTTGAATGGACAAACCTGTGCAGCTTCGAGCAGAACCGCCCCTTGGACCTCTTCCGGCGACAATGAAGGAAACTTGAAAAATCGCACTGCGGTTTCCGGGCCACATACTCCACAAACAGCCAATCGCGTCTGAATCCCGGTTGACTGAAGACATTCACTAATTGCCCTGACGGTGTTTATTTCTTTCTGCTCTTGGCCAGTCTCTTTTCCATTGGCAATTTCAGTTATACCGGCTGCGGTAACAACGTAGCCGGCATCGTCCTTGCGCAGCTGGACTATTCTGACCGCGGAAGAGCCGATATCAAGCCCCAGGACTTGTGTTTCCTCAAGATTAAGTAATCGTCTCCAATCCATTTTCGTATATCGTATATCGTATTTCGTATTGCGTTCAGGCGATACGCATCACGCTTCACGCATCACGCTTCACGAACATTCATCGGCTTAAAAAAGTGGGTGTTTTACTTAGAAATTACTACGCGCTGGTTTCGCAGGTTAGTATCGTGATTTTAGCGTGTGAGGTCTTATAAGTATTGTGGGTTTAGGCTGCAGATAAAGACTTTGAACATTCAGCATGTTCCGATTGCATCAAAGGTTGCAAAATTGAGCAACTGCAAAGGATTTAAGAAGGGCTTTTGAAAAGTTATCGGTCGTGTTTTCGTGATGCATCTTACACAATACAAAATACGAGATACGCTCTTAGTTGCCTGGCCGGTAATCGTGCCAACCGGCAGAGGTAGGTAGGAGTATATTCACATTGCAGCTAAATAATCACCGGAAAATCAATTTCAATTTCATTAAAATTCCTGCCACGATAAGACAGCATTCAAATTGCTAAAGGCATCACCTATCGCTGACTGGTCAAAGGATATCTTTGCTGTTCCCGTGACGGTAGTATCCACCGTAACCTCGCCTTCCACAAATATCGAACCTTTAATTACCGGATTGCCGCTTATACTTAACTTTCCTATAACCCAGATTACCCCATCAAATGTGCCGCCGGTCATATCTAAATCGCCATCCACTATCATAATGCCACTGCCCACCCAACTGCCAGTTTGTGTGATTTCAAATTTATGGTCCTCGTCAATCCAGGTAATCTTTTCAACCGGCGTTTGGTTGTTAGGAGGGTTGGTATATTTATATGTAGCATTATCCTGCATTTCCTCTTTTGTCTCGCCGAAGACGTCTTCGAAGTTGGGAGTAGTGTTTTCCACTACAAGGCCATTGACCTCAGCATTTCCTTTAATGTCTAAACTGCCACTCATCATCATAGCGGTAGTTACATCCGGCTTAACTACAACTACAGCCCTAATTCTTCGTGTAGCCATATTAACAGACCCCACTGATTCAATAGTCCACCTGTTCGAAAATCCAGAAACAGGCGTGATGGTAACGTCATATTCGCCATCACCTAATGTTCCACTTAACGAATTTGTGTTTGGCAAATCACTAATCGCCATCCCTAATCCACCCTCAGCTAAGTAAAAAGCCTTGGTTTTGTTAATGTCATTCCGAGTCAATGTTATCTCGTTGCTCGCCACAATAAGCACAGATAGGCCTAAAATGGTAAGGATGAGCGTAAAAGCTAACGCCGCAACAAGTGCTATACCCTTTCCAGAGCTACGGCAAGACCTTCGCCTTGATGAGTCGGATTTTGCCATTTTGATTTCCACCAATTTTTATTGCTTGTTTTATGGCAACTCTTCCCAGTTTGTTAGTCTGCTGAAAATGAGTCCCGTTCCTCTTGGCAATGCCAGCTATACCGGCTGCGGTAACGACGTAGCCGGCATTGTCCTTGCGCAGCTGGACTATTCTGACCGCGGAAGAGCCAATATCAAGCCACAGGATTTGTGTTTCCTCAAGATTAAGTAATCGTCTCCAATCCAATTTCATTAAAATTCCTGCCACGATAAGACAGTATTCAAATTGCTAAAGGCACCATCTATTGCTGACTGGTCAAGGGATATCTTCGCTGTCCCCGTGACGGTAGTATCCGTCGTAGTCGGGCCGCCTTCCACAAATATCGATCCTTTAATTACCGGATTGCCGCTTATACTTAACTTTCCTATAACCCAGATTACCCCATTAAATGTGCCGCCGGTCATCCTTAAATCACCATTCACTATCATAATGCCGCTACCCACCCACCCACTGTCTGTAATTTGAAAATTATTGTTAATCCAGGTAATCTTTCCAACCGGCATTTTGTTGTTAGGAGGGCTGGTATATTTATATGTAGCATTATCCTGCATTTCCCCTTTTGTCACGCCGAAGACGTCTTCAAAGCAAGGAGGAGTGTTTGGCGCTACAACGCCGTTGACCGAAACATTTCCTTTAATTTCAAAACTGTAATTTGTCATTATAGCGGTAGTTACATCCGGCCTAACTACAACTACAGCCCTAATTCTTCGTGTTGCCATATTAACAGACCCCACTGATTCAACAGTCCACCTGTTCGAAAATCCAGAAACAGGCGTGATGGTAACGTCATATTCACCATCACCTAATGTTCCACTTAACGAATTTATATCTGGCAAATCACTAATCGCCATCCCTAATCCACTCTCAGCTAAGTAAAAAGCCTTGGTTTTGTTAATGTCCTTCTGAGCCAATGCTATCTCACTGTTCACTACACTAAGCACGGAGAATCCTAAAAGGGTAAGGATAAGAATAAAGACTACCACCGCAGCGAGTACCATACCTTTTCTCGTGCTACGTAGCGAAGTGGCATCGCTACTTCGCAGAGTAGCATCGGATTTTAACACCCTGATTTTCATCTTACATCACCCCCCATAATTTCGCATCATTACTGTTGAGACAAAATGTGCTTGCGCAACGTCCTTTTTCAAGCTGAGGTCTATTCCTACTGTATTAGGTTTATTAGGGTCCATAATAAATTGCAAATTTGTCACTTCACCATTTATAATAGTTTGAGGTTGTTCTCCTCCAATCTGGCATTGAAGGTTGTTAGTGTCCGCCACGTAGGAAAATGTTATGTTGGGGTTACTTTGTTTGGGTATGTATAGAACTCTACCATCAGAAGACTTTTCTGCGGACGTTGCCGCTTGAATAGAACGGGTCATTCTAAGCATAGCGTATGAAGCGTCCCTTTGAAGATTTACCTTTTTCCAGGTTTGATTCCAGGATGTCTGACCAATAACTATAACTATGCCGGCTGCTAAAACTACAATAGCACTTACCACAATCGCAACCGTAAGTTCTATGAGAGTGAAACCTTTTTGGGATTTTGTTTTCGTTTTCATCGAATACACCTAAGGAGCAATACAAGTAACCATATTTACATCACGTGAACTATTTCCCTGTAGCCAGCTGACAGTGACTGTGACCTCTTTATATGAGCCGGCATCTACTGTGTGTATATTTCGATTATAAGATAAACCCTCTAAAGAAATATGAGGATCCTGCGTGTCACCTACTGCTATGTCGCTATAAGCGCCTGCTTTTAACTCTTCTAATTTCTGAGCAGCCAATTGGGTAGCTGCGCGATAATGTTTCTGTAGATTAACCTGGCTTCTCCCGGTAACAAAGAGAAAAGAGCCCCCGGCTATTACAATTGTGACAATTAAAATAGCTGTCATTACTTCAATTAGAGTAAATGCCGCCACAGATTTGCGTTGCTTAACGGTCATAATTATTCCCTTCTGCCCTCACAAACAGCAGGGCTTTGTGCTTCCCGCATTGCTAATAAGAAAGCGATGATTGCCCTGTTTCAGTTGATAAAAAGAAACAGAATGTAGATTGAAAGTTTTTCCCCTCTTTAGGTTCTGCTTAATTAAAGTATACATCGAAAAACCATCAAAGCAAAACCCCTGTGCCGTTATCGGACCCGCCAGACACAAGGGCTTTGCGTCCTTCGTCATTGCAGCCTGCCCCGCCCCTCCGAGGGGCGGGGCCAGCGTTCTCTTTAGCCCAAAATGGCTATGGCCGTTCCTGGCCATAGCCATCGTTACTTCATTAAGGTAACTCTTGCCCTGCGAATTTGGGCTGTTTAGCAGTCCTACCCTGCCTCCCTCAGAAGACAGTAAACCTTACGGCGTCTCTACCCAAACACCTGATGCATTCAGTGTAACCACAGAAGGAGTGGTGATGGTTGCGCCCTTTTGAGCCGTAATCAGGAAAGTTATTGGGTCATCGTCAGTTATAATCCATGCGAAATTACCAACTCCAGACTCACCACCTGTGAAATAGGTGCCGGTCAAATCATTAGGTGCAATACCTAATTGCGCCAGAGTGGGGACAGCAGTGAAAGCAGTGCCTTTCTCGGCGACATGGGCACGTAAGCCGGTCCCTATGGTACCCATAATGGCCTTTCCTTCCGACCACTTGGCTGAATCGATACGACCTCGCATAAGCGGAATCGCCACCGCAGCGAGGATGCCAACGATGAGAATAACCACCATCAGCTCTATCAGCGTAAAACCTTTTCTACTTTTCATTTTGACTTCTCCTAAAAAAATGTTAATATACTTGTCCCTAACTTTTAGCTCTTCGCTCCCTCTATCGGTCAAATACATAAGCGACTGTATTAGTTTTTCGACTTTTTTTACTGCCTTTTCTCTATCACTGTCAAAGGTCCGCTGCAGCTACGTGATTGGGCTACCCTTTTATGTCTGACATTGTGAAAATCGGCAAATACAGCGCAAGAACTACCACCAGCACAATCGCTCCAACCGTTACAATCATTATCGGTTCAAGCAGACTCGTCATGAGGGTTATTGTAGAATCAACCTTTCGTTCGTAATGAGTGCCGGTTCTGTCAAGCACTTTAGCCAGCGAGCCGCTTTCTTCGCCGACCTGTATCATTTTGATGACCATATTAGGGAAAAAGCCGGCTGCGGCCATACCCAAGGAGATGTTTGAGCCTCCGATAATACGTTCTCTGGTTTGTGTTATAGCGGACCTTATAATATCGTTACCGGTCATTCCGGAAAGAATCTCGAACACATCAAGCATTGAAACGCCCGCAGAAACTAAAGTTGACATCGTTTTACAGAACATTGCAACAAATGCCTCCTTGATTACCTTGCCAAATAAAGGAAGGGCGAGGGCGATTTTGCTGAACAAATAATGGCCTTTTTTGGTTCTGGAGGTAATAACCGCGGAAACTATCAGCAAAATAACAGAGCCTATAATGTAGTGGAGATTGTAGTGTAGAATATCGTAAAAGCCCATAAAGCCCCGGGTAAAAGCAGGCAGTCTGCCGCCTATCTGGTCAAATATGGTACGGAATCGTGGAATAATAAAAGCCATTATGAATATGATTATCAGCACTATAAATCCGAGCACGAAAATAGGATAAGCCATCGCGCCTCTAACTTTTTTTGCCAGTTTATCGCGACTGTCGAAGTGCTCCGCCAGTCTGCGCAGCACCTCTGGGAAATTACCGCCGACTTCGCCGGCTAATATCATTGCACAAGCCAGCTGGTTAAAAATCCTTGGAAATGCCGAACAACTTTTCGAAAAAGTCTCACCCCTACGCATTTTTTCCAAAATCTGTTGTAATACTTTTCGAAGCTGCAAATTTTCTATGTCTCCGCTAATGGTCTCCAAAGCTGCAGCAATAGCAATTCCTCCCTCTATCATTGTGGTCAACTGCCAACAAAGTGCTGCCGTGTCTGCCGCTTTGATTCGCCCTCGGTAAGTTGTTTGCTGGCTTTTTGTGGCACCTAAAGCTGTCTCGTTGACAGAGATGGGGGTAAACCCCTGTTCACGAAGCCAGCCAAGCACATCATGTGAGGAAGCCGCTTGTTTGAGGCCTTCTTTTCGCTGTCCTGATAAATCCCGAGCAATATACTTATAGTTTTTCATTTATCGAACCTTATCGGCATCGTTTGGCGTTTAGCGTTTAGTTTTTCTTCTTCTGCCCGCTGTTCGCTATCATTAATTCGCTACTTCACGGCTCTTTTACGGCTATATACTATCGGCGTTCGAAAACCGCCAGTTTAGTAAAAATTGGACCACAACTTTACAAAACCTGGTCTGAAGTTATGTCAAAAGCTGTCCGCCAAAGGCGGACCGTCCCCCTATTCCCCTCTTATATCTTCCGTAAATGCTACCCTAAGCATTTCTTCGGCAGTAGTTAAGCCCTTGAGCATATTAGTGACGCCGCTTTCAAGTAACCCCCCATACCCTTTTTGACGTGACATCGCTCTTATTTGCGACTCATTGGCACCGTTGCTGAGCTTTTCGCGCATATCACTATCCATAACCAGGAACTCAAATATAGGCAATCTACCCAAATAACCTGAACCTTCACAATTTTTACAGCCCCGGCCGTGATAAAAGACAGCATCTTTGAGCTGCTCGGGGTCAATCTTCAGGCGTCTGAGAACTTCTTTGCTGAGTTCAACAGGCTCTTTGCAATGCTCACAGATTTTTCGAACCAGCCGCTGAGCAATGACTACGTTGAGTGTTGAAGCCAGCAAATAGGGCTCAACTCCCATATAGACAAATCTACTTATCGCACTGGGGGCATCGTTGGTATGGAACGTGCTTAAGACCAGGTGGCCGGTCATAGATGCTTTTATTGCAATCTCAACCGTTTCTTTGTCCCTGATTTCGCCTATTAAAATTATGTTCGGGTCTTGTCTCAAAATTGCCCGCAAACATATTGCAAAATCGAGATTGATTTCCGGCTTGACTTGAATCTGGTTAATCCCAGCCAGACGGTATTCGACGGGGTCTTCAACCGTGGTAATGTTTTTCGTTGGGTCCCTTAGGTAATTTAGTGCCGCATATAAAGTGGTGCTTTTACCGCTGCCGGTCGGGCCGGTGACAACTATGATGCCGTGGGGCCGCGACAACGCGGTTTTAAATTCTTCGAGACGTTTGGGTTCAAACCCCAGTTTATCCACGTCATGGCTTGCCGATGCTGCGTCGAGGATTCGCATCACTATCTTTTCGCCGTATATTGTTGGAATTGATGAGACCCTCACATCTATATCTCTGTTAGTGGCTTTTATTTTTAATCGGCCATCCTGGGGCAATCTGCGTTCGGCAATATCCATGTCTGAGAGAATCTTAATCCTGGTAATTACTGCGGCCTGCATTTTCTTTGCCGGCGGGACCATATTACGAAGCACACCGTCAATTCGCATTCGAATCACCATCGACTTTTCCTGCGGCTCGATATGAATATCACTTGCTCTGCTTTTGACCGCCTGGCTTAGTAACAAGTCAACAAAGCGAATCACAGGTGCTTTCATTGCACCCGCTTCGCCGTCTGCGTCTGACTCTAAAGCATCCTTTACAATCGACGCAACCTTTTCGCCCTCTTTGCCAACTTCGAACTCTACAAGGTCGCGGAGCTGTTGTTCCTCGACATCGGAACCGTGATAAATCATCTCTATTGCATGGCGAATTTCCTTAGGCGAACTAATTACTACTTTAATCTGACGTCTTATTTTTAGTGTGATTGTATCTATTGCCACAACATTAAGCGGGTCAGCCATCGCCACCATAACTTTGTCATCTACCTCACCAAGGACCACAAAGCAAAATCGTTTGGCGATAACCTCAGGTAGCGTTCGAGCGAGGTGCACATCTATCTTGTCAATATTATCGAGGCGGATATATTCCATTGAGAGATATTCGGCCAGAGCCAGGGTAACATCCTCCTCGCTTAGCATTTTCAGTCGAAGCAATACTTCGCCGAGCCGGCCACCCTGCTCACGCTGTTCGTTTAGCGCTTCGATTAACTCTTCGCGGCTCAAAAGCTCTTTGGATACGAGTAGTTCGCCAAATAAAAGGTCTGGCTTTCGAAGGTCGGGTCTTGTTTTAGGGGCAGGAGCGCTGGATGTACCTTGTGCAGGTTTCATTTGATCACCTAAATCTATTGCCATTTAATACGTTTTCCGAAAAATAAGTTTTTCCCGATAAATTGTGAACACACAAACAGCGAAAGTTTTATTTTAATTAGTCGTAGTGGTAAAAAGCCCAAAATAAGGGATGGAAGCTTATTCATTACCCCCGTATCATAAAGTATACCATAAAAAACATCAGAAGCAAAAAATCACCGGTTCATCCGAGATAGCCCCTCGGTTTGCTTCGCAAGAAGCAGTGGGGCAGGCAAAATTTTTACGCTTTTCTAAGGCAGGAGACACTTTTTATGGGACGGTTGGTAACTAAATCCGACGCCGGCGTTCTTTTATTCTGAATAAAAACCTTATTCTTCGAGGTTGATATAATCGATACCGCAGTCACTATTATGTTTAAAGGCACAATAGCTACGTTCCCTGTGAATCTATTTGCTTTTTCTCGTTTTCAATTTGTCCCTGATTTCGCTGCGTCGTTTTCTGATTCTCTCCACATCGATTGGGTATGTTCCGTATTCATGGATTGTTTCGTACATTGTCACCGCATTCTCCGGCGGAACTAAATCTCCAACTTCGCCGGAGGACCCTATTAATATTCCTCCCTGCGGACCGATTTTTTCTATCAATTCCAGTGTCTCATCTTCAACGTCATATATGTTCCCCTCCGGCAGCGTAACTGCACAGCATACATTTCCAAAAAGCAGCTTGTCGGGGTACTGTTTTCTTATTTCAAAAATATCGTTGCGCCCGTTCCTCTCTATCGGCTCAAGACCGTCGGCTCCGAATTGGCTAAATATTATTGGCAAAAGTTCGCCGTATCTCCCGTCACTATGAAACAAAAACTTAAACTTCTTTCCCCTGATTGGCTCGCTAATCCATCTCCACCGGGGTAGTGCCTGTTCAGCTATAAACTTCGGACTGAATATCGGCCCTGTATCGCAGGCAATGTCCTCCCCCATAAATAGTATCGGTGCCGACGCATTTTCGGCAAACGCCTTCGCAATATGAGCTGAAAACCTGGCGGTGCAATCCATAATGTGTGAAACAAGTTCCGGAGCATCATAGTTCGCTGTCATAAAAAGCTCCATACCGGTATATGTATAAGAATCGCTCACAGGGCCTCCAACTGCTCCGACAAAAACAAGGTCATAATAATCAAAAACCTCTTTTATGTGTTTAATAAAGGGTTCATACCATTTCTTAACTTCTTCATACTTTGGGATTCTGGGCATATTTTTCTCAAGCTCTTTCAAGCCTGAGAAAGGCCTTTTTGTAATCCAGTCCGTTCCTCCCTTCCGTGTCACCTCCCAGCCGTCCGGATTTACTCCCAAAAAGCGTGTCCAGTTCTCAATCTTTGAACTCATCCACGATTTTGCAGGGTCATAAATATGGTGTGTAACATCCAGTCCCATCCCCTTGAAAGCTTTGGCGTTTATTTCAACTATCTGTTCGAAAGAATATTTTTTCGTTTCGTCGAAACCACCGTATCTTGCCAGCAATTCTTTATTAACTATAAAATCATAAGTCAATATCCTGTCAGTTCCCTCCCGGCTAATCGCCTTCTCAAATCTTTCGTAATTACCCATCCTGTCCGCTCTTTCCCTTCACACTGCCCCTGACACAAAAAAATATCCACCGTCACCGGCGGTTCGAAACCCTAAACTTCGCTTACTCCTCTTAGCTGATACCGGCTGTAGCACTAAAGACGCTGGATATTTTTGTTCGATAGTTCTCTTATTTCTTCGCGGGGGCGGGGGCTTTCTCGACGGCCTTTGTTGCCGGGGCTTTAGCCGGGGCCGTACTCTTCTTTGCCTCACAGCCTGTTATTGCCATCACGACCCCCAAAGCAATTACCAATACCGCCAGAACCACAACACATTTCTTTACACAGTCCTTCATTTTGTTCTCCTTAATAGTTTCCGTTCAATTTGTACCATTACCTGACCATTCTATTAATTATCGTATTCTTTCGGCGTTTAGCAATACCTTTCTGTCACTTTAGCCAAAATCTGTTTGCCCCTGAATGTCTGTCCCTCGTAGCGCAGCGCAGACCCTCGGAGCGAAGCGGAGATCCCCGCATGTCGTTGGCGGGGACCCAGTCCTCTCTGGCCAAGAACAGGGGACCCATTAGTTTTTTCAACTTTCGATTCTCGATTTTCTATTCTCTCCGCGCAGCCTGCCCTCGAATGTTGTGGTCGAGGGGCGGCAACCTGCACCTAAAAAATTCGTGTTAACTTGGGTAATCTGCGCCTAATTTCTCTATGAAGGAACCCCGCCTTCCCGCTCACCAATTCCCCAATTAACCATTTAACCGTTTAACCAATTAACCATCCGAAATTGTCGAATATTTTCAAACGTTTCTATACAATTTTCAAACGTTTCATATCAATTTTCGAACGTTTCTATACAGTTTTCAAACGTTTTCGAACGTTTTCAATCATATACTCATAAACCCGCGCCGTTGACCCCTTCCAAGCCATTTTACGAAAATATAAGATTTGAACGCAAATTGCATTAGCGATGTGCAAGCGTTTATATAGCCGTTACTTACGACAATGGGCGGTATTGGACTCGAACCAACGACCTCCTGCGTGTCGAGCATAGTCGAGGCTTTTCTAACCTGTTGTCAATAAAGACTTTACTCCAAGCACAACAAGCACTTAGGCACTGTTTTAACACTGGATTGAAACTGGTTCCCTATACTGTTTTTGAACTCAAACTGCCACAAAATTGCCACAAATTTTTCCTGCTGATTTACTACACATTCTGGTGTTGGCTCTAATCCAAGTTGTACGTCTTCAGCAAAAATGAGACAAAAAGCTTCTTTTGTTAAGAGAGGCTTTCAGCTCCTTTTGATAATCATTTTGCCGTTGATTTCCTTTCTTTCAAAAAATGTTTTTGTAATAACTTCTCTGCGACTGATTTTGAGAAATTAGACTTGCAAGACTTTTTTCAGTTCATCCAGCAAGTGTTCGGCCTCTTCATAGGTTAAATAAGGCACTTTTACCGTTGCAGCCCACCAGAATTTCCTGCCCATTACTTTTTTAACTTGATCGAAAGGCATAAACTTGTTGATTTCTTTACTTCGCTCCGGAACCGGCGTTAAGAATTCCACATTCCAGTAACGCTCCTCATTTTTCGTGTCTTCGCTCACGTGCATTCCGCTAATCTTGGCTGCGGCGACAATACCATAACCAGGGTGCGAGTAAAAGATAATATCATTGTGAGACAAGCGATCAACCTCTTGCATACGCACACCATACGCCGACACCCTCTTTTTTTCCATCATCTCCCAGATGGAATCCTCATTCCACGACCGGTTCGTGTCGAATAACACACCTTTTCGTTTAGCCGGATTTGCGTGCATATCATAAGGCTTTGCAAAAAATTCAAAATACTGCTTCTCACCAATTCTGTAAACCCGATATGGAAGAAAATCGACCCAAAGGCCTTTCTGTTTCCAAAACTCAACTGCTCTCATCAACTCCTCGTCAACAGCGCTTCCGACAATTTTCATATGCTGATGCCTATTAAATTCCTCCTTCTTGAGCGCAACTGAGAGGTCAAAGGCTTCTTTATGTGCTTTTTGCAAATCGGTTTCTGTCTGTTGTCTAGTCGGATACTTGGCAAATTTTTGCTCAATCTCTTCATATGACCATTCGCCGGCCAATTGAGTGTAACGGAACAGTTGCTCAAGAGCGCCAGCACCAGCGACACCCCGTTTCAACTCGAAAATTACCAAGTCTCCTTCCTGATTCAGTGCATAAATATCCGCTTCTTTCTGACGATTTCGCTCCTGGTGAAAGGGCAACAAGCGATTACCTTCGAAGAGCGTCCCCTGAAGATGCTTGGCAAGTAGATCTTCAAGGTCTTTCTCTTTTTTGCATATCTCTCCAATGTCAAGATATTTTAAAGGTTTAAGACTGTTATAGTCATTTGATAATTCGAAAAGCATTATTTCATTCTCCTTATAATAAATTGGTATTTCCCATATTAAACGTTTGGCTACGCAACCAAGCCTTTCAATTCAACGATAATATCAAAACCTGCTCAGAAACCTATGTCAATTTTGGGGAATTTCGGATACGCCGAGTCTATTTTAGCGTTTCCTTCTCAACATAACTGCGCCAAAACCAAGCAGGAACTGAGAAATATTCTTCTGCCGACTTTCTTGCCCACGCTGGAGTGCCAGTTTCAATAGATGCCAAGCACAAAATCGCTCACAATAAAGTGATGGTTATTGACTCCAGTACCGTCATTACCGGCTCATTCAACTTCACCAAATCGGCAGAGGAAGACAATGCTGAAAACCTGCTAATAATTCATAGTCCTGAGTTGGCAGCAAAGTATATTGAGAATTGGAAGAAACACGCTGAGCATTCTGAAGAGTATATGGGCAGGTAATGCCAAGGGAAATTGGGGTAAAATCTACGAGCGTTTCCTTCTCAACATCACCGCTGTGCGTTTTTCTACGGGTTTTGGTATTTTGCTGTGCTATAATGCAAAGATGGTTTGTCCAATATACATTGGAATAGCTGGTTGGTCATATCCGGACTGGAAGGAAATCGTTTACAAAAACTCTAAAATCGACCAGCTTGAATTTGTAAGTCAATTTGTGGACTGTATAGAAATCAACAGCACATTTTACCGCCCGCCGTTTGAGAGAACCACAAAAACCTGGCTGGAGAAAACTTCACAGCGGCCTGATTTTTTCTTCACTGCTAAGCTGCATCGAAGCTTTACCCACGAAGGCAAGTTTGATGCGGAAATAGTTAAGTATTTTCATAAAGGTTTTGCGCCTTTCCTTGAAGCCGGCAAGCTCAAGCACTTACTTATCCAGTTCAGATATGATTTTGATGATACTAATTTGCATCGTCAGCATTTATCAAAGATAATAAATACCTTCTCTGATGCTTTCAGTCTGGTCGTAGAGGTAAGGCATAAATCCTGGGAAAATCCTGAAGCCCTGAAATACCTTGAAGAACAGAAGGTAACTGTTTGTAATCTTGACTATCCTACGACGTGGAACTCATTTAATTTGCAGCAGTGCACAGTCGGCAGAAGCGGGTATTTTCGTATGCACGGCAGAAACGCAGACAAATGGTTCGACAAAGAAGCTGGAAGAGACGAAACTTACGATTATTATTACAGCGACAATGAACTTGCTCAAATAAAGGACAGAATCGAAAAGCTATCCAGAGCATACGAATACCTCATTGTTATCACAAACAATCATTATAGAGGCGCCGAGCTTGCCAATGCACTTGAGCTGAAATGTCTCATCACCGGCCAACAGCAGCAGGTCCCGGAGGGATTATTGCGGACATATCCGAAACTATTGAAAATATCCGCAAATAAGTCGGATGGCCAGCTTTTCTGATTTACTCAAGTACCTGCCCATAAACCGCTTGCAGCAAATCCGCAAAAATCAGTTAAATTATTCCTCTGTCAGTAGTATAATCAGGATATGAAGTGCAAAGTCGATGTAGTCTATAACCCCGATATGTCTACAAAGCGCAAACAGCCGCTTTTTGAGGCAAGTGTGCCGGCGGGCTTTCCATCACCTGCCGCCGACTATGAGGAGGATAAACTCGACTTAAACAAGCACCTTATAAAGAATCCCGCTGCAACCTTTTTTGTGAGGGTTACCGGCGACTCTATGGAGGGGGCCGGGATTCATCACGGAGACCTTCTTGTTGTTGACCGCTCACTTGAACCAACGGATAAGAAGGTGGTTATAGCAGTTATCAACGGTGAGCTTACTGTAAAGCGTATCAGGATAAGGAAAAGTAAAATCACGTTAGAGCCGGAAAATGCTAACTACTCTGCCCATCAGATAACGGAAGACACCGAGTTCGAGGTCTGGGGTGTTGTTACAAACGTCATACATCAGCTATGAATAAAGAAATTTTCGCACTTGTTGACTGTAATAACTTCTATGTTTCCTGTGAGCGGGTTTTTGCCCCGAAGCTGGAGAATAGGCCTGTAGTTGTGTTGTCCAACAATGACGGCTGTGTCGTGGCCCGCTCAAACCAGGCAAAAGCGCTCGGCCTCGGTATGGGTGTCCCTGCCTTCGAGATAGCGGATTTGCTGAAAAAGCATAATGTAGAGATTTATTCGTCCAATTATACCCTCTATGCCGATATGTCCAGCCGAGTTATGCAGACCCTGTCAACATTCACGCCTGACATCGAAATCTATTCGATTGATGAGGCATTCCTGAACCTTGCCGGATTCAGTTGCTCTTTGACCGATTATGGACGTAAGATTCAGCAGACGGTTAGACAATGGACCGGCATCCCCGTAACGGTCGGCATTGCCTCGACAAAGACCCTTGCCAAGATTGCCAATCATATAGCTAAACATTCGCCAAAAGCTAATGGCGTATTAGACCTTACTGATTCACCATATCTCGATAAAGCCCTTGGGCAAGTCCCGGTTGAAAAGGTCTGGGGCGTCGGAATAAGGACTACCATCAAGTTAAAAAGAGCAGGTATCAAAACAGCTCTTGATTTAAGAGATGCAGATATAAGCTGGATTAGAAGTAAATTCGGCGTAACCGGTGTAAGAACCGTCTATGAGTTGAGAGGTATCTGCTGCTATCAGCTTGAAAACAATCCCCCAGCAAAAAAGTCGATCTGTGTGTCTCGTATGTTCGGACAGCCGGTAGAAACCGTAGATGAATTAAAAGAAGCGATTGCCAGCTATGCCTCAAGAGCAGGTGAAAAACTAAGACAGCAGCACTTGGCCGCCGCTGCAATGACGGTCTTTGTAACGACCAGCCGATTTATTGAAAACCGGTACTTTAACTCTAATACCGTAGAATTTGCCATAGCCACAAATGATACAAGAGAGCTTATTGGCGCTGCTTCAACTTGCATTGATAGATTGTTCCGCAAGGGACACCAGTTCAAAAAATGCGGCATTATCCTGACAGGTCTTGTTTCTGAAAGCAAGGTTCAGCAAAGTTTGTTTGATAATATCGACAGGGAGAAATCCAGACGGCTGATGCAGGCCGTGGATACTGTCAATGCCAGAGTAAGCGCTCCGCTTCACTGGGCAGCGGAAGGACTGAATCACCCTTGGCAGGTGAAATTCAAAAGGCGTTCCAACTGCTACACCACCCGATGGGACGAGCTACCGGAAGTGGCATAGAAGAGAGGGGAGGGGTCTCTATTCCTTCTCTGGCTTTGGTTTACATATCTTGTCATCAGGAATCTGGTTGATAATATGCGGTTTCGGTGGTAGTATTCGGGGGAATTTGTCTTTCATGAAACCATGAGGAAAAAAGTCAATGCCACGAATTTTTGACAATATTGAGCAATCGCTTTTGCCAGTACTTCAAGAGACCCTTAACCTTTCCGACCACGCTGATTTCTGTATTGGCTTTTTTAATCTGCGTGGATGGAAGCAGCTTGATTCTTATATTGACAAATGGTCTGGTGGAGAGGGCAAGTGTTGCCGACTTCTCGTAGGTATGCAAAAATTACCAAAAGACGAGGTACTTTCTTCCTTAGGAGTGAAAAAATATGAAGAAGTAATGGACAATCAGACGGCTGCCCGCTTTAAAAGGAAACTTGCTGAAGAGTTCCGTGAACAGCTTGCTACAGGCATACCATCAAATGAAGACGAGGCTGGTCTTCGCAGACTTGCCGCACAGATAAGAGCCAAGAAAGTCCAGGTGAAGCTATTTCTTAAGTATTCGCTCCACGCAAAACTTTATCTGCTTTTTCGGTCCGACCCCATAAACCCTATAGTCGGGTACCTTGGTAGTAGTAACCTAACCCTCGCGGGGCTTTCACGGCAAGGGGAACTGAATATCGACGTGCTGGATCACGATGCCTGCTTGAAACTGGCAAAATGGTTTGAGGATAGGTGGGCAGACCACTGGTGCATCGACATATCAGATGAGCTTGCTGGCATCATACAAGAAAGCTGGGCAAGAGAAGAGTCCATCCCACCGTATCATATCTACATTAAGATGGCCTACCACCTGGCACAAGAGGCACGGGCTGGGCTTACTGAGTTTAGGATACCGAAGGAGTTTGCTCGAAAGCTGTTTGAGTTTCAGACAGCAGCAGTAAAAATCGCTGCTCATCATCTTGACAAACGGGGCGGAGTTCTTATCGGT
>Ga0315282_10003743_pt1 | contig 27096 bp, 26 predicted proteins | sample YL17G07_20_MG_FD_203693 | JGI IMG/M metagenome (GOLD analysis project Ga0315282, IMG submission 203693) | Sediment microbial communities from Yellowstone Lake, YNP, Wyoming, USA - YL17G07_20 | ecosystem: Environmental > Aquatic > Freshwater > Lake > Sediment | place: USA: Wyoming | collected...
CATTCCCGTCAATAGGCCCGAAATATCTGAACCCAAGCTCTTCAAAAAGCATACCGGGAACAAGAAGATTTTTAAGCCCTTCTTCTAATCTTCTTGCTGCGCGCATTACCCTAAAACCAAAACGCGGAACCCTGGTAAGCAATCTTTCAACGTCTTTCCTTATTCTGTTATACGCAGGCGCTGTAATAATCCTATTTAAATATTTGCTCAACGCTCCCACACTCTTTGATATGCTCATTTCGTTATCGTTAAGAATGACCAGCATATTTTTATGCAAATGGCCCGCGTGATTCAGGGCCTCAAACGCCATTCCTCCGCCGAAAGATGCATCGCCTATTACTGCCACAATCTTGTAATCTTTCTGTTCCAGATCTCTGGCTGCAGCTATTCCCAGCGCAGTAGAAATAGACGTTGAGCCATGGCCTGTGGTAAACACATCATATTCGCTTTCATATTTATTCGGAAATCCGCTAAGGCCGCCTGTTTTACGAAGTGTGGCAAATTGATCTTTTCTTCCTGTTAAAATCTTATGGGCGTATGCCTGATGCCCAACGTCCCATATAATAATATCTTCCGGAGCATTTAAACAATAATGTATCCCTATTATCAGCTCCACTGCCCCCAGACTGGACGCTAAGTGCCCGCCGGAAGAAGACACTGTCTTTATGATAGTATCCCGTATCTCATGCGCCAAGGCAGGCAGTTTATCCAAGCTGAGCTTTTTTAAATCTCCAGGGCTATTTATACTGCTCAATAACTCACTCATAATCATCTTCTTGTTAAATTAGACCTCCCCCACCGCGTAGGTGGGGTGGTATATACCACCCCACCTACGCGGTAGGGGAGGTAACTCTTATTGAATTTCCTATTATATCAAGTTAGGATTGTGTCGGCTAATTTTAAAAGCATATTTGCTTTTTTGCCAAAAATCTTTAAATGGCTCTTCGCTCTTTTCGCTAAAATTTTGGTTTTTTCTTTTGTTCGGCCTACGCCATATAGTTTTACATAGCCATCTTTATCTTTTAAATCATCTAAAAGCTGAAATGTTATGCCGATATCCCTCCCGAAATTCCCAAGGGCATTTATTTCCCGCTCGCCCGCGCCCTTAATAATCCCTCCCGATTTCACTGCAACCTCAAACAGCACAGCTGTTTTATTTAAATTTATATATTCTATTTCTGCCCTTTGCCTCTTGCTCGCCCTTTTTTGTAATACATCCACCACCTGCCCGCCTATTACACCGCAGGTGCCGATTGCTTTTGATATTACTTTTATAACATCAATATTTCCTGACTCTGCTATCACCTGAAACGCAAGAGTAAGAAGCCCATCCCCTGCCAGAAGCGCTATATCCTCTCCGAATTTTTTATGGCATGTCCTTTTGCCGCGCCTGAAATCATCATTATCCATGCATGGCAGGTCATCATGTATAAGTGTATAAGAATGTATGAGCTCTATGCCGCAAGCTACAGGGATTATTGAGTTTCCTTTTCCGCCGCATGCCTCAAAACTCGCAAAGGTAAGTACAGGCCTTATCCTTTTACCTCCCGGGAAAAGCGAATATCTCATTGCCGTGTGTATAATTGCGGGCTTTGTATCTGAACCTGGCAAATATCTGTCCAAGACCTTATCTATTATCTTTTTCTTATCCGCTATATATTTTTCTATATCCATCATTCTTTAAAAGGTTCCAGCGTAACTTTGCCGTCTTTTTTAATAAGGACTTCTACTTTGCGTTTTGTTTCATCCAGCTTTTTTCTGCATGACTGGATCAGCTTCATGCCTTCTTCGTATTTTTTTAATGATTCTTCAAGAGGCATGTTTCCGCTCTCAAGTTCGCCCACGATATCTTCCAGACTTTTCATCATCTCTTCAAATTTTAATTCCTTTGCCATAATGCCCTCACAAATTTGCGAAGCCCCGCCCTTTTTAGCAAGTCTTCGTAGCATGCCTCGTAAAAGGGCGGGACGAAGCAAATTTGATCCCGAGTCGCCCTAGTTTTTATCATCTAGCGGCGAGGGACCTTTACTCATTCTACTTTACTTGTAAAACTACCCTTCGAAACTTTAGTCTCCACCAAATCCCCTTTTTTAATATCCTTATTATTTTTTACTATCTTTCTATCAGGAAGCTTGAAGCTGATGCTGTATCCTCTATCCAGGATGCCTACCGGGCTTAATATCTGTAATTTTTCTGAAAGTAATTTAAACTCCCCGTCCTTTAATTCAATATAATGGTTGAACCTGAGCCCCATGTTATCTTCTATCTCATCAAGCCTCTGCTCGTATTCCATGACAATATCCATGGGAAAATCCCTGATCTTTTTTTCTATCTCGTCCAGCCTGCCTGAGAGTTCGCTTTTTTTAGCTATGACTATTTCCGCTGCCACTGAAGGCGTAGGCGCCCTCATATCCGCCACGAAATCGCTTATTGTCCAGTCTATCTCGTGGCCGACTGCGCTTATAACAGGTATCTTTGAATTATATATGGCTCTCGCCACTATCTCTTCGTTAAAAGCCCACAGGTCTTCCAGACTTCCTCCTCCCCTCGCGACTATCATGACATCTACATTTTTAAGGGCGTTGAATTCTTCTATCGCAAATGCTATCTCTTCTTTTGCCCCATCTCCCTGAACTCTTACAGGATTTATAATTACCTCGACATTAGAAAATCTTTTATTTAAAACATGCAGGATATCTCTTATAGCAGCGCCTGTAGTTGATGTGACTATTCCTATTCTTTCAGGAATAAGAGGTATCGGCTTCTTGTGAGCCTCTTCAAAAAGTCCTTCTTTGAAAAGTTTTTCTTTAAGCTGCTCAAACGCAAGCTGCAATGCCCCTACACCTTTAGGCTCCATTCCTGCCACATAAAGCTGATAAACGCCTCTTTGTTCATATATGCTTATTCTCCCGCGGCATAAAACCTGCATGCCATCTTTTATTTCAAACTTTATTTTTTCGTTGCTGCTTTTAAAAAAGACGCATTTCAATTCGCTCTTATCATCTTTTAACGTAAAATAAAAATGGCCTGAAACGGCCTTAAAATTCGATATCTCTCCTTCGATCCATATATTCTGGAATGAGTCCTCAAGCACTATTTTTATGCTAGAGGTAAGCTGGCTTACTGTATAAATGTATTTTCCCTTATCTTCCATGCTAATTATAATTCTCTATCTTTTCTTTTACCCTTTCCATTGAAAGGGCTTTGCCGCTTTTGTCATCTATGTTTACTATGGCTCCCTGTAGTTCCACGTCTTTATCCGCTACCTCGAATTTTTTAGGCATGCATGTTAAAAAATGCTCCACAATTGCGTCGACCCTCCTGCCTATTACTGAATCCTGAGGACCTGTCATACCTAAATCAGTAATATAGCCTGTGCCGCCCGGAAATATCTTTTCATCCGCTGTCTGGACATGCGTATGCGTGCCGAATACTACGCTTACCCTGCCATCCAGGAATCTGCCCATGGCTATCTTTTCGCTCGTAGCCTCTGCGTGCATATCTACCAGGATTATTTTTGTAACCCTGTTAATTTTTTCAATCTCTCTTTCAGCTGCTGTAAAAGGGCAGTCAACCGGTTTCATAAAAACCCTGCCCAGCAGATTTATCACGGCTATTTTTTCCCCGCTCTCCGGAGAAATAATTGTCATGCCTGAGCCGGGAGAAGTCTCGGGATAATTCGCAGGCCTTAAAATGCGCTTTTCTTTCGAGAGCATCTCATATAACTCTTTTTTCTTCCAGACATGGTCCCCTGAAGTTATAACGTCTATCTTGTTCTTCAACAGCTCATCCACAGTTTCAGGAGTAATGCCTGAGCCTCCTGCGACATTTTCCGCATTGGCAATTACAAAATCAATATACTTATCCCTGCGCAATTTCGGCACTATTCTTCTAACAGCCTCTCTGCCGGGACTGCCGACTATATCTCCGATTAATAATATCCTCATTTAGCATACTCCACTGCTCTTGTTTCTCGTATTACGGTAACTCTTATCTGCCCTGGATATTCAAGGCCTTCTTCTATTTTTTTGGTTATCTCTCTGGCTAAGCCCATTGCCTGAAGATCGCTTATCTTGTCAGGCTGTACAACAACCCTTATCTCTCTTCCGGCCTGTATTGCAAACGCCTTCTCAACGCCTTTGAATGAATCAGCAATAGCTTCCAGTTTTTCAAGCCGCTTTATATAATTCTCGAGAGACTCACGCCTCGCGCCTGGCCTTGTGGCGCTCACAGCATCCGCAGCCTGCAGAAGCACTGCATATATAGTTCCAGGGGCTTCCTCTTCGTGATGAGACGCTATAGCGTTTATAATATCAGGGGTTTCACCGTATTTTTTGGCCAGGTCCGCGCCTATTTTTGCATGCGGGCCTTCTACTTCATGAGTCACTGCTTTTCCTATGTCATGCAAAAGCCCTATTCTTTTTGCAAGGGTTACATCCAGATTGAGCTCTCCTGCCATAACGCCCATAATAACGCTTACCTCTTTCATATGCTGAAGAGCATTCTGGCCGTAGCTGGTCCTGTATTTCAGCCTGCCTACAAGCCTGACTATTTCAGGATGAATCTTCTGAATCCCCAACTCAAAAATCGTGCGCTCTCCTTCTTCTTTAATAGTAACTTCCATTTCCTGTTTTACTTTATTGACAACTTCTTCAATGCGGCCGGGATGAATTCTCCCATCCTGTAGAAGCCGTTCCAGGCTTATTCTTGCTATCTCGCGCTTCACAATATCAAAACCGGAAAGTATTACAGCTTCCGGGGTGTCGTCAATAATTACATCCACTCCTGTAGCTATTTCAAGGGCCCGGATATTGCGGCCTTCTCTGCCTATAATCCTTCCTTTCATCTCATCGCTCGGCAGATTCACAACAGACACAGTTGTATTGATAACATGCTCGGCAGCGCATTTCTGCATGCTGAGCGAAAGAATCTCCTTGGCCTTTTTATCCGCAGACTCCCTGGCCTTATCCTCTATTGTTTTAAAGAGCATTTGCGCTTCCCTCTGGGCGTCTGTTTCCACTCTCTGCAAAAACAGCTTCTTTGCCTCTTCAACGCTTAAACCGGATATCCTCTGCAGTTTTACCTTCTCCTCTTCAATAAGCCTTGATAATTCATTATGCCTTGATTCAAGAGACCTTTCCTTGTCAACAAGAAGGCCTTCGCGCCTGCCTATATCCTTTTCTTTTCTTTCAAGGATGTCCACTTTCCTATCTATATTTTCTTCCTTCTGGATCAGCCTTTTTTCAACATTTACCAGCTCGAGCCTTTTGTCTTTTGTGGCCTGTTCAAAGTCTGATTGCATTTTGAACTTCGCGTCTTTTACTTCCAACTCTACTTCTTTTTTCCTGTTTTCAAATTCCTTCCTGGAATTATCCAGGCTTTTCTTTGCCCTGTCCTCCATTTCTTTAAGGTGTTTTTCCCCGAAAAACTTCCTTATGAAATACCCTGCGAAGAATATCAGGATAAATACCAGGACTTCTACTGCGTAGATTATTGTTTTAATATTTGAACTCATGTTCAGCACCTCCCAGCTATTTTATGTAAAAATCGTGTTAGTCGGTTAAGACGCTGGTGAGAGGGATATCTCTTTTTGTGGCGGGCACCTTACCAAGCAGTTGAAATCTGAACCCAAGACCTATTTTTGATTTGCCTTTTTTTGAAAAGCGCCTCAAAAAATTATCGTAATAGCCTTTCCCCCGCCCGATGCGATTGTTATTTTTGTCAAAAGCAATCCCAGGCACTATTACCAGATCTATATTTTTCAACTCTGCAGGTGTTCTATTTAAGGGCCCGCTTGGTTCATAAATACCATATGGCCCTTTTTCCAATTTCTTGATATCCCTCAAATACACAGGTTTTATATCTCTATCTTTCACCAACGTAACCGGTAAAACTACTTTTTTGCCCATCTTAATGGCTTTTTTTATTATAGGGCCTGTTTCAACTTCCCCTGTTCCTTTAGAACAATAAAGCATCACACATCTAGACTTCAAAAAATCTTCATTAAGAAATAATTTTTTGCACACAACCCTGCTTCTTTGTCTCCTTTCAGATCCTTTTTGGCTTTTTATTTTTATTTTCATTTTTTTTCTGACTAACTTTTTTGCTTCCATAGCCATTAACCCTATTTCTTGTTCTTTTTCAGATAGTCTTCTATCGCTGACTTAAGGGCCTCCTCTGCCAGCATAGAGCAATGCATCTTTATCTTTGGAAGCCCGCCAAGCGCTTCTGCCACAGCCCTGTTGGAGATTTTCAACGCCTCTTCTATAGTCTTCCCCTTAACAAGTTCTGTAACCATACTGCTCGTAGCTATTGCTGCGCCGCATCCAAATGTTTTAAATTTTGCATCCACAATCTTGTTGTCCTCCACCTTAATGTAAAGCCTCATTATATCCCCGCACATAGGATTTCCTACATTTCCGATCCCATCTGCATCAGGGATCTCCCCCACATTTCTTGGGTTTTTAAAATGCTCCATTACTTTCTCGCTATACTCCGTGTGAAAATTTTCCATAAAACCTCCCAAATCCGCCTAGGCGGATTTGACCCCGAGCCCCGATTTATCGGGGCGAGGGGCCTTGTTACATCTGATTTCCCAGAATCATTTCTCTCGGCCTAGTTATTTTAGAATAATCTTTTGCCGGTTTTATATTTTTCAAATCATCCAGCTTGTTTAAATCTTTCAACCTGTTGTAAATCAATATCCACGCGCAGTCTTTATTCTTATCAACCTCGCACTTGCCTTTGTTGGAGCCGCCGCATGGCCCGTTCAAAAGGCCTTTTGCGCATCTTGTAACAGGACATATACCTGCTGTAATATTCAGCACACACTCTCCGCACATAGCGCATCTTTCAAAAAATCCGCTGCCTGCAGCATCCAGTATAGCCCCGAATATAGTGTCGCAGCCTATATAGACAGGTCTTTTGTTTCTGTCGTTTTCAAACACTGATTGGCCGCCCAAACCACACGAAAGCACTAAAAACGCTTCTGAAGCATCCGTCATTTTCTTATTTTTAGCAAAGTGGGCTTTTATCTGGCTCGCTATACACGGAGAATCCGGCATTGCCCATCCTGTAACGCTTTTCCCGTTTGCCTCAAGCCCGGCTTTTATCTCTAAAATTTCTTTTTCTCCGCCTGTCTTGCATGTACTTGCGCAATCTCCGCATCCTATTATAAAAATCTTTGATGCAGCGCCAAGCGCCTTTAAAATCTCTTCAATTGGTTTTTTCTTAGTAACTATCATATTACAAAAGCTCCTTTAATGAGCACTTCAGTTACGGCATCTTCAGATGCCGTAACTGAATCTCCTATGAATTACTCCTTTGAATGTGCGAATTAAACCCCCACACCAATTTAAGTTGCATTTTTCTTATAATGCTTGAAATTGGTGTGGGGGTAAGTTCGGCCATATAATTTACGTCGTCCTTCGGACTCCGTAAATTATGGCCTCACTTACAAAAGCTCCTTTATCTCTTTCTCAAACACTTCTTTTTCATTATATCCAACATATTTTTTCCTGATATTTCCGTCCTTATCAATAATAAACGTTGTAGGGATTGCAGCTATGCCGCCATACAAATCAGTGACTTCTTCGTTTCCCGCTAGAATTGTGTAATTTATGCTATTACTTTCTATGAAACCAGGCAAAACTCTTCCGGAGTCTTGATCCAGCGATATTCCGATTATCTCCAGGCCCTGGTCTTTGTATTGACTATAAAGGCTTACAAAATGAGGTATCTCTTGCCTGCATGGCGGACACCATGTAGCCCAGAAATCAATAATCAGAACCTTGCCTTTAAAATCAGAAAGTTTCTTTTCTGCTCCATTTACATCCTTAAGAGAAAACTCCGGAGCTATCTTAAATCCTGTTTTGTTAACTGTAGTTATTTCTTGAGGCATCCCTTTAGGAGATACGGTTTTTTTAGGTTCAACCTGCAGTTTTATTAAAATAAGTCCGGCGATAACCAAAATCGCTCCCCCTAAAATTATAAGTGTGGTTTTTTTCATTTTCCCCTCTAAAATTTTGCGAAGTAAAATTTTATCCCGAGCGACTCTATGTTCACATATTGTCGCGAGGGACCTATCTCACGAATAAACCCGCAAGCATGGAAAACTGCCCTGAGAATAATATTGCGCCCATCAATATCAAAAATATACCTGAAATTAGCGGCACAAACCTGATAAAATTCCTGAACTTCACGAAAAGAAACAGGAACTTATTTATCGCAAAGCCTGCTATAAAAAATGGCAGTCCAAGGCCAATTGAATAAGCCAATAAAAGCGCCGTAGCTTTAGGCAGGCTCTCAAACGTAGAAGCATATATAAGAATGCTTGATAATATCGGCCCTACGCATGGCGTCCATCCAAATGCAAATGCCATACCGACTAGTAAAGATCCCAGATACCCGAAATTTTTTTTCTTTAAAACAACGCCTGTTGCGCGGTTTAAAAAACCTATCTTAAAAACCCCCATCATATTGAATCCTAATAAAACTATTAATACTCCTCCTGCCCTTTCAAGCCATCTTCTTTTTATTCCAAAAAAATTCCCGAAATACGACAGCGTTATTCCCAGCAGTACAAAAACAATTGAAAACCCTAAAATAAAAAATAAAGAATTTATTACAGTCTGCCTCGTTATATCAGAGGATTTTGTTGAAGACTTTATCTCCTCAAAAGACCTGCCTGTAATGTAAGTAATATAGGATGGAAAAAGCGGTAAAATGCACGGAGAAAGGAACGATAGAACGCCTGCAGAAAAAGCTATAAGAATAGAGACTTCGCTTCCAGAAACCATACGCCCTCCGTCAGGTTACCTGGCCGAAGCCCTTACTCTTATAATATCAAGCTGCTGACGTATGTCAGCAAGCTGCGCGATCATGTCTTCCTGATTTTTTAAAACCCTGTCTATCTTCTCTGCTAATTTTGTTACGTCGCTCTTCTGGCCTTGACTATCCTCTTTGCCGAAGATATTAATCGTAAAAACGCTCAGAGACACAAGAATCGCTGCTAATAGCGACAAAATCCAAATCTTTCTCGTCATTTATTACCTCTTTTCCAAGTATTTATTATAACAAACTCGGCCTGTTCAGTCAACCCAAGTTTTTTAACCTTAATTTACTAAAAGTAGCTGTATTTAATACATCCTTTTTCTCAAGCCACGCCCGCCTTGCCACTGCCACCCCGAACTTCATCATATCCAGATGCTCTGCAATATGAGAATCGGTATTTATAACGATTTTTACGCCTGCTTCCTTTGCCATCCGGGTATTTATATCGTTCAGATCCAGGCGCTGGGGAAAACTATTTATCTCAAGCGCGGTATTGGTATCTTTAGCAGCTTTAAACACCTCTTCAAAATTCATATCATACTCATTTCTAGATCCCCATAGCCTTCCTGTGGGATGCGCAATTATATGCACATATGGATTCTGACATGCCTTTATTATCCGTTTTGTAAGAATATCTTTTGGTTGTTTGAAACCAGCATGTATCGCAGCTACCACGATATCCATTTCTTTTAATATATCATCAGGATAATCCAGATTGCCATTTGAATCAATATCCACCTCTGTGCCGAAAAGTATTTTTATATCCTTATATTTTTTAGCCAGTTTTTCTATTTCTTTTCTCTTCAGGCCAAGCTCATGCAGGCCCAACCCCCCTGCAATCTTCAAGCCCTGGGAATGGTCTGTGATTGCTATATATTCATAACCAAGCTCTATTGCTTTTATAACCATTTCCTCTATTGAACTGCCTCCGTCAGACCAGGTTGAATGCACGTGTAGATCTCCCTTAATGTGCCTTAATTTCACTAAATCAGGTAATTTTTTATCAGCGCTTGCTTCTAGCTCTCCCCTGTCTTCCCTTAACTCAGGCTCTATGTATACTAGACCAAGCGTCTTATACATTTCCTCTTCTCGCTTGCCTGCTATTCTTTTTTCGTCCCTGAATATCCCGTATTCATTCAGCTTCAATCCTTTTTTTATTGCCAGCTGTCTTAATTTAATATTATGCTCTTTTGAGCCCGTGAAATACATTAAGCTGGCGCCGTAGGATTCATCATCAACAACCCTCACATCCACTTGTATATTATCATTGGTAAGTACAGATGACTTTGTCTGGCCTTTCGCGATAATATCTTTTACATCAGATAGCTTTGTAAATGTATCCATCACCTTTTCCGGATATTTGGATGAAACAAGTATATCCAGATCCCTGACACTCTCTTTCATCCTCCTCAGGCTGCCTGCAGGGTCTATATGGTTAACTTCCTTTAATTTCTTAAGCTGTGATATAAAACCATTGGCCACGTCCGTAGCTGTTTTTAAATCAAGTCTTTCCCTGCCTTTTTTAAAAAGATCTATACCTGCCAGTATATTTTCTTCCGTCTTCTCTCCCATACCTGGCAAATCCCTTATCTTTCCTGCGGCCGCCATCCTCTCAAGCATGACTACATCCTGTATGTCCAGCTTTTCGTATAATAACTTTGCTGTCTTAGGCCCTATGCCAGGAACATTCAGCATCTCAATCAGGCCTTCAGGCATATCCTTTTTTAATTCCTCCAGGTATTTAAGCCCCCCTGTGGAAACAATTTCTTTTATTTTCTCTTCAAGGTCTTTCCCTATGCCGTCAATATTTTTCAGCGTACCCTCATTTACAAAGGCTTCTATATTACCTGGAAGAGCCTCTATATTCTGGCTTGCCCGCTCATATGCCCTAATCCTGAAATGATTTTCGCCTTTAATCTCCAGTATCTCAGCGATATTCCTGAAAATCTCAGCAATAAGTTTATTTTTCATTAAATGAGCACTTGACTTACGGAACGAACGTAGTGAGTAACCGTAAGTCAATGTGCGAATTTAACCCCCACACCAATTTAAGTTGTATTTTTCTTGTAATGCTTGAAATTGGTGTGGGGGTAAGTTCGGACAAATGAGTTACGGAAACCTTTAGTTTCCGTAACTCATGTCCTCACTTATTTTATCATAGATTTTTCTTGTGAGAAAGTATATAATCGTTTGATGTAACGCGCCATGCGCGGCACCAATTAAAGGAGTAAAACATGTTACTTAAATTCTTTCGCAAACGCAAGAACATGAAACGCATTATGTGGGGGCTGGCTATAATCATTATACCTGCTTTTGTCGTATGGGGCGCTGGCTCAGCTGGTAAAAATAAAGACAATAAGCCAGACTATGCAGGAAAGATATTCGGTAAAAAAATTTCCCATGAAACTTATTATAATATGTGGAACGCATCCAGGGACTACGCCATAAAGTCTTTTGGCAATAACGTGCCTGCGGAATTTATAGACCAGATAACGTGGAGCCGCATTATACTGACAGAGGAAGCAAAGAGAGAAAAAATAGTAGTAACCGATAAAGAGGTTGCAGAAAAACTGTTTTCTTTTTCTGCATTCCAGAAAAATGGCTCTTTTGACAAAAAACTCTACAAATCAATGCTGCAAGATACAGCCAGATCGTTTGAGGAGAAATTAAGGGATGACCTTTCCTTGTCTAAACTAAAAGATAAGATCACTTCCAACATCAATGTGAATGACGAAGACGTTAAAAATGAATATAAGAAAAAATTTGAAAAAATAAAATCCTCTTATGTGCTTATCCCTTTTAGCAATTCTGAAAAAGACATACAGTATAAAGATTCGGACTTGAAAAATTTCTATAGGCAAAATAAAGGGACTTTCAAAAAAAGCGAACAGGTTAATATAAAATACATTGGGATCCTTTATTCAAAGTTTGACAGCGAAGTCACTATTAAAGACGAGCAAATCAATAGATTTTTCGAAGAACATATCTCGGATTTCAAAAAACCAGGTTCTGAAGAAAATCCTATATTAGATGACGCCGCTAAAAATTCTATCCGCGAAAAACTTGCTTTGCAAAGAAAAACATCGCTTGCGGAAGAAGTGGGCTACAGGGTCCTGGACCAGGTAATACAGAAAAAAAATCTGGAAGAACCTGCCAGAGACAATTCTGTGGAAATAAAAGAAACCGGATTTTTTTCGGCTAATGAGGACATCTCTGGTATCGGGTGGTCTTATGATTTTGCCAAAGCAAGTTTTGAGCTGCAAAAAAATGAGATAAATAATATACTGGTAAAAACAGATAAAGGGTTATACATTATACAATTGAAAGAAAAAAAAGAAGCCTATATTCCTGATTACGCAGAAATAGAAGATAATGTCAAAAAAGCATTTATAAAGGAAGAGTCCATTAAATTGTCTCAGAAAAAATCAGAAAAAATATATCTGGATATAACTAACGGCGCTAAAACCAATAAGACGCTTGAATACGCTGCAAAAAAATACAGCCTTCAGGTGAAGCAAACCGATTTTATCACCCGAGATGGCTATATACCTGAAATAGGGCCGGCCAAGGAATTCATAGAAACAGCCTCATCCGCAAAAATAGGTTCTATCTTAAAACCTTTAAAATCTCTCCAAGGCTGGGTTATACTGGAGCCTCTTGAACTTAAACCCATAGATGAAGTAAAATTCATGGAAGAAAAAGACAAATTCAAAGAAACTCTTCTTACTAATAAAAAAGAGGAAGTATTTAATAAATATTTTGAGGATCTTAAGAAAAAGGCTGGTTTTGTAAGCTACACCAGAAAATAGCCTAGCCTGGTAGTTTTGCCAGATTAGATCATTTATCGTGGCTTAAAAGGTCTTTCAGTTCCTTCATGAATTGATTGATGTCTTTGAACTGGCGGTATACGGAAGCAAACCTCACATAGGCAACCTCATCAAGCTTATAGAGAAGTTCCATTAGTAATTCTCCCACCTCTCTGGATGGCGCCTCTTTCTCAAATTTACTCTGAAGCGTGTATTCGATTTTATCTGCCAGCGCCTCAAGCTGTTCTGTGCTTATAGGCCTTTTCTCACATGCCTTTGTGAGGCCGTTTAATATCTTTTTTCTGTCAAAAGGTTCCCGCCTGCCGTCTTTTTTTATAACTATTAAAGATGTTTCTTCTATGTTCTCATATGTTGTAAAACGCCTCTGGCAATTAAGGCACTCCCTCCGCCTTCTTATCGAACGGCCTTCTTCGCTGGAGCGGGAATCAATAACCTTGTCTTCATCATGTCCACAGAATGGGCATTTCATGACATCCTCCGATTTTTCGATAGAAAAATCGTCCCGAGCGACCAATATTTTACCATTCTGTCGCGAGGGGCATTTTCTTCTAGATTTTGCTTAACTCAGGGTACAAAGGAAATTTCTTTATTAACTTCGCCACTTCTTTTTCACAGTCACCTAGTTTATCCTGGTCATCTCTATATTTAATGGCATTATTAATAATATGGGCTATTATTTCCATATCTTTTTCCTTCATCCCTCTTGTAGTAACCGCTGGCGTGCCGAGCCTTATGCCGCTTGTAAGAGATGGGGAATTCTTGTCAAAAGGTATGAGGTTTTTATTAACTGTTATATGAATCTTATCCAGAAGCTCACTCGTGTCTTTGCCCGTTATATTCTTTGAAGTAAGGTCCACTAGAAATAAATGGTTATCAGTGCCTCCCGAAACTATCCTATATCCTGATTTATTCAATGCGAGCGCAAAAGACTTTGCATTTTTTATAATCTGACGCTGATATTGTTTAAATTCTTCCGTATCAGCCTCTTTCAGAGCTACTGCTTTCGCCGCTATTATATGCATCAAAGGCCCGCCTTGCTCACCGGGAAAAACCTCCATGTCTATTTTTTTAGCAAACTCCTGTTTGCAGAGTATCATGCCGCCGCGCGGCCCTCTCAATGTTTTATGAGTAGTGGTGCTCACTACATGAGCGTAATCAACCGGATTAGGGTGAAGCCCTGCTGCCACAAGCCCTGCTATATGCGCCATATCTACAAAAAGATACGCGCCTGCTTTATCAGCTATTTCCCTGAATCTTTTAAAATCCATCACGCGTGAATAAGCAGACGCGCCTGCGAGTATCATCCTTGGTTTATGCTTTTTTGCCAGCAGTTCTATCTCATCATAATCCAGCATCTCTGTATCCTTATTGAGCCCATACGGAATTACATTAAAAAGTTTTCCTGAAAAATTATGCTTAAGCCCATGCGTAAGGTGCCCTCCGCATGCAAGGTCCATTGCCAAGACTGTGTCGCCTGGCTGAAGCAAAGCAAAATACACAGCCATATTTGCCTGGCTTCCTGAATGCGGCTGAACATTTGCATGTTCTGCGCCAAATATTTTCTTTGCCCTTTCTATTGCGAAGTTTTCAATGCCATCCACATACTCGCATCCGCCATACCATCTTTTAGAGGGATACCCCTCCGCATATTTATTCGTAAGCACAGACCCGGCTGCCTCCAGGATAGCAACGCTTGTAAAATTTTCGCTTGCAATAAGCTCTATATTATTCTGCTGGCGTTCAAGTTCTTTATGTATTAAATTGTAAATTTCAGGATCTATTTTTCTTAATGCCTTCATATTCAAAGCTCTCGATTTCTTTGATCTGGCGCACTCTCCTTGAGTGCCGGCCTCCAAGATGCTTTGCCGTAAGCCATGCGCCTAAAATCTTTTTTGCTTTGCTCGGCGCAACTATACTTGCCGCTAATACAAGGATATTAGAATCATTATGCTCCCTGCTTGAACAGGCAATATCCTCTCTGTCGCATAAGGCGGCTCTGGCGCCTCTCACTTTATTTGCGACTATTGACATGCCTATGCCAGTCTTGCAGATAAGTATGCCTCTTGGATAAGCCTTGGCTGCAACAAGTTTTGCCACCTTATAACCTATCGCAGGATAATCGCAGCTTTCTTCTGAAAAAGTTCCCATGTCTTTCACTGTATGGCCTTTTGACCTCAGAAATTTCACAAGAGACTCTTTCAGTCTGAATCCGCCATGATCTGTTCCGATAACCAGCCTCATCCTTTTTTCTCCTCCTTAAATATTTCCAGAAATATATTTTCAATCTCTTCTTTTATAATCTTTAAGACATTTTTATACTCTTCAAAAGATCTTCCTATAGGGTCGGGTATATCCTGGCCTTCCCTAAGAAACCTCACCTTATCTTTAATCTCAGGCATCAGGCTTATAATAACATCTTTATGATATCTTTCCATCACAAATATAATATCTGACCTTTTCAAAATATCCTTATTGATGTTTTTGCCTATATGGCCGGAAACATCTGTGCCCTCTTCTCTCATCACAGAAACTGTGTTTGGGGCTGGGCCTATGCCTGCGAATGTTGAAGTACCTGCGGAATCAATATGTACTCTCTCGGAAATGCCGGCTTCATTTACAAATTTTTCCATTAACCCCTTTGCCATTACGCTCCTGCAGCTATTTCCAGTGCATACAAAAAGCAGCGTATAATCTGTTAACGCCTCTTTCGCGGGTATAGCGCCCTGCCTCAATATCTTAAAAGGCTTCTCTGTTACATCCACAACAGTTGATTCCATGCCTATCCTTGCCCTTCCTCCGTCCAGTATTATATCCACATGGCCGTCCATTTCTGAAATAGCCTCTTCAACTGAAACAGGAGCTTTATTGCCTGACAGATTAGCGCTTGGCGCAATCACGTTCACGCCTGCTTTTTTTATCAATAAAAAAGCAATCCTATTATCAGGCATACGAAGCCCTATTTTCTCTTTTTTATCATTAAACGCCACCAATGTCAACGGCCCTGGCCAAAATCTTTTAGCAACCCTTTCAGCGTCTTTTGAAAGGACAACGCCTAATTGTTTTAACGAATCAAAATCCGCTATGTGCACGCTGAACGGCTTGTCTTTTGGCCTTTTTTTTATTTCGTACAGTCTATCTACAGTATTTTTATTGGAAACATTGGCAGCTATGCCATAGACTGTTTCAGTAGGAAATACTACCAGGCCTCCATTCTTCAAAACCTTGGCTGCTTCATTGATAAGGGGCTCTTCTGGAAAATCAGGATTTAGCTTTATAACCTTTGTTTTCATTATCAACTTCTCGATTCTCCGCCTGCGGCGGATCACTCGAAGAATATTATTGTTCGAGCGAGTCGAGAACTTATATTACCTAAACGTTTTTAATATTCTTACCGCGAATATAGCAGCGTTTTTAGCCCCTGCTTTGCCTATAGCCATGCATGCAACAGGCACGCCTCCTGGCATTTGGACTGTAGAAAGAAGTGCATCCATGCCTTTGAGAGAACCTGATTCTATAGGCACTCCAATAACAGGAAGTTTTGTATGAGCGCTCACCACCCCGGCAAGCGCAGCAGACATCCCTGCCCCGCATATCAAAACCTTCAGCCCGCGTTTTTGGGCACTCTTAGCGTAGCTGCCTACTTCGTCAGGGTTTCTATGCGCTGAAAGCACATTTATCTCATAAGAAATCTTGCTTTCTTTTAATATCTTTTCTGTCTCAGCCATTGTTTCAGCGTCTGAAGAGCTTCCCATCAATATCCCAACTAGAACTTTTTTCTTGTCAGCCATATTGCCTCCCAATTTTTGCGAAGCCCCGCCCTTTTAGCAAGTCTTCGTAGCATGTCCCGTAAAAGGGCGGGACGAAGCAAAAATTGATCCCGAGCGACCATAATTTTTACATATTGTCGCGAGGGACCCTTTTAATTGCCCTGTCTCCAATATCTTTTCTATACCGCATGCCTTCGAACTTTATACAATCGATTGCATTATATGCATTGGTTTTTGCTGATTTAATATCAGCGCCAATACTTGTTACTCCCAGCACTCTGCCGCCATCTGTAAGAATCTTTCCGTTTTTAGCCTTTGTGCCTGCGTGGAATACAATCACATCTTTTATTTTTCCGGCTTTTTCTAGTCCGAAAATCTCTTTATCTTTTTCATATTCATCAGGATATCCTTTTGAAGCGCAAACTACCGAGATGCAGGAAGATTTATCCCATACCACATTTATCTTATCCAGCGTCCCGTCTACGCAAGCCAGCATAATATCCGAAAGATCTGATTTTAATCTGGGCAGTATCGCCTGTGTCTCAGGATCTCCGAATCTTACATTGAATTCTAAAACCATAGGCCCGTTTTTAGTAATCATTAAACCTGCATATAAGACACCTTTATAGATTTTGCCTTCTTTTCTAAGGCCGTCTATCACAGGCCTGAAAACATTTTTTATAACTTTATCCAGTATATCTTTTGTAACTACAGGCGCAGGCGAATAAGCTCCCATGCCGCCTGTATTAGGGCCCATATCATTGTCAAAAATCCTTTTATGATCCTGCGAAGACTCCAGAGGCACAATAGTTTTGCCGTCTGTAAAAACCAGCATTGAAGCCTCTTCGCCTTCTAAGCAATCTTCAATAAGAATACTATTTCCGCTTTCGCCGTAAGCCTTCTCAACCATGATAGAGTCTATCGCCTTTTCGCCTTCTTCGATTGTCTTCGGTATTATTACGCCTTTACCTGCTGCCAGGCCGTCTGCTTTTATTACAATAGGTATGCCGACTTCGTTCAGATATTTTTTTGCGTCTTCCGGATTATCAAAAACCTTGAAGCCTGCCGTAGCGAGCCCGAATTTTTTCATTACATTTTTAGAAAAAACTTTGCTGCCTTCCAGCATCGCAACATCTTTAAAAGGCCCAAACGCCTTTAACCCGCTTTCATTAAATACATCTACTATACCTTTTACTAAGGGTGTTTCCGGACCGACCACGGTTAAATCTATCTTATTTTTTTTAGCAAAATCCAAAAGCCCTAAGATATCGTCTGCTCTTATATCAATCAGTTCCGCAATCTCTTTTATGCCGCCGTTTCCTGGAGCACAGAATATCTTTTCCACTTTTTTACTCCGAGATAATTTCCACGCTATAGCGTGTTCCCTGCCGCCTGAGCCTATAACTAAGATTTTCATATTAATATCTAACCTTTGTTCCGATCGCCGATCGGCGATCGGAAATGGTCATATTATAACCTCACCATTGCCTTTTATAATCTCGCCTATGGTCCAGGACTTTAATTTAAACCTTTTCAATATATCATGAGTTTTTCTGACATCAGGCTTAGTGACCACTATCACCATGCCTATCCCCATATTGAATGTCCTGCGCATTTCTTTGTCGCTAATCCCAGAGCGTTTCTGAATAACGCTGAATATCTGAGGAACTTCCCACAGTTCTTTATATATCAAAACAGATTTATCGTTCGGCACAACTCTCGGGATATTGTCATAAAAACCTCCGCCTGTAATATGCGCGATGGATTTTATTTTTACCTTTTCCATTAATTTTAAAACCGCCTTTACGTAAATTATTGTAGGGGTCAAAAGAACTTTGCCGAATTTTCCTTTTAACTCGCTCTTGGAAAATAACTTTCTTATCAAGCTAAAACCGTTTGAATGAGGTCCGCTTGAGCCTATGCCTATAACTATGTCGCCTGCATTTACAGACTTGCCGTCTATGATCTTGGACTTCTCGACTATACCTACGCAGAATCCTGCCAGGTCGTATTCTTCGCCGTTATACATGCTTGGCATCTCTGCGGTTTCTCCTCCCACAAGAGCGCACCCAGCTTGCCTGCAGCCTGTCACAATGCCTTTCATTATATCCACGGCCTTCTTACTGTTCAGTTTTCCTGTTGCAAAATAATCCAGGAATAGAAGCGGTTCCGCTCCTGTAACAATTACGTCATTTACAGACATTGCCACAAGATCTATGCCTATAGTATCGTGTTTATTCATGCTATCGGCTACTTTTAATTTTGTGCCGACACCATCAGTAGAGGAAACAAGGATAGGCTCTTTATATTTTTTTGGGATACTGGTAAGCGCGCTGAAACCCCCTATGTCGCATATCACTTCTCTGCGCCTTGTAGATCTGGCCATGCGGCCAATATCTTTTACAAAATCATTTGCTTTATCTATATTTACTCCCGAGCGTTTATAATCAATCATAGTTTCTCCTTTACATAATCTACGCCGTTTTTAAAAACCATAAGGCCGTCTCCGCATTCTTTTAAGCCTTCGCGAGTCCATCTGGGATGCTGTGTCCCGAGAATGTGCCTTTCAGGATGCGGCATCATACCCAGGACTCTTCCAGTTGTATCACATATGCCTGCAATATCGTCTATGGAACCATTGGGATTCTCAGTATATCTAAAAACCACCTGATTATTCTTTTTAAGATTTTTCAAAACCTCTTTATCTCTTGGGATAAACTTCCCTTCCCCATGCGCAATAGGCAAATATATTGTATCAGGCAGGTCTTTTATCCAAACACATATAACCTCTGCCCTACCTGCCCCGAGCGAAGCCGAGGGGTGCTCTCTGCTCTCTGCCTTGAGTTCCACCCATTTGTCAATAAAACTTCCGGAATCATTAAAACTAAGGGTAGCCTCTATAGCGCCTGGATTTATACCAGGCAGGATCCCTGCTTTTACAAGCACCTGGAAACCATTGCATATCCCTATAACAAGCTTTCCGCTATTTATAAAATTCTTAAGGTCTTCGTTAAGTTTATATTTAATCTCATTTGCCAAGATTTTCCCTGACGCAATATCGTCCCCGTATGTAAACCCGCCAGGTATAGCAAGTATCTGAAAATCCTTTAAAAATTTTTCTCCCCTTGCCAGTTCATTGATATGCACCAGTTCTGAAACAGAACCTGCCATTTTAAATGCGGCCGCAGTCTCGTTATCACAATTTGTGCCTGCAGTCCTCAAAACTATTGTTTTTGGATTTTTCATATTAAAAATTTACCAGCGTAATGGTTTCTGCCACGCCTCTTTTAATTTATCTATACCTGCATCAATTATTTTATTTCCTCTGACCCCATAGATTCTGAGGTATTTTTTGCTCGAGACCTTGCCTATCAATCCCAAAGGAGCGCCCTTCATTAAATCTTCGAATTTCTTTTTATCTCCTTTTCTCACTTCTGCAACAAACCTTGTATTGGATTCTGAAAATAAAATAATATCGTCTCTTTTGTCCTCGCAGGGCGCTTCTTTAAATTTTATTTCTACTCCGAATCCTCCTGCGAACGCCATCTCAGCCAATGCCGCCGCTATGCCGCCCTCTGACAAGTCATGGCAAGCCCTTAATAACCCGAGTTTGGATACCTCGTTCATTCTATTAAAAATTTTCAGGCCTGCTTTAGCGTCTACTATAGGCGCATTATTGCCCATGCAATTATTTATAAGGTTATAATGTGAACCTCCCATTTCATTTTTTGTCTCGCCTATAACGTATATAAGATTCCCTTCTTCCTTTAGATCCATAGTGATGGCCTTTGTTACATCATCCATTACTGATATTGCTGAAATTAAAAGCGTGCCCGGGATAGCAATAGATTCTCCGTGCACAGAATATTCATTATTAAGGCTGTCCTTGCCGGAAATAAACGGTACGCCATACGCTTTTGCAATATCATAACAACCAAAGCTCGCCCTCACTAAACTCCCAAGCCTGTCAGGCTTATCAGTATTCCCCCAGCAAAAATTATCTAAAAGAGCTGTTCTCTTTAAAGATCCTCCGACTGCTATTATCTGACGGAGCGCTTCGTCTATGCAAGATGCAGCCATCCAGTATGGGTCTATATATCCAAACCTGGGATTTATACCATTTGAAATTATAATGCCTTTTTTAGAATTGAACTTCGGCCTTATGATGCTCGCATCTCCTGGCCCGTCATTTTTGACTCCAACCAAAGGCTTTAAAACACTCTGGCCCTGGACCTCATGGTCATACTGCCTTATAACCCATTCCTTGCTGCAGACATTCCAACTGGAAAGAATCTTTAATAAATCATTGGTAAAATCTTTTTTGTCTTTCCTTTCGCATTCTTTATGCGCAGGAGCTGACCATATTGCCTTTCGTTCAAACCTCGGAATACCGTCATGTAAAAATTCCATGTCCAAGTCGCATACTATATTCCCGTTATATCTTAATTTAAGCCTTTTATTTGAAGTAAAACACCCGATCACAACTGCTTCTACATCCTCTTTCTTAAAAATATCCATCAAGTCTTTCAAATTTTCCCTGGGAACTGAAAGGACCATTCTTTCCTGAGCTTCTGATATCCAGATCTCTGTATAGCTAAGGCCATGATATTTTAAAGGCGCTTTTTCCAAATCAACCTCTGCGCCTAGATACTGGCTCATCTCTCCTACAGCGCTCGAAAAACCTCCTGCTCCGCAATCAGTAATAGCTGTGTATAAATTTCTATCGCGCGCCTTTAAAAGAGTATCGGTTAATTTTTTCTCCATAATAGGGTTTCCTATCTGAACTGCTCCGCCTGATACAGTCTCAGACTCATGAGTAAGTTCTCCTGAAGAAAATGTAGCACCGTGAATTCCGTCTCTTCCTGTGCGGCCGCCAACTGCAACAATAAAGTCCCCGGATTGACTGGCTTTAAACGACTTATCCTTTGGCATTATTCCCACTGTGCCACAGTATACCAAAGGATTCCCTGTATAGCGTTCATCGAAAAGTACTGCTCCATTAGCAGTAGGTATGCCCATCCGATTGCCGTAATCCCTGACTCCACTCACAACGCCTTTCATAATGCGCTTTGGGTGCAACATGCCCTTGGGCACATTTTTATGCGCTGTGTCAGGCAGGCCAAAACAAAATATATCTGTATTCATTATAGGTTTTGCGCCTAATCCAACTCCTAATATATCCCTTATCACTCCTCCTATGCCTGTCCCCGCTCCTCCATAAGGTTCAAGCGCAGAAGGATGATTATGTGTTTCTACTTTAAAACATATATTGTCATCTTCATCGAATCTGATAATCCCGGCATTATCTTTAAACACTGACACGCACCATTGCTTTTTCAGTTCATTGGTAGCCTTCATTATTGTATTTTTAAGAAGGTTATCTATTATCTTTGTCTTTCCATCTTCTTTATATTCTATAATTCCGCGGAATGTCTTATGAGCGCAATGCTCTGACCATGTCTGTGCGATTGTCTCAAGCTCGCAATCAGTAGGGTTTCTGCCTAATTTTTTAAAATATTTCTTTATCTCCTGCATTTCCTTCAAGTTCAAAAATAACTGCCCGTCTTTACTTATTTTCATTAATTTCTTATCGTCAGCGCTAAGAATATCTACTGTTATCAATTTAAATTTATACCCATTACTATGCCCTACCTGTCCAGAGCGTAGTCGAGGGATGCTCTTTGCGCTATGCCCTTTTACCATATGTTGTATTACCTTATTATAGAGAAGCTTTTCACATATGCTCTTAAAATCACTTTCTGTAATTTTCCCTTCTATAAAATATTTTTTCTCCGTCCTGAGGGACTTTACTCCATAGATCCCCATATCTCTTATTGCTTTCCTTGTGCTTTCTTCTACAGGGTCCATCACCCCGGGATTATACGCAATCTCTGCCGCTCGTCGCTCGTCCCTCGACTTCGCTCGGGACCTCCTTTGGTCGTCGTTCGGCGTTCGTCGTTCGTTAATCAAAGTATATTCCTCTGCAATAGGATCAGTTAATAATTCCCCTGCTATTCTCTTCGCGTCAGATTCAGCAATATCCCCTGAAATAATAAAGACCTGGCTAACATTAACTTTTTTTACACCGCTAATGTCCAGGTCTTTGATATTCTTTTTTATCCCGTTTCCTAAAGGGTCAAAAACACCTTTTTTATTTCTTATCTCTATCTTCCATTCCACGTTATTTTCCTTGGTATGATGCTATGTCTTTATTCTTTTAAGAACTTCCTGGTAGGCTTCCTCAATCCTTCCTAAATCCCGCCTGAAACGGTCCTTGTCCAGCTTCTCGTTAGTAATTTTGTCCCACAACCTGCACGTATCCGGAGAGATTTCGTCTCCAAGCAGCATCTTTCCTTTATGCCTGCCGAATTCCAGCTTGAAATCAACCAGTTTTAGGTTTGCCTTGTCAAAAAAATCTTTCATGATCTGGTTTATGCTGAAAGAATAATCCTTTATCTTTTTCATTTCCTGAGGAGTCGCAAGCTTAAGGATCTCTATGTGATAATCATTTATCAGCGGGTCATGAAGCGAGTCGTCTTTATAATGATATTCCAGGACAGGCGTTTTTAAAACAATCCCTTCCTCTATCCCCAAAAGCTTTGAAAGCCCGCCAGCAGCTATATTTCTTATAGTCACCTCCACCATGACTATCTTTAATCTTTTAACAAGCATATCCCTGTCGCTTAATTTTTTCACAAAATGCGTCGGAATGCCTTTTGATTCCAGAAGCTGGAAAATCGCGCAAGATATCTCGTTATTTATAACGCCTTTTCCCTTTATCGTGCCTTTTTTTGTTGCGTCAAAAGCAGTTGCGTCGTCCTTAAATTCCTGTATAACTAAATCAGGGTTATCTGTCTCGTATAAAATCTTCGCCTTTCCCTCGTATATCTTATTCCTCTTCTCCATAACCCTCATACACTCTCCCTAACTTTACAATTCGTGCCAGGCACTATTTGTAAAGTTAGAGTGCTATATTCTAACTTTTTTGAAAATAGCCTTTACGTGTTTTGTATAATATGAGAATCTAAAGAAACTATCTATTTCTTTAGATTTCACGATTTTAATAAAATCGCTGTCTGCCAAAAGCGCATCTTTAAAATTAATATCTTTTTCCCAGACCTTCATAGCGCATCTCTGGATAATATCATATGCCTTTTTGCGCTCAACCCCTCTTTTCTCAAGCTCCACCAGGATCCTGGCAGAAAATACAAGGCCTTTTGTCTTGGAAAGACTGGCAGACATATTTTCCGGATACACTAAAAGCCCTCTTATAATCTCTATCATCTGATTTAACATATAGTCCAATAATATCGCACTGTCAGGGATAATAATACGCTCTGCAGAAGAATGACTTATATCTCTTTCGTGCCACAATGCCACATTTTCCATAGCAACTATTGCGTTCGCGCGTAAAACCCTTGCAAGGCCTGTAATCCTCTCGCACATAACAGGGTTTCTCTTATGCGGCATTGCGCTGGAGCCTTTCTGGTCTTTTCCAAAAGGTTCTTCAACCTCTCTTACCTCTGTTTTTTGAAGGTTTCTGAATTCCGTTGCAATCTTTTCAAGAGTTGCGCCTACAATAGCTATCTCCGATAAATACTCAGCATGCCTATCCCTCTGAAGAATCTGAGTAGATATATTAGCAGCCTTGAGCCCTGATTTTTTACAAACATAATTTTCTACATAAGGGTCGATATTTGAATACGTGCCTACAGGCCCGGAAATCTTACCTACGGATATAATTTCCCTGGCTCTTTCAATCCTGACAATACCTCTATTTATTTCATCGAAAAATAACGCTAATTTTAAGCCAAACGTAGTCGGTTCAGCGTGCACGCCATGGCTTCTTCCGACCATGATAGTATAAGCGTATTTTTTAGCCTTTTTTCTTAATTCTTCTTTTAATACCTTCAGGTCTTCCAAAATAATATCAGCTGATTCTTTCATCATTATGGATAAACCTGTATCCAGGACATCGCTTGAGGTAAGGCCTTGATGCACAAACCTTGAGGAATTACCTATATATTCAGCTATATTGTGGAGAAACGCTATTACATCGTGGCGGGTAGTTTTTTCTATCTTTTCTATGCGTTTTACATTAAACTTTGCCTTGGATTTTATATTTTTAAGCTCTTTTTTAGGTATTTTGCCTAAATTAGCTAGTGCTTCGCAGGCTAGGATTTCAACATCCAGCATCTTCTGGAACTTATTCTCATCAGACCATATGGCTGACATCCTGGGAAGCGAGTATCTTGGTATCATAAGGATTATAATATAACATATATAGCTTATATGCGTCAACCACAAAAAGACGCCGGCCAGGTTGCCTTTTTAGGCATTCTGCGAAGAATTTTAATTTAACCTATCAAGCGTATTCAATGGTGCGCGACTTTATTATGTAGTATTGATTGTACTTGGGATAGTATGTCCTTAGATGTTCTTGTAGTTCCTCTAAAGTTTTCTGGCCTAATCCTGATGGCTTATTAATATAAGCGTAGGTAACCAATGAGCCTAACCCTGGAAAGGTTAAACGTGAAATACTCCCTATCTCTCCTAAGGAAATGGTAATTATATTTTTAGACTTATTTTCTATTGTAAATCTCATAAGCCTATTAAGATCTTCTTGTTTATTTGCCTTAGCCGCGATCTTTATTAAATGAGCTCCGCTTTTCTTTGCTTTAGTAAGGATATCCTTTAATACTTTATCATTCGGCGTCATTTTGAAATTGTGCCAAGATACAATAACTATTTTTTTATTTTTTCTTGCAGTCTTTACAACTTCCGATAAAATAGGAGATTTTAATTCAATATCAACAGCATTTACTAAGGAAATATTTTCTTTAAAAATTTTTGATTTCAATTCATTAGGAATATCTCTTTGCCCACCTTCTTCTTTACTGCGAATAGTCAAAATCAAAGGAATACCTATTTTCTTTCTTTTCTTAATAATATTTTTTATGTAGACGAGATCTATCTTCTTAAATTGATCTACTCTAATCTCTAAAATATCAACAAAAAGAGACTTGATCAACTTATTATCTTCCCGATCACCGATAGTAATAGCTATTCTCGGAATTTTACCTAATTCTGTTTTTCCTATTTTTATCATATTAAAATTAGCGCATAACAAAAACGGGACGGGTTCATTTTTTATTATTTCTCCAATTTTTTCTTTAAATTGGATAAATGAACTTGTCTCTGTTTCGCTTTTTTAGAAAATTTTATCAATTCTTCTAATTTCCGGTATGCTCTAAGACTATCTATTTCTTTTTTAGCAAGTTCAATTCCTTCTTGGATATTCTTTGCTTTACCGCAAACATAAAGACCTGCTGCTGCATTCAATAAAACAAGATCCCTTTTAGGGCCTTTATCTTCTCCTTTTAGGATATTGACCAAAATTTTTGCATTTTCTGAAGGGCCTCCACCTATTAAATCTTCTGGTTTAGCTCGTTTAAGCCCAAATTCCTCTGGCGTATAAAGATGATTTTCAATACTTCCATCTTCTTTTAATTCAGAAACCTTTGTTTCTCCCACTGTAGAAAGTTCATCCATACCATCTTTATGTCCATTATAATAACCGTGAACTACTATAGCTTTCTTTACATTTAAACGTTTTAAAACCTCTGCCATTTTCTCAACTAATTCTGGCTTGTTCACACCTAAAACTTGACGATTATCTCCTTTTAAACTAAAAGCTGGATTCGCAAGTGGCCCCAATATATTAAATATGGTTGGAAAGGGTAACTCTTTGCGAACTTTCTGAACATTTTTAAACGCTTTATGAAAATTAGGCGCATAAATAAAACCAATCCCTATTTTTGAAATGCATTCTTCAACTTGTTTCTGTTCTAAATTAATATTTACCCCTAATGCTTCTAAAACATCTGCGCTTCCACATTTAGAAGTAATGGCTCTATTTCCATGTTTTGCAATAATAATACCTGCTGATGCAAGAATAAACATAATAGCTGTAGATACATTAAAAGTCTCAAGCGGGCCGCCTCCGGTTCCACAAGTATCACCAAGGGCAGCCTTACTAAAACCAAATAAACCACTTTTTATTTTAATCTGTACTGCTAATTCTCTTAAAGTATATGCAAATGCCGCAATTTCATCAATAGTTGGCTCTTTTTTATACATCGCAGTCAAAAATGCCCCTTGCTGAAACTCAGATGCCCTACCTGACACAAGTATACGCATTGCTGCACAAGCCTCTTCGACAGATAGATTTTGTTTCTGAGTAATTTTCTCAATATAAAAATCTAGAGATTCATCTCCGTTATATTCTTTTCTAAAGGCATTATATAATGTTTCCGCAAAGGTTCCTGCTTGCATTTAACTTCCCTCCATAACCATAAAAATTTTATTGGATGACTACATTAGATATTATAACTATACCATACGATTTCGATTTTTTCAATCAAAAAAAACGGGACGGGTTCATTTTTTATTATTTCTCCAATTTTTTCTTTAAATTGGATAAATGAACCTGTCCCTATTTCATCTATTTCACTTTTCGCTTCTTGTTCTTGTGCAAAGTGCAGGTAGAAAAGGGGTCAGAGTGATTTTTCGGTCTTCCCCTCGACCTCAATATCAGCCCTCCCTGTTAATTGAACCACCCAAAGAAAAATCACTCTGACCCCTTTTCTATTAACGGTGGTCTTCTATAT
>Ga0315282_10003745_pt1 | contig 27088 bp, 14 predicted proteins | sample YL17G07_20_MG_FD_203693 | JGI IMG/M metagenome (GOLD analysis project Ga0315282, IMG submission 203693) | Sediment microbial communities from Yellowstone Lake, YNP, Wyoming, USA - YL17G07_20 | ecosystem: Environmental > Aquatic > Freshwater > Lake > Sediment | place: USA: Wyoming | collected...
CGAGAACCTGCGGCACCAGGGGCACCTGTACGGGCTGCGCGGGTCGCGGCTGACACGGCGGATCGGTGAGGTGCTCGCGCGCGTGAAGCTGGAGGATCGGGCCGGCGACCTGGTCGCGAAGCTGTCGGGCGGCCTGCAGCGCCGCGCCGAGATCGCCAAGGCGCTGCTGCACGGACCGCAACTGCTGGTGCTCGACGAGCCGTCCACGGGGCTCGACCCATCGGCGCGGCGCGACGTGTGGCAGGACCTGCGGCAGCAGCGCGAGCGGGACGGCACGACCGTGATGCTCACCACCCACTTGATGGACGAAGCGGCGACGTGCGATCGCGTGGCCATCCTCCACCAGGGCCATCTCGTGGCCCTCGGCGCCCCCGACGCCCTGACGGACGCCATCGGCGGCGACGTGATCCTGGTAAGCACGCGCGAGCCGGCCAGGCTCGCCGAACGGATCCGCGCGCGGCTCGGGGCCGACGCGGAGATCATCGGAGACCAGATCCGCATCGAGCGACAGCGGGGGCACGAGTTCATCACCGAGCTGGTCGAGGCGTTCCCGGGCGAGATCGACGCCGTGCGCTTCGGCAAGCCGACGCTCGAAGACGTGTTCGTCCATCACACGGGGCAGAAACTCGACGCTGATACTTGAAAGGCCTGAACCGGTCCGTTCTTGGTCCTTGGTCCTTCGTTCTTGGTGCGGTTCGTAGTTCTTGGTCCTTGGTGCGTTGCCCGGAACGAAGAACCAGGAACCGCACGAAGAACCAAGCACGAAGAACCAAGAACCGTTCAGTGCCATGATCCTGGCTTCGTATACCTTGTGGCTTCGCGAGATCGTCCGGTTCTACCGGCAGCGCAGCCGCATCGCCGGCGCGCTCGGGTCGCCGCTCGTCTTCTGGTTCCTCATCGGTTCGGGGCTCGGCCGCTCGTTCCACGCGGGCCCCGCCCTGCCGCTCGCCGGTGGCTACCTCGAGTACTTCTATCCGGGCACGCTGGCGCTAATCGTGCTCTTCACCGCGATCTTCTCGACGATCTCGATCGTCGAAGACCGGCAGGAAGGCTTCCTCCAGGGAGTGCTCGTCGCGCCCGTCCCGCGCACGGCCATCGTCCTTGGGAAGATCCTCGGCGGCACGACGCTGGCGGTGATGCAGGCCGCGATCTTCCTGTTGCTCGCGCCGCTGGCGCACGTCGGCTTGCACCTGGACGACGTGCCCGGGCTCGTCGGCGTCCTCTTCATCCTGTCGTTCGGCCTCACCGGCCTCGGGTTCCTCATCGCGTGGTGGCTGAACTCCACACAGGGCTTCCACGCGATCATGAACCTGTTCCTCATCCCGATGTGGATCCTCTCGGGGGCGCTGTTCCCTTCCGGCGGCGCGGCCGGCTGGATCCGCGGCCTGATGCTCGTCAACCCGCTGACGTACGGGGTGTCCGGGCTTCGCGCCTTCTTCTACGACCAGTCGCTCACCGGGGAACCGCCGGTCGCGCTGGCGGTGGCCATCCTCGTGCTGTTCGCCGCCGTGATGCTCGCGGCCGGGGGCGTGGCGGTGAGGCGGCAGGGGCTCAGGGCGGCGGACTAACGAGCGATGAGCAGCGAGTAACGAGAGTCGCCTCTCGGGTCTTCAGAGCCAAGAGCCCAGAGCCCAGGGCCCGAGCTTGAAGCCGACTCGTGACCCGTTACTCGTTGCTCGTTACGTGCGAGTCGGTGCTTGCTGATGCTGAGCGTCGCCGATCTGCCCGCCGTGAATGCCGCCCTCAACTTGACGGCGGCTGTGCTGCTCGCCTGCGGCTGGGTGATGATCCGCCGCGGGCGCAGGGCGATCCACCGCGCCTTCATGCTTGGCGCCTTCCTCTCCTCGACGCTCTTCCTCGTCTCGTACACCGTCTACCACGCGCACGCCGGTTCGCGGCCCTTCCGCGGCCACGGCGCGATCCGCGCGGTCTACTTCACGATCCTGACGAGCCACGTCGTCCTCGCCGCCGTCATCCTGCCGCTGGCGATCGTCACGCTCTGGCGCGCGCTCGGCGCGCGGTACGACCGTCACAGGCGCATCGCGCGCTGGACGCTCCCGCTGTGGCTGTACGTCTCGGTCACGGGCGTCCTCATCTACGCGATGCTCTACGGCCTGCCGGGACTCACCTGACCCGCTCGTCCGTCCTTCGTCCCTGGTCGTTGGTCCTTCGTGCGAACCGCACCAAGAACCACGAACGAAGAACCAAGAACCGCCAGCGATAGACCCCTCCTGTGTCCTGTGTTCTGTGTCCTGTGTTCTGTGTCCTGTGTTCTGTGTCCCGTGTCCTGTGTCCTGTCTCCTGTCTCCTGTGTCCTGTGTCCTGTGTTCTGTGTCCTGTGTCCTGTGTCCTGTGTCCCGTGTTCTGTGTTCTGGTAGCATTCGCGCTGCACCATGCGCTCGTTCCTGCTACGAGGCCCGCACGCCGCGCTGCTCGTCGCGCTGCTCGTCGCGTCCGGCGCGGCGGCGGCCCGGGACACCGGTGCGCGCGCGGTCGACCCTGCCTCACGGGTAGGGTCCGCGAACGCCCAGCCAGCGCCAACTCCGCCGCCGGGCGCGCTTCCCCGCGTTCAGCGGAAAGGACCGTCGAGCGGCCCGGTGGGGCTCGACGCCGCACCGGGGCCTCCGGACATCCCCGTGTCTCCGGCGGTCGTGGGGTCGGTCGGCGCCGCGGCGCTCGCCGGCCTCTTCCTTCTGCTGTACGTCTACCGACGGCGGCTTTACATCATCTTGTGGAGTGTCAGCACCGTGCTGAGGGGCGCAAGCCTCTGGCTGGCGCTCGAAGCTCCCACCGAGCACCTCACCGGCCGGGTGGTCCTCGGCCTGTCGCAGTTCGTCGCGATCTGCGGCGCTCTCCTGCTGGTGGTCAGCGCCGACAGCTATCGTGGCCCGGTTCGCGTGCGGGCCCGTGACTTCCTCGGCCTGCTCGTCCTGCTGATGTGGTTCGGCCTGGCGCCGCTGGTCTTCGGAAGCCGCGCGGTGCTCGTGCCCGGATACCTGCTGTCGGCCGGAATCGTCGCGATGGCCGGCATCGGCTACCTCGCGATCCTCCGGGTCGCGCGGTTGCTCGGCGCCGGCATCGTGGGCGTGACGCTGCTGCTGCTCGCCGCATCCGAAGGGTGGATCGCGATCACCGCCTCGTGGGCGGGCGCCGGGTACGCCGTCGACCTGCTGCAGATGATCACCAACGCGCTGCTCTACCTGCTCGCGGCGCTCGGCGCCCACCTGCTCGTCTTCGAAGAGATGACCTACGCGCTGCGCGTCGCCAACCGGCAGCTTGCCGCCGCCCGCGCCGAGCTCGAGCAGCAGGTGATCACGGACCCGCTGACCGGCTGCCACAACCGGCGGTTCCTCGACCAGGTGATCGGGCGGGAACTCCAGCGTCACAGCCGCTACGGCACTCCGCTCACGCTGCTCTTCATCGACATCGACCGCTTCAAGTCGATCAACGACACGCTGGGTCACGACACCGGCGACCGGGTCCTGCAGCACGTGGCCGCGTTCCTCCGCTCACACGTCAGGGAAGCCGACTACCTGTTCCGGTGGGGTGGCGACGAGTTCCTCGCCATCCTCTCCTGCACGCTGGACCAGGCGGCGCGCAAGGCGGCCGATCTGAAGCAGGCCTTCCTGGGCGATCCGGCCACCGCGGGCCTGCCGGCGGGGGTCGGGCTCAGCATCGGCTGTGCGGAGGCGCCGCCGGACGCGAGCGACATCCTGGCGCTCGTCCGCGAGGCGGATGAACGGATGTATCGGGACAAGGCGGGCATCGGATGATCCGACAGTCCTTCGTCCTTAGTCCTTCGTTCTTGGTGCGGTTCCAGGTTCGCGGTTCTCGGGCTCATCCAAGGACCAGGAACCGAGCACCGCACCAAGAACCAGGAACCAAGCACCGCACCAAGAACCAAGGACGAAGAACCAAGAACTACGGTAAGTACAAGAGATACTCCGCGCGCAGCCGCCGCCACCGGGCCTCGTCACCGGCCCACGAGGCGGCAATCGCCGCCGGATCCTCCCCCGCGTGAATCCGGGCGAGCGTGTCTGTCGACCCCACCAGCTTGACGGAAAGATCGATCTTGTACTGTGCGGGCCATAGCCTGTTGAGCGCCGCCGCGATCTCCAGCCCGACCCGCACCGGGCGAAGGGCGTCCCGGTCGGTCACGATCACGAAGACGCCCTGGCACGCCTCGCCCTTGTACTTGTCCCCGCTCGGTGTGAAGGAAGTCGGGTAGAAGCGGACGCCCGCGACGTGCCGCGCGTTCAGATCGGCGGCCAGCCGCACGCCATCGATCCACGGCGCCCCAACCTGCTCGAAGGGCGTGTCGGTGCCACGGCCCACCGAGATGTTGGTCCCCTCGATCGCCCCGATACCCGGGTAGAGCGTGGCCGCCACCATGTTGCGCATGTTGGGCGACGGGTTCACCCAGGGTACCCCGGTCTCGTCGAACCACATGTCGCGATGCCAGTTCTTGACCGGCACCACGGTGAGGTCGCAGCCGATCCTGTTCTCGGCGTTGAAGAGCTTCGCCATCTCGCCGAGGGTCATGCCGTGCCGGATCGGCATCGGAAAATAGCCGACGAAGCCGACGAGCGACGTGTCGAGGGTCGGGCCTTCGATGTCGAACCCGTCGATCGGATCGATCCGGTCGAGCACGACCACGCGGATCTTCCGCTTCGCCGCTTCCTCCATCACGTACGCGGCCGTCGTGGTGTAGGTGTAGAAGCGGGCGCCGATGTCCTGCAGATCGATCACCATCGTGTCGATGCCCTTCAGCATCCTGTCGGTCGGCCGGAGCGTGTCGCCATAGAGCGAATGGACCGGCAGCCCCGTCTTTTCGTCGCGCGTTGACGGGATCTCTTCGTCGAGGATGCCGCGGATTCCGTGCTCGGGACTGAAGAGCGCCACCAGCTCGACGTCCTTGGCGGCCTTCAGCAGATCGATCGTCGACTCCCCGGTCAGCGACCGGCCGGTGTGGTTCGTCACCAGGCCGACCTTCCTGCCCTTCAGCCGCTCGAATCCTTCCGCCTGCAGGACATCGATCCCGTTCAGCACCCGCTCACCCGTCCAGCCCGGCGCCGGCGCCGATCCCGACGGGCCGAAGGCCGTCCCGGTCACGCGGGCCCGGCGCACCTCCTCCATCGGCACCTCGCCGACGATCGCGGAGCCGACCACAGTCGCCACCTTGGCGCGCAGCGGCGTCACGTCGCCCTTGCCGTCCGGGTGCACCCGGTTCGAGAGGAAGATCACGAAGGTGCGCGTGATGGGATCGATCCAGAGAGAGGTGCCGGTGAAGCCCGTGTGGCCGAAGGATCCCAGCGGGAACAGCTCGCCGCGGTTCGACGAGTACACCGAGTCGAGATCCCAGCCGAGGCCGCGGATGTTCGGTTGCCCGGGGGGCGTCGCTGGCATCGTCATCTTCGCGACGGCGAGCGGTGAGAGGACGCGCGTCGAGCCGAACCGGCCGCCGTCCAGCAGCATCCGGCAGAAGATCGCAAGGTCGGCCGCCGTGCTGAAGAGCCCCGCGTGCCCGGCCACTCCGCCCATCCGCCGGGCCGTCGGGTCGTGCACGACGCCCCGCAGCACCGTCGCGCCCGGCGTGTCGCAGGGCCAGCCGAGCCGCGTGCACCGCTCGGTCGGCGCGATGCGCGGCCCGAGCGACGCCGGTGGGTTGAACGTCGTGTCGTTCATCCCGAGCGGCCCGAAGATCCGGGTCTTCGCGAAGCGGTCGAGGGGCACGCCGCTCACCCGCCGGACGATGTCACCGAGCAGGAAGAAGTTGATGTCGCTGTAAACGAAACGCTCGCCAGGCGGCGCGATCGGCACCTCGCCCGAGGCCCGTTCGATGGCGGTGTCGTAGCTGTCGAACTGCTCGGTCATGTCGAGGTCCGGTCTCAACCCCGACGTGTGCGTCATGAGCTGCCGCACGGTGATGTCCGCCTTGCCGTACTTGCCGAAGCCGGGGATGTAGCTGGCCACCCTGTCGCTCAGGCGAATGCGCCCCTCTTCGATGAGGATCATCACGCTCGGCGTCGTGGCGACGACCTTGGTGAGCGAAGCGAGATCGAAGATCGTGCCGAGCGTCATCGGCTCGACCGACGGCACGAGCGAGCGGTTCCCGAACGCTTCCTGGTAGATCACCTGGTCCCCGCGACCGACCAGGACCACGGCGCCCGGCAGTTGCCGGGCCTTGATGGCGTCGGTGACCAGCTCGCGGACGCGGCCGAGGCGTTGCTGGTCGAGTGATGCTGCCGCCGTGGAGGGCGGCGGCCCGCCCGTCTGGGTGCCCGACGGCCTGGCACCGAGGCAGCACAGGACAGCAACAGGCAACAGCACGAGACGGGGCGGTCGGCGGTGACGCATCGGGCTCCTCCGAGGTTCTTGGCGGTAACCGACAAACTCACCTATACTTGTAGGGATTAGGGTCTCTCATCAAGCGCTGAGCACGCTCGGATCGCAGAGACGAATTGGTTCCTGCGGCCTCCGCGGCCTCTGCGCTGACCGCGTGATCGTGGCCGGCCGCCTTCTTCGTCCCCTTGCCCGCCGAGACAGCGCGCCGTGCGCCAGAGAGCGGCCGCGCGGAGGAATCATAGCAAGCACCAGCCAGCCGCGACTTGCTTTTGAGGGGAGGCGCTCATGTCACTGCGTGTCCTTCATTCCGTGCACAGGTTCCTGATCCTCGCCGCGGTGTCGATCGCGCTCGCGGCTCCAGCCTTCGCGCAGACCGGCCGGGTCGCGGGTGTCGTCAAGGACGAGAACGGGCAGCCGATCAAGGGCGCGACGGTCACGGCCGAGAACCCGACGGCGGTGCCAAAGAGCTTCACGGCGACGACCGACGAGAAGGGGCGCTTCTCGCTCATCGGCCTCGCCAAGGGGAACTGGACCTTCACCGTGACGGCGCCGGGTCATGCTCCGGTCGAAGGGCGCGCCGAGATCGCCACGCTGCGGCCGAACCCGCCGCTCGAATTCAAGCTGCCCAAGGGGCCGAGCGGGCCGCCCGGGTTGCTGGCCGGTGTCAACGCGAAGGAGCTGCAGGCCGACCTCCAGGCCGCCGACGCGATGATGGCGGCCGAGCAGTACGACCAGGCGATCGAGGCCTACCAGAAGGTCCTGCAGAAGGCGCCCGCGCTGACGGTCATCAACCTGCAGATCGGGGACGCGTACCTGCTGAAGAAGGACTACGACAGGGCGCTCGCGGCCTACCAGCAGGTGCTCAAGGGTGATCCCAACAACGAACGGGCGATCGTCAAAATCGGGATGGCGAACCTCGCCAAGGGCGACCTGACCTCGGCCGACGAGACGCTGACGGCGGCGGCGAACACGGCCTCGGCGGGCCGCGAGGTCTTCTACAACCTGGGCGAGGTGAAGTTCGCCGAGGGCCAGGCGGACGAGGCGGCGAAGTGGTACCAGAAGGCAATCGACACCGATCCCGCCTGGGGCAAGCCGCTCGTCAAGCTGGCGCTGGTCTCGCTTAACAAGGGCGACAAGGACGGGGCGCTCAAGCTGCTCGAGAAGGCGGCGGAGGTGGACCCCAACTCTCCCGAGGCGGCCCAGGCCAAGCAGATGATCGAGCAGCTCAAGAAGTAAGGGTCGAATGGCTCAGAAGAAGGCGGCGCGCCGCGCGCCGCGGGGCGGGAGGCCCGCCCGGTTCTGGCGCGGCTGGCGGTTTCTCCTGATCATGGCGCTAGTCTCGGCGGCGGTCGTGGCCGCCGCCGCGGCCGGCTGGCGTTACGCGCGCGTCTCGGCACCCCCGAGCGGCCCGGTCGTCCTCATCTCGATCGACACGCTGCGGGCCGACCACCTCCCCATCTACGGCTACCAGCAGGTGGCGACCCCGGCCATCGACGCGCTGGCTGCCGACGGCATCGTCTTCGATCGCGCCTACGCGCACGGGCCGCAGACGCTGCCCTCGCACGTCTCGATCCTCTCGGGCGACCTGCCCTTCCAGACCGGCGTGCGGGACAACATCGGCTTCACGGTCCCCGCCGATCTCCGCCTCCTACCCGAGATGCTGCACGCGCGCGGCTTCAGGACCGCCGGCTTCGTGTCCGGGTACGTCATCCGGAAGGAGACCGGCCTCGGCCGCGCGTTCGACGTCTACGACAGCGACATGCCGGCGTCCTCTCCCGAGCTGTCGGTCGGGCAGGTGCGCAGGGACGGGGGCGAGACGGTGGCGGCGGCCGAGCGCTGGCTCGACACGCAGCGTTCGCCGCGGCTCTTCCTGTTCCTCCACCTCTACGACGTGCACAAGCCGTACGTCTCACCCGATCGGTACTCGCAGTACGCGCCGTACGACGGCGCGATTGCCTACGCGGACGAGCATGTCGGCCGCTTCATCGCGTACCTGAAGGCCCACGACCTCTACGACCGCGCGCTGATCATCCTGCTGTCGGATCACGGCGAGGGCCTCGGCGACCACGGCGAGCAGGAGCACGGGCTGTTCCTGTACGACGAGACCATCCGGGTGCCCCTGGTCATCAAGCTGCCGCGCGAGGCCGGGGCGCACCGCCGAATCGCGACTCCGGTCCAGCACATCGACCTGGTCCCGACGGTGCTGGACTTCTTCAACGTGCCGAGGCCGCGCGCGCTGGCCGGCCGATCGCTCCGTTCGCTGCTCGAGGGGACCTCCACGAGGCTGCCCGAGCAGGGGTTCTACGCCGAATCGCTCTACTCCCGCTACCACTTCGGATGGAGCGAGCTCGAGTCGCTGACCGACTCCCGCTACCGCTACATCCGTGCGCCGCACGAGGAGCTGTACGACCTGCAGCAGGATCCCGGCGAGCGGCAGAACGTCGCCGACCGGCACGCCCAGACCGACCTGGCCATGCGCGAGGCGCTCGAGCGGGTGACGGCCGGCAGCACGATCCACGCGCCGTCACAAGCGTCCGACGAGGAGCGCGAGCGGCTGGCCGCCCTGGGATACGTGGGAACCGGCCCCCGCGTGGCCGCAGAGGTCGCGGGCGACACGCTGCCCGACCCGAAGGACAAGGTGCAGGTGCTCGAAGTCTACCGGCGGGCATCCGACCTGGCCGGCCAGCGGCGATTCGCGGACGCCACCGTGCTCTACCGGCAGATCCTCAAGGACGATCCGGAGATGGCGGACGTCTGGCTGCAACTCGCCGAGGTGATGGTACGGATGGGCCAGACCTCCGACGCGGTGGACGCCTACAAGCACGTGCTGAAGCTGAACCCGACCGACGCTGGCGCCCTCATCGGCGCCGCCGGCGGCCTGCTGCGCCTGCGCAGGCTGGACGAGGCGAAGGCACACGCCGAAGCGGCGGTGGAAGGGGCGCCGGCCGCGGCGCACGAGCTGCTGACCAAGATCGCGCTGCGGCGGGGCGACACGGACGAGGCGCGGAAGCAGGCGGAATTGGCGCGCCAGGCCGATCCGACGCTGCCGATGCCGCTGTACGTGCAGGCGATGCAGCTCTACAAGGCGGGCAAGTACGCCGAGGCGCTGCCGATCTTCGAGGAGGCGCTCCAGCTCATGAGGGCGCGCACCCTGCAGATGAACGAAATCCACTTCTACACGGGCAACACGCTGGCGCGCCTGGAGCGCTACCCGGAGGCCGAGGCGGAATTCAAGGAGGAGATACGCATCTTCCCGCACAACCTACAGGCGCGCACCAGCCTCGCCATGCTCTATCGCGCGACGAACCGCCACCGGGAGGCCGACCAGGCGATCGCCGACCTGCTGCGCGTGGTGCCGACCGCGGAGGCCTACGCGCTCGCCTCGCGGCTGTCCACGATCTTCGGCGAGCAGGGTGGCGCCGCAAAGATCCGGGCCGACGGTGTCCGGAAGTTCGGCGAGCCGGCCATGCGCAGGGCAATCCAGGCTCAGGAAAAGGTGGCAGGACGGGAACACTAGCAGGTGCTGGGTGCTACGTGCTGGGTGCACATGACAGGTGCTACGTGGTAGGTGCGACGTGCTAGGTGCCGTGCCAGGTGCGAGGTGCTCAGTGCCGTGCCAGGTGCTGAGCGCGGTGCTATGTGCCAGGTGGTGGCGCAGGTACTGGGCGGCGTTGCTGGCGGAACCTGGCACGGGGTGTGCGTGATCCTCGATGCATCGCGGCCACCAGGTTCACCGAGCTGCGGGCATGGAAGCTCGCCAGCGAGCTGCACGCGAAGATCTGCGATGTCACGCGCCGTGCCGCTGCGCAGCAGGACCGCGAATTCTGCGATCAGATCCGTGCGGCAAGTGCGTCAGTTTCTGCGAACATCGCTGAGGGGTTCGCCCGCTACTCCCATCGTGACTTCGCCCGGTTTCTGGCGATCGCTCGGGGATCCCTGGCCGAGACTCAGAATCACCTGCAGGTTGGCCTGCCTCGGAATCAGATCGCGCGCGACACTTTCCAGCAGCTCTGGGAGCCGTCGACGCGCACCATGGCGGCGACCACCGGGCTGCTGATGTACCTGCGCACCCATCCCGATCCGCCGGCACGCCGCAGCGGAACGAGACGCACCTAGCACCAGCACCTGGCACTTAGCACCTAGCACGGCACGTCGCACTCAGCACGTAGCACCTGGCACGTAGTCGGTAGACACAACGTCAGCAGCGCTGAGCGCGTTTGGCTCGCTGCTGCCAGCGAACGTATACTTCCTTCGACTCAACCGTCGGGTTCCAGTCGTTTTCCACATGGCCAAGAAACGGCACGCAGAACGCCGGCGGGACGCGGGCGCCTCGACGGGCGCGCGGAGCCCAAACGCTGGAAGCCGGCAGACGGACGACGGCCAGCCGGGTCGGCGGCGGCACTGGTGGATTGCCGCCGGCGGCGCGCTCGTCGTCGTCGCGGCGATCGTCTTGTGGTGGTTGCGGGCGCCGGGGGCGATCGAGCTGCAGCGCACGCCGGACCAGAACGTCTTGCTCATCACGGTCGACACGCTCCGCGCCGATGGGCTCGGCTGCTACGGCGGCCGCGCCGCGACGCCGAATCTCGACCGCCTGGCGGCGCTCGGCGTACGGTTTGATTTCGCGCACGCGCAGGCGGTATTGACGCTGCCCTCCCATGCCAGCATCCTGACGGGGCTCTATCCGTTCCAGCACGGCATCCACGACAACGCGGGGTTCAGGCTGCCGGACCGCGTGCCCACGCTGGCTTCGATGCTCGGGCCGCACGGCTTCGCGACCGGCGCCTTCATCGGTGCATTTCCGCTCGACTCGCGGTTCGGTCTCAACACGGGCTTCGACGTCTACGACCAGCGGTACGGCCGCTCCGACAGCGAGTCCGGGTTCCGGCTGGCCGAACGGCGCGCGGATGTCGTCGTCGCGGCCGCCGCGTCCTGGATCGGCCGCCAACACGGCCGCTGGTTCGCCTGGGTCCACGTGTTCGATCCGCACGCCCCCTATCAGCCGCCGCCGCCCTTCGATCGGCAGTACGCGAACCAGCCGTACTACGGCGAAGTGGCCTTCACCGATTGGGCACTCGGGCCTCTGCTCGACGCCGCCCGCGATCGGTCTGGGCGACCAACGCTGGTCGTCGTCACGGGCGATCACGGCGAGGGGCTCGGCGATCACGGTGAGATCACGCATGGCCTGTTCGCGTACGAAGCCACGCTGCACGTTCCGCTCATCGTCGCCCAGGTGGGACCGAGGACGCCGTCGTGGGCCAGCACGACAGGCGCCTCGTCCGCGCCGCCTGGCCGCCTGTCGTCGATCGAGGCGCAGCACGTCGACGTGGTGCCGACAATCCTCGACGCCCTGCAGCTGCCTGTTCCGCCCGGGTTGCCGGGTCGATCGCTGCTGTCGGCGTCGGCGGCCCGGAGCGATCGCGCCTCGTACTTCGAGTCGCTGTCGGCCTCGCTCAACCGCGGGTGGGCGCCGCTCACCGGTGTCCTCGTCGACAGGCAGAAATACATCGACCTGCCTCTCCCCGAACTGTACGACCTCGGCCGGGACACGCAGGAACAGGTGAACCTGGTCGACCAGGAGCCCGACCTGCGGCGCGTCCTCGAGGGCCGATTGCGCCTCTTCGGTCCGGTCTCGCCGTCCCAGGCACGCACCGAGGATCCCGAAGCGGCCTCGCGGCTGCGGGCGCTCGGGTACGTGACGGGCAGCGCACAGCTGAAAGCGCGCTACGTCGAGGCGGATGACCCGAAGCGCCTGATTGGGCTCGACCAGCAGATGCACTACGCGGTGGACCGGTACGAGCACGGCCGGCTGCGCGATGCAGTCGGCGTGTACCGGCAGGTGATCGCCGAGCGTCCGATGGAAGTGGCATACGCGCAGCTCGCCATGGTGCAGTGGGACCTCGGCGAGCCGGCGGAGGCCATCGCCACCCTGCGCGCCGCGATCCAGGCCGGGCAGGACACCGCGGCCATCCGCACGAAGCTCGGCGTCTACCTCGCCGAGACGGGCGAGGTCGCCGACGCGCTGCCGCTGCTCAAGGAGACGACCGCCGGCGAATCGCCCGATCTCGATGCGCTCAACGCGCTGGGGATTGCGCTCGGCCGCTCGGGCAGGAACCAGGAAGCGGCTGCGATCTTCGAGCGGATGCTCAAGCTCGATCCGTCGAACCCGATGGCATTCGAGAACCTCGGGTCGGTCGCCCTCCGTGAAGGTCGGCTATCTGATGCGCGCCGGTTCTTTTCCGAGGCGCTCGCCGGCGACCCGACCTCGTCACAGGCCCACAACGGGCTGGGCGTGGTGGAGATGAAGTCCGGCAACCGGAAGGCGGCCATCGAGGACTGGAAGCAGGCGGTGGCGCGCGACCCGAGGAACTTCGACGCGCTGTACAACCTCGCGACCGAGCTGGTGAACGACGGCCAGGCCGAAGCGGCCCGACCCTACCTGGAGCAGTTCATCCGCACCGCGCCCCCGGCCTTCTACGCCGGCGACATCCGGCACGTGGAGGGCGTACTGGCCCGCCTGAACCGCTGAGCTTGCTCTGGGCCGTCCGCGAAGCATTCGGTGTTAGGATCAGCATCCTCACAGCCCTCTCTCCTTCACAGGTGCCGTATATGAGACGCGCGTATCGGCTGGCGCTCGTCTTTCTCACGTCGTCGGTTCCGTGGCTCGCACCGCAGGCGGCCGCCGGCCAGGCGCAGGCGGAGCCGCCGCAAGCCGTCTTCCGATCGGGCATCGAGCTCGTCCGGCTCGACGTCCGCGTAGTCGACGGCGACGGCCGGCCCGTCAAGGATCTGCGCCAGGACGAGATCGAGGTCCTCGAGAACGGGCGGCCGCGACCGATCGTCCAGTTCCAACACATCGCCGAGCCGGCGGGCAGCTACGTCGAGGTGGCACGCCGGACGATTGGCAGCGAGGTCTCGACCAACCGGGGGGCGCCGCGCGGCCACCTGTACGTCCTGGTCTTCGACCAGGCGCACATCACGCCCGGCAACGAGCAGCGCGCGCGCCTGGCGGCCGAGCGTTTCCTGAAGACACGGCTCAGGCCGGGCGATCGCGTGGCCCTCTACGCCCTGCCCGGCCCAGGCCCACAGGTCGCGTTCACCAGCAACGTGGATTACGTACTCTCGGAGCTGCCGAAGATCCGCGGCGGGCTGGACCGGCAGGAGCCGGGAAGCATCGTGGCGATGAGCGTGTTCGAAGCGTACGAGATCATCCGGGGCGATCTCGGCGTTCTCGAACGGGTCGCGACCAGGGCATCCGAGCAGGCCGCGGCCGACCTGCGGCCCGTGATCCCGCGCGTCGCGGCCGCCACCGAGGCGCTGCCCCAGCTCGAGCAGCTCGTCAAGAGCAACGCGCAGACGGTCGTCGATCGGGCGGACTCCTCCACGCGGTCCTTCCTGCTGATGCTCTCCGATGTCGTGCATGGTCTGGCGGGCATCGAGGGTCGCAAGTCGGTCGTGCTGTTCTCAGAGGGGTTCTTCGCCGACAACCTCCCGCGGGAGATCGAGCAAGTAGCAGCAGAGGCGGCCAAATCCTATGCGGTCTTCTACTCGTTCGATCTGAACGAGCGAGGGGTGAACGGCACCGAGACGCAGCCACAGGGCGGAGAGCACCAGGCGGAGATTCAGAGCCGCCTCGAGTCGCTCGGGGCGCTGGCCGGCGAGACCGACGGGGAGCTGGTCGTCGACGCGCGCAGCCGCCTCGATGCGGCGCTCGGCCGGATTGCCGACCAGTCGCAGGACTACTACCTCGTCGCGTTCGAGCCGCCACCCGAGGCGACGGGCGATCGCAGCCAGTACCATCGCATCAAGGTGAGGGTCCGGCGCGCCGGCGCTCGCCTCAGCGTGAGGACCGGCTACGCGCTGCACGACCCCCTCTCAGCCGCCGATCGGCGTCGCGCGATCGACAGGGCGCTTCATGCGCCATTCCCGCAGCAGGCGCTGCCGCTTGACGTCACCACGTACGTGATGCGCGGACCCTCGTCCGGGGTGCACCGCGTCATTCTCTGCCTGCAGGCGGACCTGCCCGTCGCAAGGGGCAGCCAGGCACGGACCGCCGATGTGGTGTTCGTCGCCAAGAGCGCCCGCGACGGCCGGATCGTGGCGAGCGGTACCGATACCATGCCGCTTCCGCGCGGCCCGGCCCCCGGTCGCACGACGGCGCTCAGCGAGTATCAGGTGCAGTTCGAGGCGCCGCCGGGCGAGTATCTGATGCGCGTGGTCGTGCGGGAGGCGGGCGGTGAGGCCGGGAGCGTCGATCGCCGCTTCGAGGTGCGGAACTTCGACGGCACCGACATCACGGCCAGCGACATGGTCCTCGGGCGGCGGCCCGGCGGCGGACTGCCCGTTCGCGCCGTCGGGTACACCGGTGACGTCCTCTCGGGCGTCTTCGAGATTTACGGCCGGAGGCGGGCGGACCTGCAGCAGGTGGACGCCGAGGTGCAGCTGACGCCGCTCGACAGCATGGCGCCGGTGACCTCGGTCAAGGCAGACCTGCTGGAGGTGCAGCAGGTCGGGATCGGCGCAAGCCGTGGGGCGCAGATCGCCGTGCCGCTCAAAGGCGTTCCGCCCGGTGAGTACGTGGCGACCGCGGTGGTGCGGGCGCACGGCGAGACCGCCACGCAGCTGATGCGAGAGGTCGAGGTGGTCGCCGGAGCGGTGCCCGCTCTCTCGACGCTGGCGCCGATCTCTCCCCCTACGCCGGCGGAGATCCTCCAAGGCGATCTCGCCCGGCGGTTCATCGCGTCACTTCGGGCCGGCAGCACCGACCCGGGCCTCGTCGCGGCCGCGGACGAGGCGGCACGGGGCGCCTGGGCGAAGGTGTCAGCCCTGCTCGCCTCGCCCAGTGGCAATCGCCCGGCCGCGTTTCACGCGCTCCGGGGGCTGGCGCTGTTCGCCGGACAGCAGTACGATCAGGCGGCAGGAGAGCTGCAAAGGGCGTTCACGCTGGACTCGAAGTCGCCGTTGGCCGCCTTCTTCCTCGGCTGGGCCCGCGCCTGGGCCGGCAACGACACCGGCGCCGTCAGCGCCTGGCGCGCCGCAACCTTCTTGCAGCCCACCCTCGTGTCCGCCTACCTGGCGCTCGCGGACATGTACATGAAGCTCGCGCACCGCGAGCTGGCCGTGCAGGTGCTGCGGGAGGGGCTCAATGCGGTCCAGGGCTCTCGCGAGCTGCAGGGCAAGCTGGCCGAGATCGAACGGCGCAAGGTTGGCTTGTAGACGCTGCGATTCAGCGCAGAAAGACGCAGAGGGCACAGAGACATACAGTGACGCGATCGCCTTCTTCGTCACGGCCTGGTGATTCTGCGATCTTTGCGATCTCTGCGCTTGGCAACGGGGCGCCCGGCCATGGTCCTCACACTCCTGCTTGCCGTCACGCTGCAAACACCGGTGGCCGCCCGGCCGCTCGACCTAGCACGCCTCACTTTCTCCGCGGCCGCCGCAGTCGTCGAAACCGACAAGGATACGCTGCACGGCAAGCCCGAACGCCTGTCCTGGTCGCCTGATGGCACCCAGCTCTATCTCCGAGCCGTCCAGCGCGATCGATGGGGCAACGAGCGCACCTGGCACTACCTAGTCCACCTCGCCGAGAAGCAGATGGTGCCGCTCGAGCGCGAGCCCGACTGGTCATTCCACTACTGGAACTGGAAGTCGGCGCTCACCGCACCGGGTGTGCCGGCTTTCAAGCTGGACGTCGAGGTGCGTGAGCAGATGAAGCGCCCCACGAATGCCGGCAGCGGTGGATCGATAGCCCAGAACACGGGCGATCCAACCGGACCCGGCTCGGAGCTGGGGCCCCAGGGTCAGGCCATCATCGCCGCGGCGATGCAGAACCAGAGAGTGACGACCACCACGGTGCGTGCAAAAGGCCAGCAAATCGCCGAGTTCGTCAACCAGGCTCCCGTCTTTGGCCTCACCTTCGGCTGGACGCCGGCGGGCACCGGCGTGATTGCGTACGCAGATTCCAAGGGGCGACTCGTGGTCATGGACCGCAATGGCCGAAGATGGACCGTGTCGGGCGCGCGTAACGTCCGCTTGCCCGCCTGGTCGGACGACGGCCGCCGGCTCGTGTGGATCGAGACCCGGCGTGGAAACACATACGTAGTCCGCATGGTCCAAGTCGTCCTTGGTCCTTAGTCCTCGGTCCCCAGCGGGTCCCTGGCCCCTGGTGTTCGGCCTACTGACTACCGGCTACTGACTATGGGCTACTTTCTGAGGAGGTCCTCGATGTTTCCCGTCCTCCTACTGGCGCTCGCCGCCCAGGCGCCCCCCACCCCCCAGGCGGCCGATGCGAGCAGCCTGACCGTCTCACCCGCGCGAGCCATCGTCGAGATCGATGCCGGGAAGCTGAGAGGACAGCCGGCGGCTCTTGCCTGGTCGCCGGACGGCCAGCAGGTGTACCTGCAGACGATAGAAACGGACCGGTGGATGAACAGGCGAGCGACCCACTACCTGCTCGGACTCGACGGCAAGCCGGCGGTGCGGATCGACGGTGAACCGGACTGGGTCGCCTCCTATTGGGCCTGGAAGTCGGGGTTCTTCGCCCCGCGCGACCCGTCGTTCCGCGTCGAGGTCGAGTCGCGCCAGGAGCTCGCCAAGAGCACGAACACCCCACGCGGCGGCGACATCGCCGGCATGGGCGGCGTGCCGGCGACCAGCCCGGGCCAGGGAGTGCCGCAGGAGGTCGCGGTGGGAGCCGCGATGCAATCGCAGCGGGTGACGATCGTGACGATGCGGCTGAAGGGACAGGTGCTCGGCGAATGGGTCAACACGCAACCAGAGCCGGGCAGGACGTTCGGCTGGGCGCCCGCGCCCCTGGGCATGATCGCATTCGCAAAGCGGGACAGGGGGCAGCTCGTTTTGATGGACCGGGAGGGCCGCAAGCAGGAGATCGCAGACTCGAAGGACTGCCTGCTCCCCGCGTGGTCCGAAGATGGCAAGCACATCGTGTATCTGCAAAGGAAAGACAAGAAGAAGTTCAGCTTGATGCTTGTCGACGTCAGTCCTTAGTCCTTGGACTTCCTGGTTCTCGGTTCTTGGTTGCCGACGTCGTGCTGAAGCCTGGAGTCCGATCGCTGAGGCCTGCCAGAGGTCCTCGATGCGCCCGATCGGCCTGGCCGCGCTCGTGTTGTGGGTCGTTGCCCCGGGCGTGATTCCCGGCGAGGCCGGTCGTGTCGTTGCGCCCTCTGCGTTCTCTGCGCTGAGTGCTCAGGCGCAGGACCAGCCGCGCTTCCGTGCGGCGACGACGCTCGTCGAAGTCGACGCCATCGTCCGCTATCGCAACGGGCAATTCGTGGCGGACCTGACCCCAGACGACTTCGAGGTCCTCGAGGACGGCGCGCCGCAGAAGGTCGAGAGCTTCTATGTCGTGGCGGGCCCGCAGGCGGCACCGCGCGGGGCCCCGGTCGCGCCGGCCCAGCCCGCTGCTGCGCCTGCTCCACCTGTCCCGCCTGCCCAACAGGTGCAGCGCGTGTACGTGCTCTTCTTCGACCAGGAGCACATGGCGCCCGGCAGCTTCGATCGCGCACGGTCGGCGGCCGACGAGTTCCTCGCGAAAGACTTCCAGCCGGGCGACATCGGGGGCATCGGCGGCGGCGGGACGCTCGTGAACAACCGGCTGACGAGCGACCGCAAGGAGCTGCGCGCGGCTGTGCGGTCGCTGAAGCCTGCCGGCGACACGCGCTCGCGCCTGATCGAGATGCGCGACTGGCCCAGGTTCGTGAGCGACTACGAGGTGTGGCGGGTCGACTATGGCGACCCGGAGGTGCTGAAGCAGGTGGTCGCCCGGGCGGCCGCCGACGACCCGGAAGCCTGCTCGCACAACGTGCCGTGCGACCAGATCGTCCTCGAGAAGGCCAGGCGCGTTGTCACCGAGCTGCGGGCGGCCGGCATGCGGACGATCCAGACGGTGGGCGGCCTCGCCAACGGCCTGGCGAAGCTCCCGGGCCGCAAGACGATCGTGTTCCTCTCGGACGGGTTCTTCGCGGAAGATTCGTGGGGAAACCTGCGCCAGCTCATCGGACTTTCCGCGCGCGCCTCGGTACGGGTCTATGCGATCGACACCCGGGGCTTGAATCGTGGCAGCGCAAGCAGCGACATGATCGACACGCCGCCGCATGCGTGGGTCGAGCCCGGGGGCACCTTGCCCACGTTCGACATCGGCGCCGACGCGCCAAACAGCCTGGCCATCGACACCGGCGGCCTGATGATCCGCAACGAGAACGACTTCGCGAAGGCGTTCCACGAGATCGCGGACGACACGAGCAGCTACTACATCCTCGGATACCGTCCAACCAATACGAACTTCGACGGGAAGTTCCGCCAGATCGCGGTGCACGTGAAACGGGCGGGCGTCACCGTGCGAGCGCGCAAGGGGTACATGGCGACCACGACTCCCACGCCTGTCACGACGCCGGAGCCCGTCTCACCTGCGCCGCCAGCTGCGGCTCCGCGGCCCGGCGCAACGACAGAGACGTCGAAGACGGAAGCCCCACCGGTGGAGGGGGCGACCACGCCGCCGTCACCGGAGCGGCCTCGCACGGTCCCCGACGGGACGACACATGGGGCCGCGGCCGGCGCCGTGCGGTTGCGGCCACACATCGGCGACGAGGTCCCCCAGTTGCAGGGCAGCGCGCCCGGGTCGGGGGCAGCCAGAGGGCCCGCCGGCGCCTCGCTGTCGGATGCGCTCATCCGCCAGGCGCGCGCGGGATGGGACGCGTACCAGCGGGGTGACGTGAAGACGGCCAAGGCCGCGCTCTCGGAGCCAGCCGCCAACGCCGCCGCGCCCGCGTGGGTGCACTATGTGTTCGGCTGGGCGGAGTTTGCGTTGTCGGAGTACGCCACGGCCGCCTCCGCCTGGGAGCGCGTGCACCAGGCTGCGCCCGAGTTCCGGCCGGTGTACTTCGATCTGGCCGACAGCTACCTGCAGCAGCGGGAGTTCGGAAAAGCGATTGGCGTCCTCCGCGACGCCGAGCGGCGCTGGCCCGACGACGTCGAGGTCCTGAACGCGCTCGGCGTCGTCCAGACGGCGCGGGGCGCGACGAACGACGCCATAGACACCTTCGAGAAAGCGGTCTCCCTGAAGCCGGACGACGCGACCTCGTCGTTCAATCTGGCCAAGACGTACGAGATGCGGTACGCGCAGATGCAGGCATTCCGGCGCATGCAGAGCAGCAACCCGTATCTGCAGGACCGCGACCGGGCCATCGAGTACTACCGGAAGACAATCCTGCTGGGAGGACCACTGGTGGATTCAGCGAAGGCGGGGCTGAAGCGGCTGGGAGGACAGGAGTAACGAGTCACGAGTCACGAGCGATGAGTGCGAGTAACCCGGTCGTCCGTAGTCCCTCGTCCGTAGTCTTTCGTCCTTTCTGTGCGGGAACCAGGAACGGTCACGGTCAGTTCCCGGACTCGCACCACGAACCAAGGACCAAGGACTGACCTTATTTCAACTGTTCCAGCATCTTCTTCGCCATCGGCGCCTCGGGGGCGTCGGGCGCCATCTGGACGAACTTCGTCAGGTCGGCCTTGCCCGACTGGAGGTACTTGTCGCCGGCCGCCTTGTCGTCCGGCGCGAGCTGCGTGCCGATCTGGAGCCCGGTGATGCCGCGGTAATAGTAGCCCTCCGAGTAGTTGGGAAACCGGGTGATCGTCTTGTCGAAGAACGTCATCGCGTCCTTCGGCTTGTTCTGGTTCAGCAAGTTGATCCCGACGTTCAGGAAGATGGCCGGCTCGGTGATCTTCGACTCGTCGATCGACGCCAGCATCTGCTTCCCTTCCTCGGCGTTCCCCTTGGAGATCATCTCGCTGCCGGTGAGCAGCTTCACCTCAACGTTGTCCGGATCGTGCTCCAGGTACTTCTTCAGAGCCTCGATCTCCTTGTCGTGCGCCCCCTCGGCGTGATAGGCGCGGGCTATCGCGAGCTGGAGCTGGTACACCTGTGGGTACTTCGCCAGCAGCTCCTGGTAGACGGCCTGCGCCTCGGCGAACTTCTTCTGGTTGATCAGGTCCCCGGCCTTCTTCATCTCGCCGGCGATGATCTCGTTCGGGTTGGGTGCCGCCTTCTTCATCGTCGTCTCGATCACAGGAATCCGGATCAACTCCTGGATCGACACGCTGATCCGACGCGGCTCGTACCCGTCCTTCAGGAAGTCCACCTGCCAGTCACCGCCTGCGACGCCGCCGAGGGCCCACTCGCCTCTCCTGTCGGTCTTGACCTCGGTCCCGCCGTTGGCCGCCGGCAGGAACACCTTGACCGTCACTCCCTCGAGCGGCTTGCCGGACTCGTCGGTCACCTTGCCCGCCATCCGGCCCTGACCGCGCCAGCCCTGCGCTGACGCGCCCGCGGCGAGGGCCACGACCACGAGCGCGACCGCCAGGACGCGATACGTTCTCACCATTGCTGTCCTTTCCGCGATGAAGTCGCCTGCGTCAGTCTACCCGATCGGTCCGAGGGGGCGCCAGCCCGGCCACGGCCGGACTGACGGCGAGCGTTGGGAGGTGACGGAGGAGCGGCGTCCGGTCATCGTTTGATCGTCGCCTGCACGGTTGCCAGGAATCGCTCGGCCTCCGCGCGCGAACCGCGCCGGCCCGCGTTCTCGAGAAAGAGATCAGCAGCAACGTCAAGCGTCGGGTATTTCGAGAGGACGGCGCGGAGTTCCCTGTCGGCGTCGTTGTACCGGCCTTTGGCCGTCATGATCAGGACCGAGGCCAGGGTGACCTCCAACGAGTCGGTGCCAAGCAGCTGTCTCGCCCGGTCCACTGCCGAGTCCGCCTGGGCGAAGTCGCCTGCCTCGGCGGCGAGTCGTGAGAGCAACAGCCAGGCCTGGGGATTGGCGGGTTCCAGCTGCGCGGCCTTTGCGGCGTGGGAGGCGCCGGCCGCCGCGTGCCCCTGCGAGCCTTCGACCCACGCGAGCCCCAAGTGTGATGACGCATCATCCGGATCGGCAGCGACGAGCTGGCGATACAGCGGACCCGCCTCTGCAGTCACGCCAGTTGACAGGAGGACGCGCGCCAGCGCTTTGGTCATCAGCTGGTTGCCGGGCGAGATCGAGAGCGCGCGGCGGAATTCTTCGATGGCCTCTCGAGGGCTCCCGGCTCGTTCGTGAACCAGGCCCAGGTGCGCATGGGCCTGGGAGTTCTCGGGATCCGCGGATAACGCCTTCAGAAGCGCCTGCTGCGCCTCGCCCAACCGGCCCTGGTCGAAGTACAGCAGACCGAGACCGTCCCATGCGAAGCCTGATCGCGGATCGGCCGCGAGCGCACGCCGGTAGGCCTCCTCTGCATCCGCCACCTTCCGTTCGGACGTCAGCGCTGCTCCCGTGAACGCCCACTCCTCCGCGAGGTTATGACTCGGCGCGTGGGAACGCAGGTGCGCAAAAGCGAACACGACGAGCGTGAGGACCGCGCACCAGAGGAGCCGGCGCACGGCATTCGGATAGCCTTCCGCCGCGCCCCTCCTCATCTGCGACAGATCGGCTGCGCACGAGGCCACACCGTAGCCGGCGAACACCGCAAGCACTGGAACCAGCGGCATGCGATAGCGTGAACCGACGACCAGCAACAGGCAGGTGCCGGCCATGCCGAGGAGGTAAACGACAGGGAGCCACGGCAAGCGACGTCGAACAACCGACCAGGCGAGCCCGCAGGCGGCCAGAGACAGCAGAACCCCGTACGCGGGCAGGTATCGCAGGAACGCAGACTGTGCCGTGAAGAAATAGTAGCTGTGGGAGTCGCGGACTTCGTCTGCCTGGAGCAGCCACGTGAGCTTGCTGCCGACGAGCGCGGCGTACTTGACCGGCGCATCACGGATCTCCCGCAGCCCCTTGCCCAGGTAGTACCGATCCTGGTCCGCCGGCTTCGCATACCCGGCACGCGCCGCCTCGCGATCGAGCGCATCCCACCCGCCGCCGAGGCGTGCGCGGGGCAGCCCGTCACCACTCGGGGCATTGCCCAGGTAGAAGTTCATCCCTCCATAGCCCTGGAGCATCGGCGATCCAGTCGTTCGCCAGTTCTGCAGGACCGCCGGCGCAACGGTCACGGCGCAGGCGGCGGTGAGAAGACCGATCCTCGCCCACTTGCGCGGAGCCGAGGTGTGAGACGCGAGGAAGGGCGCCGCGACCGCCGGAAGCGCGGCGAGGCCAGTCGGTCGGACAAGAGCCGCAAGCCCCAGAACGACGCCGCCGGCAAGAGCGGCGTCCATCGAACTGCGGCGAGAGACCACCCAGAGGGCCAGCACCAGCAGGAAGACAAGCAGGCCCTCAGCGAGGATCGAGCTGTCGACGAGGACCAGCGGACCATAGACCGCGACAAGCAGGCCGGCGGCAATTCCTGCAGGCAGGGAGAACCACCGCGTCGCCAGAGCTGCAACCAGCGCGCACGTGAGAGCGCCCAGGACCGACTGAGCGAGCCGGACCGCGTGAAGCGAGTCGCCGGAAGACCGCAGAACGGCAGCAAGGAAGAACGAGTAGCCGGGCGCATGTGCGGGGTACGCGGGCCAGCCGGCCGTCCCAAAGGCGATCTCACGCGCCCACTGCAGGTACTCGAGAGAGTCCAGCCTCGGGGTCCGAACGATCGGAAGGTCGCTCAGCTGGGCGACAACGAGCAGCCGAGCGGCCAGCGCAATCCCGAAGACGATCGCGAAGGCCCGCCACTGCGAGGGAACGCGTGGGACTCGAGTCGCCGGTCGCGGCGGTCGGGAAGCGCCGGCAGACGCGCGGCGGCCCCTTCCGTGGCGGCCTCTCGTCCCCTTCCCCGTCTTCTTGGACATCTCGCGGGCAGTCTATCCGATGCGATCCGGCCAGCGCCAGAACCGCGCGCGCGTGACAATTGCTCGCGGGGCAGAGGAGCGGCTGAGGTCGAGGCCCGTTGCTTGGCGCGCGCCTCTGCGGACCATATACTCTGAGGTTGGGTCGAGGCGGCTGCGTGGCCAACGCACGAGCCCTTCGCCCGGTAGTCGTTCTGCCATGGGCCGACAAACCTCCCGGCGTCGCTCCCGTGTCGCTGCGTCTCCGCCGTCGCCCGGACGGCGGTTGCCAATCCTCGCCCTGGCCGTCGTGGCGCTCGTCCTCGCAGCTACCGGTGTAGGCCTCGTCTGGTGGCCGCGCGCATCCGGCGGCACGGCTCGCGGGCCGATCATCTTCGTCTCGATCGACACGCTCCGCGCCGATCACCTGCCGGTGTACGGCTACCGCAAGGTCCGCACCCCCGCGATCGACGCGCTCGCCCGAGACGGGGTCGTCTTCGAGCGCGCCTACGCCCACGCGCCGCAGACGCTGCCGTCGCACGCGTCGATCCTGTCGGGACGGCTGCCGTTCGAGACCGGGGTGCGCGACAACGTCGGCTTCACGATCACGCCGGAGTCTCGGCTGCTGCCACAGATCCTGCACGAACGCGGCTACGCGACCGGCGGCGTCGTCTCGTCGTTCGTCCTCCGGGCGGAGACAGGCATGGACCGGGGGTTCGATTTCTACGACAGCAAGATGCCGGAGGCGGCCCCCGACCAGCCCATCGGGCAGATCGAGCGACGCGGCGAGGTGTCGCTGGCGATCGCCGAGCAGTGGATGGAGCGGCTGCCCTCGCCGCGCTTCTTCCTTTTCTTCCACATCTACGAGCCGCACAAACCCTACGAGCCGCCGGCGCGCTTCTCCGAGTACGCGCCCTACGACGGCGAGATCGCGTGGTCCGACGAGATCGTGGGACGTCTGTTCGACTGGCTGAAGACGCGCGGGTGGTACGACGGCGCGACGATCGTGCTCTTCTCGGACCACGGGGAGGGGCTCGGCGACCACGGCGAGCAGGAGCACGGCCTGTTCGTCTACGATTCGACGATCCGCGTGCCGCTGGTGATCAAGCTGCCTCGGCAGACGCATGCCGGCAGGCGGATCGCGACTCCGGTCCAGGAAATCGACCTGGTTCCCACCGTCCTCGATTGGGTGGGTGTGCGCAGGCCCGCGGACCTGCGCGGTCGATCCCTTCGCGGCGTCCTCGAGGGGGCCCGGCAGGATCTCCGCGATCCGGGCTTCTACGCCGAGGCGCTCTACGGGCGCTACCACTACGGCTGGAGCGACCTCTACGCGCTCACCGACGCGCGCTACCGGTTCATTAAGGCGCCTCGACCCGAGCTCTATGACCTCGAGCACGACCCGGCCGAGGCGCGCAACATGGCCGCGGATCGGCCGCAGACGGCCGTGGCCATGCGCGCCGCGCTCGACCGCATCCTGTCCGGAGCGGCCATCCACACGCCGAGCGCCGTGTCACGCGAGGACCTCGAACGGCTGCAGGCGCTCGGGTACGTGGGGACGCAGGTGGAGGTCGCCCCCGCCGCGCCGGCCGAGTCGCTGCCCGATCCGAAGGACCAGGTCGCGGTTCTCGAGAAGCATCGCCAGGCCGTCGAGCTGGCGGCGCACCGGGAGTACGACAAATCGGTCGCGTTGCTCCGCGAGATCCTGCGCGACAACCCCAGGATGAAGGACCTCTGGCTGCAGCTCGGCGTCGAGCTGGTGCGCGCCGGCCGGCTGCCCGAGGCGCTCGACGCGTTCAAGCGGCTCGTCGAGCTCGACCCGACCGACGGGAACGGCCTGGTCAGCGTCGCGGAGGTCCTCTTCTCGCTCGGCCGGCTCGACGCTGCGGCCGCCCACGCGCGGACCGCGATCGAGCTGATGCGCGCAGGCGACCCCCGGCGGAGCACTTCGGCGTACGAGGTACTGGTCAGGGTTGCGCTGGCGCGCACCGACCTCGCGGCCGCCCGCAGGGAAGCGGCGGCGGCCGAGCAGGTCGACCCGACGTTCCCGCTGTCCACCTACGTGGAAGGGGTGATCCTCTACAACCAGGGGAAGTACGCCGACGCCCTTCCGTTGTTCCGGCAGACGATCAAGCGCCTGGAGGCGCACACCATCACCATCCAGGACCTCTACTACTACACGGGCGACACGCTCGCCCGTCTCGGCGACGGCGACGAGGCGGCCGCCGCCCTCAGGACGGAGATCCGGCTCTCTCCCGCGAACACGCGCGCGCACGGGGCGCTCGCGATGCTGTACCGCGCCGACGGACGCCCGGCCGAGGCCGAGGCGGCCATCGCCCAGCTCCTGCGCAGCGTGCCGACGAGCGAGGGCTACGCGATGGCCATCCGGCTCTGGACGGTTTTCGGCGAGCGTGAGCGGGCATCGACGTTGCGGAAAGAGGCGGTCGGCCGCTTCGGCGAACAGGCGGTCGCCCGCGACGAACGCCGGCTGCTGCCGAACGCGGCGGCCAGGCGAGGACTCGGCACATGAGGATCAGGCGCCGGCCCGCGCGCCGTGCCGTGGCCGCCGCCTTCGTGGCGGCGCTGGCCGTTGTCTCGCCGGCCGGGGCCCCGAAGGTCAACCTGCTCCTGGTGACGCTCGACACGGTGCGAGCCGATCACCTGGGCACCTATGGCTACAAGCTGGCCGCCACGCCCGTCCTGGACCGGATCGCGCGCGAGGGCGTGCGATTCGCGAATGCGACCACGCCCTCGCCGCTCACGGGCCCGGCCCACGCGGGCATCCTCACGGGTGTCTACCCGGCGCGGTACGGCATCCGCGATAACGCGGCCACACCGCTCCCCCCCGAGGCGGTGACGCTGGCCGAGACGCTCAAGACCGCCGGGTATCGCACCGGGGCCTTCATCGGCGCGTTCATTCTCGACCGGGCATATGGGTTCGACCAGGGGTTCGACACCTTCGACGCCCGATTCGAGCGCTTCGCGGTCGGCGACAAGCTCCAGGTGGAGCGCCCTGGCTCGGCGGTCGTGAAGCCGGCGCTGGCGTGGCTCGCGGGGCTACCGGCCGGCCAGCCCTTTTTCGCCTGGATTCATTTCTACGACGCGCACGCGCCTTACACGCCGCCGCCGCCCTTCAACGTCACCTTCCGCCGGCATCCGTACGACGGGGAAATTGCCGCCGTGGACCGCGCCGTCGGCACGCTCATCGCGATGCTGGAGCGGAAAGGCATCCTCGATCAGACGCTGGTCGTGGCCATCGGCGACCACGGTGAGAGCCTGGGCGAGCACGGGGAAGAGGATCACGGCATCTTCCTCTACGATGCCGTGCTGCACATTCCCTGGCTGATGCGCCTGCCGGGGCGGGAGCGTGCCGACACCGTGATCGACGAGCAGGTCCGCGCGATCGATCTCGTGCCCACGGTGCTCGATCGGCTGGGGATCACCCCTCCGCGCGGCCTCGACGGGGAGACCGTTCTGCCGGTGGTCAACGGCCGGGCGCGGCGCGATCCGCCTGCCGCGTACGCCGAGACGTTCTATCCGAAGCTGCACTGCGGGTGGAGCGAGCTGCGGTCGGTCCGGACGGGCGAGTGGAAGTTCGTCGACGCGCCGAGGCCGGAGCTCTACGCCCTCCGGTCGGACGCCGCCGAGCGCGCGAACGTCGTGGACCGGCAGGCTGGCGTGGCCAGCCGCCTGGGCGCCGAGCTGCGCGGCGTGGCATCGGCCTGGAGTAGCGCACCCGCCACCGACGCGAAGATGCCCGATCGCGAGACGATGGAGCGGCTGCGAAGCCTCGGGTACGTCGGGTTCACGGCACCCTCGTCGGCAGGCGGGCGTGGGCCGGATCCGAAGGACATGGTTGCCAGGCTCCGCGAATACCGGCTGCTGATAACGGACGCCACCAGGCACCTGAAGAACCACCGGCCCGCGCTGGCGGCCGAAAAGCTCAAGCAGGCGCTCGCGATCAACGGGCGCGCCTACGACGTGCACATCGCGCTGGGTGACGTCTAC
>Ga0315282_10003746_pt1 | contig 27086 bp, 18 predicted proteins | sample YL17G07_20_MG_FD_203693 | JGI IMG/M metagenome (GOLD analysis project Ga0315282, IMG submission 203693) | Sediment microbial communities from Yellowstone Lake, YNP, Wyoming, USA - YL17G07_20 | ecosystem: Environmental > Aquatic > Freshwater > Lake > Sediment | place: USA: Wyoming | collected...
TTTCTCCGGCCAGTTTGAACAGGCGCGACCTTGTCCGTCGCCTCTCTATCGAATTGTTATGGAAGCGGGCTCGCCTTCCCGGCCCTCATTATTGACGGCCAGGACGGAATAAGTGGTGGCCCTGCTTTTATCAACCCTTTTCTGCTGGAATTTGTAGGGTGGGCTGCCGACTTCAGCCAGGAGGTTCTGGCCGTTCCCTTCGACCAGATAGACTCTATACTTGACGATATTCTCGTTGTTCGGGTTTGGATTCCAGGTCAGGACATCGATGTATTCAACCTGAGAAAGAGAGCGATTTAAAACTCTTTGCCCCAATAATTGAAGAGGCGGATAGATGATCCTCAAAAAATTGGCCGTCAAGGACTTATCAGAGTTCATGATGACCGTCAGGGGATTATCATTTTCATGACCGCCGGGCACGTTCCCGGTCCAGCCGTTGAATTTATAGTTTGTGTTCGGAACGGCTGTCACGGCAGCTGATGTCCCTGTCTCAATCCTGAAAGTTCCGGCCGCAGGATTCGTTGTCCCGCCCTCCCCAGCTTCAATCGTCAAGGTGTACTGTCTCAGAAAATTCGCTCTGACCGTCTTATCCCCATCCACGATGACGGTCAGCGGATTATCACTCCCCGCCGCCGCTCCCGTCCACCCGCCGAACCTGTAATTTGCGCCGGGAACGGCTGCCACAACTACAGACGTCCCGATGTCATACTTATAAGCGCCGGCCGCAGGACTCGTTGTCCCGCCCTCCCCAGCTTCAATCGTCAAGGTGTACTGTCTCAGAAAATTCGCTTTGATGGTTTTGTCCCCATCCATGGTGACGGTCAGCGGATTGTTGTTCCCAGCCGCTGCTCCGGTCCATCGGTCAAACCTGTAATTTGCGCCGGGAAGCACTGTCACGGCCACGCTCGCGCCCGAATCATAAGTATATGCGCCCGGGCTGGGATTTGTCGTTCCACCGGAGCCACTTTCTATTGTCAGGATGTAAGTATTCAAAGAGGAATGAGCCCGGCCGGTGTTTTGGTTGTCTTGATAATACTTTGGCCAAGATGCGTTCGCCAATCCCGGAGATTCCGATTTCAGAGCATAGATATAACCGTCGCCTGAAGTGAAGTAGATCGTCCCGTCCGGAGCGATGGCCGGCGAAGAGCTTATCCCGCCGCCCGTCCGGAAATCCCATTTCCTCGTTCCATCGGAAGATAAAGCGTAAAAATAATTATTCCGGCTTCCAAAATAAATGGTTTCATCCGCTCCGATAGCGGGAGAAGAATTAGAAACCCAATCTCCGGTAGGATGCAACCATTTGACCGTTCCATTCGGATTCAGGGCCGCTAATCCGGTATAAAATCCCAGATAAATCGTCCCCTCGGATCCAAGGGAAGGGCCTCTCGGCTTATCCATCATACATTTCCATTTCTTCGAGCCGTCCGGAGCGAGCGCATAAAGATATAAATCCGTAACAAAATAAATGGTCCCGTCGGATCCGATAATCGGCGAACCGGTAATCCCCCCCGGCTCTTCGATGGTATATTCCCATTTTTTGGTTCCGTCCGGATTGATCGCATAGAAATTGCCCGAAGCATTCCCGATGTAGATCGTCCCTTCATAACCGATGGCCGCTCCGGTTTGAGAAGGTTTGATATAAAACTTCCATCGCTCGGTTCCTTCCGGGCTCAAAGCGTACAAATATCCATTTTGCCCGGGGCAGTAGAGATTCTGGTCGGCGCCAATAGCCGGCGAGAGATTCCAGAAATTCGTCGAATCCATGTTGAATTCCCATTTTCTCGCCCCATTCGGACTGACCGCATAGAGTTTATCGGCATAGTAGTAGATCGTCCCGTCGGCAGCGATGGCCGGCTGGGCGTATGGTGAGGACCAGCTTTGATGCTGCCATTTGACGCTTCCGTTTGGGTTCAAGGCCAGAAGGCCGTTGGCCCAGACGAAGTAGACGGTTCCGTCGAGGCCGATCGCCGGAGATTCCTCACAACGGTTCTCGTATCCAGTCGGATAAACCCAGACTAGTTTATCCGAGTAATAAGCCGAGAGAGAGATGTCTTTCTGCATATTGACGAAAATCGAAGGATTCTGGCTGTAGTCCTGGCCGTCCTTGAGCCAACGAATGAATCGCTTGTCATTGGCCGTCAGGGGAGCGGTGAGATAGACATCCGTGCCCAGTTGGTATTTTCTCGTGAAATTGGTGGTCCCGTCTCCCAGACCGTTTTCATCGGGAGGACTCACGTTGATGAGGACATTTGTGTCGGGGGTGGATTCTACGGTCAGCGTATAAATCGGATACACGGCGACCGCTTTATGGTTAAAGTCTGTTTTTATCGTCATCGTCGGGAAGAAAGAATATTTCGTCCCTTCCAGAATCCAGTATCCGAACCTTCTCCCGTTGAAAATCGCCGGAGCCGTCAGGGTGACCTCCGTGTAGGGAGGATACGTCCTCGCGAAATTTGTCGTGCCGCTTCCCTGACCGTTCATGTCGTGGGGAGTGACGTCAATGGGAGCGCCGGCCCAGGGAGAGGATTCGATATTGAGCGAATAAGCCGTGATGTTACCTGAAGCGAGCGCGGCCTGAGCGTTGATCCGGCCTCCCGTCAATATCTTTCCCGCGAGCGAAGGGTTCTGTTCCGCGGTGCTGAGGATGCGGTTCTTGATTTGTTGCCAGCCCATGGCCGCTGGGTTCGGTTCGCCGTTCTGTCGCGACGGGGAACCCCAGAAATAGCTTTTGATCAAGGCGGCCAAACCGGTGACGTGAGGCGTGGCCATCGACGTTCCGCTCTTATAATCGAAGCCGTTGTTCAGGAGGGTGCTGTAGATGTTCACACCCGGAGCCGCCACGTCGACCGAAGAGGGGCCATAATTAGAAAACGAAGCCAAATGATCGTTGTCGTCGCTCGCCGCCACCGAGATGATGTTGTCGCAGTCGGAGGAAGCGGGATAAGCGGGCTCCAGATCGTTATTGTTTCTATCGTTCCCGGCCGCGGCGACAAATAGAATATCGGCGTTCTTCGCGGCCTCGATGGCATCATTCAAAGATTGCGAATCTTCGTAGGACCCCCAGCTTGCGTTTATGATGTGGGCGCCCTTGGCGATCCCGTATTGAATGCATTCGATCGCATCGGACATGTAGCCATAACCTTGAGAGTTCAAAAATTTGAGAGCCATGATCCTGACCGTCCAACAGACACCCGTAATTCCAATCCCGTTATTCCCCACCGCCCCGATGATGCCCGCGCAGTGCGTCCCATGACCGTAATCGTCCAGAGGATTTCCGCTATCGGCGATGGCATTGATCCCATGAACATCGTCCGTATAGCCGTTCCCGTCGTCATCGATCCCGTTTCCCGGAATCTCACCCGGATTCGTCCAGATGTTGGCCATTAAGTCCGGATGGTTGTAGTCGACTCCCGTATCTATGACAGCCACCACGACGTTCGGGCTGCCCGTTGTCAGATTCCAGGCTTCGGGTGCGTCGATATCCGCGTCGGAAGTTCCTCCCGTCTGGCCCGTATTGTGGAGTCCCCAGAGGTTGTTGAAGTAGGGGTCGTTGGGAACCGCGCTCGGATATATTTGATCTGCATAAACGATATAATCCGGTTCGACATATTCGATATCGGGATTGCTCCTGAGTTTTTCCGCCAGCTTCACGACATCTCCCGAGGCCTGATACAGATGAACATCGATAAATCCAAAATCCCTTATTTTCCGAAGTCCATAGGCCGCCTCGATCGAGGATTGGAGGTCTTTGTCCTGCCAGACCTTAATTTGTTTCTTATATTTGACCAGGAGGCGATCGGGCGACCACTTGATCTTCCCGTCGTTGATGCTCGTAACCGAGGGTGCCGCCGTTTGTTTTTCGAGCTTCGAATTAGCGCCCGTTTCGTTTCGTGCGTCTGTGCCTTCTCCCACAATAAACGTAAATAGGAACGTGAGGAAGAGCGCTCGAGTCACTTTTTTCATGCTTCCGACTCGCCTTGACTAATAAGAAATAAGCCGCTTATATCGGGGAAAAAAGAAGCGCGCGAGAGAGGACTCGAACCTCCGACCTTCTGATTCGTAGTCAGGCGCTCTATCCAACTGAGCTACTCGCGCGCCAGGGTGAGGATATTATGCCAGAATTCCCGAGAATTTTTAAGCCTTTCATAAACTTGTGGGTTCCTAGGCCGAATTCATTTTTCTTCCCTGTCCTACAGAGACGGGCTCAATCAGTATTCAGCTTGGGCACTTTTAAGACGGCGGCGCCATTGATCCGGCCTTCCTTGAGCAGCCGCAAGACTCGGTTCGCATCCTCGAGGTTGAAGACTTGGGTCGTCGTCTTGATCGGGATTTCTGAGGCAACCTTGAGCAGCTCTTCCCCGTCCTGTCTCGTGGCGTTGGCCACGGAGCGCAATGTCCGCTCGTGATAAACATATTCCTGATAATCCATCTCCGGGATCGGCGTCATCGTGATGCCGGCCAGGGCGACGGTTCCTCCTTTTTCCGTGTTCCTCAACGCAACAAGGACGAGCTCTCCCGCAGGCGCGAAAATGATCGAACCGTTCATTTTGACCGGAGGTGCCTCTTCGGCCGAGCCCGTCCAAGAAGCGCCGAGCCGCCGGGCCAATTCCCGGTGCTCCGGGCTACGGGAAAAAACGAACACGCTGCAGCCCCAATGGACGGCAACCTGGATCGCCACGTGGGCCGAAGCGCCGAAGCCGTAAAGACCCAAGGCTCCGCCGGGCCTGATTTCGCTCAGCCGTAGGGCCCGGTAGCCGATAATTCCGGCACACAGCAACGGCGCTGCCTCTTCATCGGAGAAATCCCGGGGAATGCCGTAAGCGAATTTTTCCGGGACGGTCATGTATTCGGCATAGCCGCCGTTCGTCTGATATCCCGTAAATCGGCCTTCGAGACAGAGATTCTCTTTACCGCCGAGACAAAATGCGCACCGTCCGCAGGCCGAATGGAGCCAGGCCGCGCCGACACGTTCTCGATTTTTGAATCGCCGGCAGCCCTCCCCCGCTTTCACCAAGATTCCCACGGCTTGATGCCCGGGGACAACCGGCAGCTTGACCTCGGGAAGTTCTCCCTCGACCGTATGCAAATCCGTGTGGCACACTCCGCAGACCTTGACCCGGAGGAGCAATTCTCCGGGGCCCGGCTCCGGGAGGGGGAGGTCGACGAGTACCAGCGGATTCCGCTCGACCGGCTTGAAGGCGCTGAGCAGCATCGCTTTCATGAGGTTTCCTTACAAATGGCGCGCTAGCCGGCCTGGAAAACGCCCCGCCCGCTGATCATCGTCGGTCCGGGGAATTCTCTCCTGGTTTAGCCCTTCGCTCCTTTGCTTTTCTCCTTCCGGATCTTATCGTTTAGCCTCTCCAGCCTATGTTCGAAATCCTTCTGAAAGCCGAGCGAGACATTCAGCGACAGGGCCAATCCTTCCTCGGAGGTCTTCTTTGCGACATCGTATTTTTTCGCCTTGTGCTCATAATACATGGCCAATTCCCTGTAACTAGACAGTTGGATCATCTTCGGCCTAGTGAATTCTCTCCCCCGATCGTCGAGCGAGGAGAGGTCCTGCCAGAGCGAAATGGCTCTTTCCCAGTCCCTATTTCTCTTGAAATCCATCGATAGCTTCCACTTGATAACGACGGAGATTTCCTCCGGCAGGTCTCGGGATAGGGCGCGTTCGAAAAAGGTCATCGATTTTTTTTTATCGCCGGCACTCTCCAAGACGTTGCCGACGCCGATCATGTCCAAGGCGTCGAACTCTTCGCCGGCCAACATGTCCTCCTCCTCGGCGAACAGCTTGGCGGCCGAAATCATGAGGCCGAGCAAGGAAAGGATGTCCTCCTGGTTGTGATAGAGGATGGGCTCGATGAGCGAAAAATCGCCGCTCCGCAAATAATCAAAATAGCGGAAGGGGATCTCAGCCGACGGAATATCTTCGGCGCGGTCCGCGGCCACGATCTGCTGCGCCAGGTGGAAGAGGCGGCAGCTTTCATGTTTGTGTTTCCACAGGCTGCGCGCGGAGAAAAGAAGATCAAGATGGGGAAGCTCGCCTAGAGCGAATCGCTCTCGGTGAAGGATGAAGCGCGTCTCGAGGAGAGGTAGGTCGAAGGCTTTTCCGTTGTAGGTCACAACGGATTGAAAATCCATTTCCTTAAAAAACCGGACGAGTTCCCCGATGAGGCGCTCCTCTTCGCCCATTTCGCCGAGGAAGAACTGGACGACATGAAATCTGTCGTCCCGGTAGTAGCCCAGGCCCACGAGAAACGGCACGGTCCCGGTCCCGCCGGCCAGGCCCGTCGTTTCGAGGTCCAAAAAAAGCGCCGTGGACAGGTCAAGGTCCGCAAAAGCCTCGTTCTTGCTCAAATAACAAAGGATTTCGCCCTTGATGGACAGGCCGTCGGCGATCCTGTTCTTCCCGTATTTTGTCTGGAGAGGATAGGGATTTTCAAAAAACGACAGCGGCTCGCGCGGCACAGGCTCAAAAGGCTTTTGGGGCGAGGGCTTCTCTTTTCGCTTTCCGGTCAGGGTGATGAGCTTTTCAAGCTTTTCCTTGACCGACAGGTCTCCCTCCTTGTCAATCCCGGCCCAAGTGTCTTCCACCGATTTGGCCCGGCTGCGTCTGCGCAGCTCCCGTTCTTTTTTCTGGAGCTTGAGCTTATCCTCAATATTCATGAGTTTTTTTCACTCACCCAGAAATTGGAGCGATATCGTCCGCGTCCTCGGGCCGTTGTCGAAATCCACGAACACGATCTGCTGCCATGGACCCAGGCTCAGGTTCCCGTTCGAAAACGGCACGGTCAGCGAGGGACCGATTAGGCTGGCCCGGACATGAGAAAAACCGTTGCCGTCACCCCAGCGTTTATCGTGGTTGTAAGGGATGTTGCTCGGGGCGATTTTTTCCATGAGACGGGAAAAATCTTCAACCAGGCCCGGCTCGTATTCGATGGTCGTCAGCCCGGCCGTAGAGCCCGGGAGGAAGATATTGACCAGGCCGTTTTTGAAACGGCTGGCGGCCAAGCTTTGGGAGACCATGGGCGTCAGATCCTTCATATCGTTGAAGCCATTGGTCGAGATCGTCAAGGTATCGCTCTGAATTTTCATATGTCTCTCCTCCCCGGGCTATAATGATACAAGAAATCACGGTTGCTCCTCAACCTCAATTTGGGTACACATACGGTATGTGGACCCAAATATTTTCTTGATAAAACCGGCCAAAACGGATAATAAGTAACAATATGGGCAGACGTCATTTTCTGGCCTTGGATCTGGGGGCGGAAAGCGGGCGCGCCGTCCTGGGGACCCTCGAGGCTCAAAAAATTTCCATACAAGAACTCCATCGTTTTCCAAACGGGCCGGTCTCCCTCTTCGGCCATTTGCACTGGAATGTCTACGGTCTTTTCGAAGAGATCAAAAAAAGCTTGAAAATCTGCTCATCCCAATTCACCCCTGACCTCGAGAGCGTGGCCGTCGATACCTGGGGAGTCGATTTCGGGTTGTTGGCCGAGGACGGGACGATTCTCGGGCTGCCGTTTGCCTATCGCGACTTGCGCAACATCCGGGCCATGGAGAAGTTCCTAGAAAAATTCCCCAAGGAAAAAATCTACGAAATCACGGGCATCCAGTTCATGCCCTTCAATTCACTTTTCCAGCTTTACGCCTTAGCCCTCGAGAATCCCGATCTTCTCGCCGCGACCACGAACGTGCTCTTCATGCCGGATTTATTCACGTATCTTCTTTCCGGCAAAAAAAAGACCGAGTCCACGATCGCCTCGACCTCGCAACTCATCGACCCGCGCCGGAATGTTTGGAGCCGGGAACTCTTGACCGCCCTCGGCCTTTCCGACAGGCTGATGGCCGAGCCGCTGCCTCCCGGGACGGTCGTCGGAAATCTTTGGCCCGTGCTGGCCGAGGAAAGCGGACTCAAAGAAATCCACGTCATCGCCACGGCCAGCCACGACACGGCCTCGGCCGTGGCCGCCGTCCCGGCCCTCGGGAAAAAGTGGGCCTATATCAGCTCAGGAACATGGTCGCTTGTTGGTCTGGAAATGCCGTCGCCGCTCATTACGCCCGAGACGCTGCGGCTGAACTTCACCAATGAGGGCGGCATGGAAGGCAGGATCCGTTTTCTCAAAAACGTGACCGGCCTGTGGCTCGTCCAACAATGCCGGAAAAAATGGAGCACGGACCGCCCCCTGAGCTATGACGAGATGAGGGCCCTGGCCTCGGCAGCCAAACCGTTCAAAGCCATGATCGATCCCGACGCCCCCGAATTTCTCAATCCCTCCGACATGCCGGAGGCCGTTCGGGACTTCTGCCGAAAGACCGGCCAGGCCGTTCCCGAGACGCCGGCGGAAATCATCCGCTGCATCATCGAAAGCCTGGCCCTCAAATACCGGACGGTTCTTGAAGAATTGAAGCGGATTTCCCCGCAGCCGATCGAGAAGCTCCACATCATCGGCGGCGGCAGCCAACACGCGACCCTCTGTCAGTTCGCGGCCAACGCCACGTCGCTGCCCGTCGTGGCCGGACCCGTCGAAGCCACGGCTATCGGCAACATCATGGGACAGGCCCTGGCCCTCGGCTATGTCCGGTCGCTGGCTGAGATCCGGGCGATCGTCTCCTCGTCCACGGAGCTTGCGACCTACGAGCCTCAGGAGACAAGCATTTGGGAGGCTGCCTACGAGCGTTTTCAAGAAATTTTGCATTCATGAAAATTTGCATTCATGAAAAGATGAAGAACGACATCCTTTTTTTCGTCGGTGAAAGACGCGTCGTTTCATTCTCTGAATTCGAAAAAAGCGATGTGTCCTATTTTTTCTCTGAGAAAGGGAGGGCTTCATGAATTCCGGCAAGATCGAAAAAGCCTATAAAGCGGCCCAGGAACTCTATGCCGAGCAAGGCGTCGATACGGAAAAAGCCTTAAAAAAAATGAAAGAGGTTTCTCTCTCCCTGCACTGCTGGCAAGGAGATGACGTCGGCGGGTTTGAGCGACCGGATGCAGAACTAACCGGCAGCGGATTTCAGGTCACGGGAAATCATCCGGGAAAAGCCAGGACCATCCATGAACTGCGTCTGGACCTCCAGCAAGCCTTCTTCTTGATCCCCGGCTCGCACCGGCTCAACCTTCACTCCATCTACGGCGAATTCGGCGGAAAGCGGGTCGACCGCAATGAGATCGCCGCCGGCCATTTCCGGGGCTGGATTGGATGGGCCAAGCAAGAAAAACTGAAGCTCGATTTCAACGCCACCTGCTTTTCCCACGCCAAGGCCGCTTCCGGCTTCACTTTGAGCCATGGGGATAAAGCCGTCCGTAAGTTCTGGATCGAGCATGTCAAAGGCTGCCGGAAAATCAGCGCCTTTATCGGGAGAGAACTCAAAAGCACCTGTTTGCACAATCTCTGGATTCCCGACGGATCCAAGGAAGTCCCCGTCGATCGTCAGGGCTTCCGTTCCCTGCTTAAAGAATCTCTGGATGAGATTTATGCCGTCGAATACAGTTCGTCCCAGATGAAGGATTCCCTGGAGAGCAAGCTTTTCGGCATCGGCTCGGAATCGTTCGTCGTCGGTTCGCACGAATTCTATCTGGCCTACGCCCTCAGCAAAGGAAAGATGGTCTGCCTCGACCTCGGCCATTTCCATCCGACCGAGTCCGTGGCCGACAAGATTTCGGCGATCCTGCTTTTTGCGCCCGGCCTTGTCTTTCATTTCAGCCGCGGCATCCGCTGGGACAGCGATCACGTCGTCGTGGCGAATGACGAAATCCAGGCCGTCACCGAGGAAATCATCCGCTGTCGGGCTCTGGACCGGACGTATCTCGCCCTGGATTATTTCGACGCCAGCCTGAACCGCATCGGGGCGTGGGTCGTCGGCGCCCGGGCGACGCTCAAAGGATTTCTGTTCGCCCTCCTCCTCCCCGAAGAGAAGCTGCGCTCTGCCGAACGCGCCGGCAACAATTTCGATCGCCTCGCCCTTCGGGAGGAATTCAAGGCCTTGCCCTTCGGCGCCGTCTGGGATTACCACTGTCTCCAGTCGGACGTCCCGCCGGGAACGGAGTGGATGGACGAAATCGCCCGCTACGAACGGGATGTCCTCCTTCCCAGAGCCTAGGCTCATTGAATAAGGACCGGATATTCGCCCGGCCATCACCAGGGAGAATTCGGCGTTCCGTGTTCCGAGGCTTTGGGCCTTTCGCCGAAGGGCTTCGCCTCTCCGGCGTGGACGTCGAACAGCCGTTTGTGCGTTTCTTTGGCCGCCTCGACAAGCTCAAAGTAGGGACGGTTCGTGACATCCACGAATCCGATGTTGTAGTTCTCCCCGTCCATGCGGCCCAGGACAGGCTCGTCCGCCCACTGGAACCAGTGGGCCCCGATAAAACAGGGCAAGACCGCGGCCTGCTCGAGGTAATATCGGTATCCCCTGGCCCGCTCGGTCTGATTGGCCGTCTGGACGAGGCCGGCGCCAAGCCCGTCGGCCGGCACGCCGAAATGAAACTCGCCGATGAGGACGGGCCGGCCGGTGATTTCGTAAACCCTCTGCAACTGCTCGGTCGGCTCGTATTCATAGACGTTGAGGCTGCAGACGTCGAAGAGCTTGCCCATCCGCATGATCGCCTCCGCCGGGATCCCGCCGAAGCGGATGCCCAGGTTCAGATGATTGGAATCGACCTTCTTGATCGCCTGCCCCATGAGCGTCAGGTATTTCTCGAACATGCCGTGAATGAAATCCTCGCGGCGTTTGGGGGTGTCTTCCTGAGCCAGATACTCCTTGAGCTTTCGCTGCGTGGCAGTCTCGGGACCCTGGAGGAACATGTCCACCAACTCGCCTTCGCGTTTCGGCCAGGGAGGTTCGTTCCCCAGAAAATACCCCAACAACCAGGGGTCGTTCCGGTACGGCAAACATTGACTCTCGGCGGCCTGCTCAATGCTCCGTTCGAATTCCTCCGAGTACACATCCGGCAGTCCCAAATACATCGTCTGCGCGCGGGCGCCACGGAATGTCACCACATGGGCCTTTCTCGGCCCGGCCTCAGACACCCTCAGGGACGACCAATTGCCTATCGTGTTCATGCCCCAAGCGCTCATCCGCCGATAAACCAGTTCGGAATCCCCGGAGGCGGCCTGTCCGCTCCCTGGCTGCCCCCCTCGGCCGCTCCCGTCGCGTATGCCGTTGGCCCCGGTGGAGAGGAAGAGATATCCGTCCGGGTCGACGAACCACCACCGGCCATCGATCTGTTCGACGCGGAAAAAGCCCGTCGCTTCGACACGCCTCTTCAAATACCCGCCGTAGCGGCCGGTGCCGAACTCGCCGCCCGCGTCGAGAGTCTTCTTTTCCTCAGCCAATTCCTTGTCCAGCTGCTCGCGACTCTTGATCTTGCGCGGCCAATCGGCAAGTGCCCACTGGCCGAACTCATCCAGGACGGGCTGTTTCTCCAGGAATTCCGAGCCGGGGTCCTCTTTCGACAGGGCCAAGGACCGGATCTCCAGGACGGGCTTGTTGAGCGGGAAGTCCATGGCCACGCTGATCCCTTCAACATTCTTCAATTCTCCGAACGGTCCCCAAACCTGCATCCAGTAGGAGTTGGTCCGCCGGTTGTTGGTCGAGGCCAGATCCATCCCTCGCTGGTCCCTGCCCTTGAAGTATTGCAGGGGTACGGAGGCCCGCAGCCAGGCGTTTTGTCCGAAAAGCTGGAGCATGAGCCGGCGTTTCCCATCCGTTGTGTGAAGCCACAACGAGAACCGCTGGGGCGAGGAGGCCCTTATCTCCAAAACGAGGAATCCATAGCCGGACCAATCGGACGGAAGCTTGGGGTCCAACTCTCTCAACGGCCATTTCTGCTCCGAGACCCGGCCATCGAATATGACCTTCACGGGCATCTCTAGGGCCGGGGCCGTTCTCCAGCCAAGAACCAGCAGGACGGCCATCAGGATTCGGCGCGGCGTCATCCTGGCACCTCCTCACGCGACATCACGGGGCGATGGCCGAGAACATCTCTGGGGACACCGTTCCTTTTCATGTTCGGCATCTCGGCCATCCGTCGCAAAATGACTATATCGCCGACCGCGGACGACCGTCAAGAAAAAGAAAATCATGGCGACACGGGCTGTCCCGTTTTCAAAGAGCCCCGGCCTGACCGTATATCACTTTTCGGGGACATGACCGGAAAATTCATGGGACACAATCCCTTTTCGGGAGAAAAGGTTATGTCCCGAATTTTCCGGATCGCGTCCCCCTATCTTGAAAAGTGATATACGGTCAGAGCCCCGGCTCATTGAAATATTTGCTTTTTTGATTTAGGATGAAACAGGAGCGATAACAGAGAATAAGGGATGATGGATTCCCCTAAAAATGATCGGGACCTTGTGGAGGAGATGGTCGCTCCGCCGGACAAGGAAACCCTCGAACGCGTCAAAGAGCTTGTTGCCGGCCTCGCCCATACGATCTCCGCCATGAAGCTCTTCCCTTCCCATCATGCGACCGTCCTCAATTTCCAGGATGAGCTCTTCGGCAAACTCGAAAAATTTTTAAATGAGCATCATGAGCTGGAGCTAGGCATCGGAGAAAATACCTTCACCTTCGAAGGCGAGACCGTCTATGTCGATGAAAACATCGTTAAAAGCCTGCCGTACATGTTCTTTAAGGACGGCATGCAAATGCTCGCCTTCCTGAAGGATGTGGACAAGGAGGAATTGCTCGTCTTTCTGGAGGTGATCAAAAACGTCTCGCTCCTTCCTTCCGAGACGAGCGATATCGTTGATGCTCTCTGGGAAAAGGATCTCGCCCATATCCGTTATTATGCGCCCGACGAATTTCTGGAGAGCCGGCTGGCCGTTCACCAGAAAAAAATCTTCGATTTCAAGATAGACAAAGCCAAGCTCTATCAAGGAAAAATCGAGTTGACCCAGGACGACAGGGACGATATCAGCCAAAAGCTCCAGGACCTCCGCCAAAAAGAAGAAAAGACAGTTATGGAATTCGCCGCCATCTCGGCCTCCCCGGAAAAAGGAGACCAGAATATGATGGAGTCCATGCTCAGCTCCCATCGGAGCCTTGGAGCTGAACGGGATTTTCTTGACCTGATTTTTGAGCTCCTTTACTTAGAGGATCGCCTCGAGCCTTTTAAAAACATACTCTTTTTCCTGGAAAAGCATCTTCATGACCAAGTCCGGATAGGAGACTTTACGAAAGCCGTTCAACTCCTGAGTCTTCTGGAAGAACTGGCCCAAATTTTCTCGTCCAATTTCCCGGAAAGAGCCTTGGAGATCGAAAAATTCCTTCAAACAATCCGCGAACAACCTCCCCTCGATCATTTGCGGAACCTGGCCCATGAGAGTCAGATCAAGAATTTCCCGTCTTTTTTTGAATATCTCCGCCGGCTGGGGCCGGAGACTCTTTGGATCGGAGCGGAGCTTTTAGAAGAAAGTCATGAGCCGGAAGTCCGCTCCGCGGCCTTCGACTTCTTTGAAGAGGTGGGAAAAAACAATCCCGGCCTGCTGGTCAATCTGGCCCAAGAACAGAAACCCTTCATCACCCGGGCCATCATCTCTGTTTTTAGCGAGCTGAAAGATAAAAGGGCGATTCCTTTTCTCGCCACGTTCCTCAATTACAAGAACAAGGACATCAAGCTCGATGCCATTCAGGCCCTCGGCCGGTATTCCGAGACAATCGCCCAAAAAATTCTGTTGGCCTATCTCCGGGATGAGAATGAAGATATCCGCCTCGAGGCCGCCCGGAAGATCGAGCTCGGCCATGATAAAAATTTGACCCGGCAGGTCAGCCAGCTTGTCTCAGACAAAAATTTTAACGCTAAGAGCCTTCGGGAAAAAGAGGCCATTCTGAATGCTTTAGCCCGAAGCCAAACGGACGAAGCCTGCGCCTTCCTTCAATCGGTCCTCACGAAATCCTCCTTCCTGAGCAAAGCGAAAATGGACGAGACTCGTCTCTCGGCCGCCAGGGCTTTGGAAACCATGGCCACGGTTCAAGCGGTGGATGCCCTCCGCATGGGTGCAAAGACATCCAGTCGGAAAATCAAAGAGGCCTGCGAGGAAGCGCTGCAGAGACTGATGCCCAACAAGGATACGACCTGAAGGACAACGACAGATGCCCCCTCAAACCACCTCCTCCCGCACAGGCCAAAAGGAAGCGCTGGAGATCCTCTTTCATTTCCAGGTCGTCTTCAAGCTGGCTAAATTCTATGAACCCAACAACCGCATTCTCCAAGAGCAAATGGACGTTTTCTTTTCGCGCCTCGAAGAAAGGCTGGGCGAGGAAGGCGAAATCCAGATTTTCATCAGCCAGAATTCCGTTTTTCTCAACCGGACGCGGGTGAAATTCGATTTTACCGCCTACCCCGTCTATAAATTCATGATCGGAGAATTTCAGGACCGGGAGATTGGCGCTCTGACCTTTTGTCCGAGTCTGACCAAAGACGAATTGACCCAGTTCATGATTTTCCTGGCCAAAAAAGAAATTCCCAAAGACAACCGCTTTGATGAACTGTTGAAGGATTTCAAGGCGGCCTCCTTCCTCCACATTCTGCTCGAAAAACTTCCGCCCACGGAGAAGTCCGAAAACAAGGAAAAAAACGCCGCCCGCATGTATTTTTTGGGCATCTACCATCTCAAAGAAATCTTCGAACAGAAACGGGAAGTCCTCAATTTCAACCTGACCAAGCGCTGGATCCAGTCGATGTTCAACCATATCGCTTCTGATGAGTCCTTTCTGTATGGGCTGACCAACATTAAAAATTATGATGAATACACCCTCAACCACTCGGTCAACGTTTCGGTGCTGGCCTTGGCCCTCGGCCGGCGGTTGGGCCTCTCCCGGCACGAGTTGACGGAACTGGGAGTGAGCTCTTTCCTCCATGATTTGGGCAAATTGGACATCCCCAAGGAAATTCTGGATAAACCGGCAAAACTCGATCCCGAAGAACGGGCCATCATGGAAAAGCATGCATCTTTAGGGGCGGAGAAGCTCATCGAACTGGCCAGCGAGCGGGGCATTCCGATCCGGGCCATCGAGGTCGCTCTCGAACACCATGCCAAGAACGACCAGAGCGGCTATCCCAAATATATCCGCAAAAAAAGCATCAGCCTTTTCAGCAAAATCGTGAAGATCGTCGATTATTTCGACGCCATCACCACGAAACGGATTTACCGCAAGGAAGTTTATACCAAAGAAGAAGCGCTCAAAATCATGAAGGAAAAGAGCGCCCAGGAATTCGATCCGCTCATTTTCAAATCGTTCATCAACCTGATCGGCTCGTTTCCGATCGGGTCTCTTATCTACCTGAACACGGGAGAAATCGGGATCGTCTTCGAAAACAATCCCCATGCCTCTTTCGCCCAAAGACCCAAAGTGAAACTGATCACCGATGTCAACGGGGACAAAATGGACGGTCCCGTCGTCGATTTGATGGATGTGGATCTGAACACAAAAAATTTCAAGCGGACGATCATTAAATCTCTAGACCCGGATGAATACAATATTCAGGTCTCCGACTATTTCTTGGCGCGGGCCCAATAAGTTTTTCCGGGAGCCTCAGTCATGACTCTTCGGCCTCCTTCCGACTTGACCTGCGAATATCTCCACAATCCCTTAGGGATCGACACGCGCCGGCCTCGCTTCTCTTGGAGGGTCTTACACACAGAACGAGGCGAGAGGCCGGCGGCCTATCAAGTCATCGTCTGCTCGAGCATAGAGTTGGCCGCCCGGAAAATCGGCGATCTCTGGGACAGCGGACAGGTCTTTTCGGACAGAATGGCTCACATCCGCTACGCGGGCAGGCCTCTCGGAAGTCGGGAACTTTGTTTCTGGAGAGTCCGCTGGCGGGACCACCTGGGCCGGATGAGTCCCTTCAGCCCGAGAGCTTCCTTCGAAATCGGCCTTCTCCAAAAAAAAGACTGGCGGGCACAATGGATCAGCATGAAAGATCCTGTTTTTTTCCGTTCTCAAGGGACGGTTCTCCTCGGAAAATACAGGGGCGATTACATCCAGACGCGGACAATTTACCTCACCAAGGAATTCACGGCCGGGCCGGCCATCCACAAGGCAAGGGCCTATATCTGCGGGTTGGGGTTCTATGAACTCTTCATCAACGGACTCAAAGTCGGCGACCGGGTTTTGGACCCCGCCCAGACGGATTACAAAAAAGTGGCTCTCTATGCCACAGACGATATCGTTCCCTTTTTGAGCCGGACAAACACCGCGGTCATTATTTTGGGGAACGGACGCCATATCAAAAATTTCGGCTACGGCCAGCCTCGGGTCATCTGCCAGATCGAGATCAAATATAAAAACGGCCGACGGCAGATCGTCGCCACGGACGAAACTTGGACGGCCGGACACGGACCTCTGCGTGAAAACGGGATCTATTTCGGAGAGGTCTTTGACTCCAGGTTGAAAAGAATTCAAAAGAAAGGGAACGCTGTGGCGGTGAACGGCCCGCCTCTGCGTTCCCAAATGCTTCCTCCGATCCGGATCTGCCGAAGACTCAAACCGCGGAAGCTCTTTTGTCCCTCGCCCGGCGTTTCTATCTACGACTTCGGCCAGAATTTCGCAGGCTGGGTCAGGCTTCGCCTCAAGGGCTGCCCCGGGGCGCGCGCCTCGCTCAGGCATGCCGAGCTTCTCCATAATGACGGAACACTGAACGTCTCGCCCAATCAAAACGCCCCGGCCGCCGACAAGTTCATCCTCCAAGGCCGCGGCATCGAATTTTTTGAACCGCGGTTTACCTACCATGGCTTCCGCTATGCCGAAGTCCGTTTGGAAGGGATGACCCCGGAGCGCGGTTTTCCTGGGACGCCAAGGCTCATCGATATCGAAGGCTGCGTCGTTCATACCGATGTCAAGCCGACGGGACATTTCCGCTGCTCCCAGCCGCTTCTCAACCGCATCCATCGCAACATCCTCTGGGGCCAACGCTCCAACTTGATGAGCATTCCCACAGATTGTCCGCAAAGGGACGAAAGGCAGGGGTGGCTGGGCGACGCCCATCTTTCCGCCGAGGAGGCCATTTTTAACTTTGACATGGCCTCATTCTACACGAAGTATCTGCGGGACATCCGAAATGCACAAAGGAAAAACGGAAGCCTGCCCGATACGGTGCCTCCCTACCTCGGCCGCCTTTATCCCGCCGACCCGGCCTGGGGTTCCGCCTATATCACCTTGGCCTGGCTGCTTTACTGGTACTATGAAGACAGGGCTGTGCTGGAGGAGCATTTTGAAGGGATGAAAAAATATGTGAATTTTCTTGCGGCCAACGCCGAAGCCCATATCCTCAAGAAACTGGGAAAATACGGCGACTGGTGCCCTCCCGGAAGCATTCCGCCCAAAAAGACACCTGTCGCGCTGACGTCAACCTGGTTCACCTATCATGACACGCTTTTTTTATCAAAAATTGCCGCCGTCTTGAACAAAAGAGAAGAGGCGTTTCAATACGCCAGGCTCGCCCAAAGCATCAAAGTCGCGTTTAACCGGAAATTCCTGGAAGGCGACCAGTACACCGCCCTCCGGGTGAGCCCGGCCGACCGGTCGGTCAGCCAGACATCCAACGTCCTGCCCCTCTTTCTCGAGATTGTCCCGTCCGGAAAAAAGGAGGCCGTGTTGAAGAACCTTGTCCGCAGCCTTGTGGACGACCAGGATTATCATCTGGACACCGGCATTATCGGCACACGCTATCTTCTGGATGTTTTGGATAAAAATGGATACGCCGACGTCGCCTATCGTCTGGCTTGTCAGACAAGCTACCCCTCCTGGGGATACATGGTCAAGGAAGGCGCGACTACACTTTGGGAACGCTGGGAGAAAATCACGGGCGGCGGGATGAATTCCCACAACCACATCATGCTGGGGAGCGTCGACGCCTGGTTTTATAAAACGATTGCGGGAGTCCGTTGCCAGGCTCCAGGCTGGAAAAAAATTCTCATCAAACCGCCCGACCTGCCGGATTTGGAATATGCGACGTGTTCTCTTCAAACGATCTCGGGCAACGTTGAAGTGGACTGGCAGAGAAAGGACGCAGCCTTGCGGCTTGATATTCATATCCCGGTCGGGGCACAAGCCGAGATACATGTGCCGCTTCTTTGGCCCGGCTCCGTTCTCAAAGAAAACGGCGCGACGATCTACAGAAAAGAAAAATACTTCGATAAAATCCCCGAGCTCGAATTTTTGGGGCTTAGGTCCGGGCGGCTGATCTTAAAAACCCTGAGCGGCTCTTATCGATTTCTTTTAAGCCAAGGCTAGACGGCGTTCCTTTTCTCAAAGGTATTTTTTGAACAGCCTGGCGGCCTCGGCATAGGCGGCAATGGTCTGCTCGAGATGGTGATCCTCATGGGCCAGCGAAATCGCGCCGCCGCCGTGGACGATATGAACGCCTGCGGTCAGAAGGGCGAGCTTGAGAATCTCTTCCTTGAGGCGGATATCAGAAAGCGTGGGATTCCAAACGTCCTCGGCCCTGGTGTAAGCGACTTTCCTCCGGGGGAAATTGACCATATAAAGCGAGCTTCCCCGGACGATCTCATTGCCGCCTCCGGTCGGTCGAGCTTCGATTCCTTCCTGGAAAAAGACCTCCCCAATCCGCTTTCTTAAATATTCCCCGGCCCGGGCGAGCCTCGGATAGATCAGCTCGGCATGTTCGACGAGGTACTTCAGAAAGACATAGCCGGCCCTCATATATTGCGGATGCGAGGAGAACGTTCCGCCCTCAAAGAAGACCCGGAGTTTCTTGGGGGCGTTGGACAGGCCGACGTTCAGAATCTTGAATTTCCCCGCCACAGCCGAGACGGCATGCCCGCCGCCGATGAGCTTGCCAAACGTCGAGAGATCGGGCTCGATGCCGTAGAGCTTTTGAACGCCCGAAGGACAGAAGCGGAATCCGGAAATAATCTCATCGAAGATCAAGACTATGCCCTGCCGCTCCGTCAATTGTCGGGCCAGCCCAAGATATTGTTTTGAAGCCGCCAAAAATCCTCCGACGCCCAGAAACGGTTCGAGAATGAAACAGGCGATCTTGTCTCCTCTTTTCTTGATGATCTTTTCCAGGTCAGCGGAGTCATCAAACCGGGTGATATGGATATTCGTCAGGATCTCTTTCGGAACGCCGGCCGATTCCGGCTGCGTGAAACCGCCCTTTTTGTAATACTTGACGCCTTTGAGGAGGTACGGAGAGGCCCCGTGCCAGCCTCCGCCAATTTTCAAAATCCCTTCCCGGCCGGTGTAGGCTTGGGCGAGCATGACGGCGTACATCGTCGCCAGGGTCCCCGAGGTCGTGAACCGGACTTTATAATCCCTATAGCCGAGCTGCTTGAGGAGCAGTTCCGCAAGACGGACCTGGCTCTCCCCTTCAAACCCTGTATGAAGAGAGCCCCCCTCGGGGTCGAACCGTCCGAACTCCTTTTGGAGGGCTTCGGGATTGTGTCCAAGGATGTTGGCGTAGTGGCCCTGCCAGTAATCTATAAAGGCATTGCCGTCGACATCATAGACATAGGGGCCTTTGGCTTTGGCCATGAAGAAGGGATAGGGCGGCCAGAGTCGAAGCGAATGGCTCCCCCCTTTGACCATGACCTTCTGCGCTTCTTGATAAAGCTTCAGACTTTTTTTCGTCCGCTGCCTATAGCGCGCTTCAAGAATTTCTAGGAGCTTGTCGATTTTTTTCATGTTTCCGGCGTCGATGATCTAACACTTTATCAACCCTTTTTTCTCTTGTCAAACGCGCGAATTCGGCGACGCTGACCGTAGTACAGTTTGGTTTTTTTCAAAGAAATCGGGTGGCGCCGACTGGGGCGCCCCAGAGTTCGTAGCGAATGGGACCCCCCGAAGGTGGGTGATGAGCAAGAACTCTGGGGCTCGTCGGCGACAGGACCCGGCCCAAACTGTACTAAGGTCATTCGGCCACGGCGTTGACAACACCCATATTGGTGCTATAATAGACGAGTTTATGTCTATCCCCAAGAAAAAAAAGCAAAACCGCGTTTGCGTTATCGGTCTGGACGGGGTTCCGCATCATCTTCTCCTGGACCTGGCCAAGAGGGGCGTCGTGTCGGCGTTCAGTAGGATCATCGACTCCGGCTGTCTCCACAAAATGAAGGCCAGTCTCCCGGAGGTCTCCTCCGTCAGTTGGACGGACTTCATGACCGGGACCAACTCCGGGACACACGGCATTTTCGGTTTCACGGATTTGAAACCGGGCACCTACAACCTTCGTTTTCCTAATTTTTTGGACGTCAAAGTCCCAACGTTCTGGGATTCCTTGGGCGAAAAAGGCCTGAAAAGCATCATCATCAACCAGCCCTCCACCTACCCGGCCCGGAAGCTCAACGGCATCCTCCTCTCGGGCTTCGTCGCCCCCGAGATGGACAAAGCCATCTACCCTCTTTCGTATAAAGCGGCTCTTGAACAAATGGGCTACCAGATCGATATCGACACGCTCAAGGCTCGAGAAAATCCGGGGATTCTCTGGCAGGAACTGATCAAGACGCTCATGGGCCGCCAGAAGGCTCTTAATTATTTCTGGGAAGAAGAATGGAACTACTTCGAATTCGTCCTCACCGGAACGGACCGCCTCCACCATTTTCTGTGGAATGCCTATGAAAACCCGGACCATCCTCACCATCAGAATTTTCTCGAATACTACCGCCAGATCGATCGGCTGATCAACAAGATCTACTCCTCGTTCAGGAAGACGGCCGGAGACGAAGAAAATATTTTTTTCCTGTCTGACCACGGCTTCACCGGTATCAAGCAGGAAGTCTATCTCAACGCCTGGCTGGAGAAGGAAAAACTCCTCCGCTATTCGAGTTCGAACCCCACGGGTCTGGAGGACCTTTCCCCGAAGACCGTCGCTTTCGCCCTCGATCCCAACCGGATCTACCTCAACTACAAAGACAGATATCCCCAGGGGTCGGTCAAACGCGGCGAAGCCAAAGCCCTCAAAGAAGAGATCGCGCGGAAACTGGAAAAGCTGGAGGTCGATGGCCAAAAGATCGTCCGCAAGGTCTTTAACGCCAAAGAAATATACTCCGGCCCGTTCGTTTCAAAAGGGCCCGATTTGATCGTCCTCGCCGAGCCGGGCTTCGACATGAAAGGTTCGGTCAGGAAAAAAGAAATCTTCGGCCGCACCCCGGGTCTTCAAGGAATGCATACCTGGGACGACGCCTTCTTCCTGGCGAAAAACAACTTTGGAGACGACCTCTCGATAGCGGACGTGTCGGAAATCATTTTGGACCGCTTTTGATGATCCGGTCTAGGCTTGTATCCAAAAAGGTCGTTCTTATTTTCTTTTTATTAACGGCGGCGGGTCTTCCCCTCTCCGCCTATATCGGTCCCGGCGCCGGATTTGCTTTTTTGTCTTCATTCCTGGTCCTTTTTCTTACCTTTTTTCTGGCGATATTTTCTTTGATCTCCTGGCCGTTCCGCTTTCTCTTCCGCCTGTTCAGGGGGAAGAAAGCTTTCAAACGAAGCCTGGTCGATCAAGTTGTCATCATCGGCCTGGACGGCCTGGCCCCCGAGCTAGCCGAGAAATTCATGGCCGAAGGCAAACTTTCCAACCTCTCCAAGCTCAAAGAGGAAGGCAGCTATGTCCGCCTCCAGACGACGATTCCGGCCATCTCCCCTGTGGCCTGGTCCTCGTTCATGACGGGTTCCAATCCTTCCAAGCACAATATCTTCGATTTTCTAAACCGCGATCCAAGGACCTATCTTCCGGGCCTCTCCTCGGCCCGCATCGGAAAACCGAAAAGAACGTTTTCCCTGGGCAAATACATCGTCCCTCTCTCCAAGCCTGAGATCAAGGGTCTGCGAAAAAGCATTCCCTTCTGGAAAATCCTCGGCGACAAGGGCATATTCAGTTCTGTCTTAAGAGTGCCGATCACCTTCCCCCCGGAAAAATTCAAAGGCCATCTGCTGGCGGGCATGTGTGCACCCGACCTCAAGGGCAGCCAGGGGACATTCTCCTTCTATACCTCCGACACGGCCAAAACAGAGAAACGCGAGGGCGGAATCGCCATTTCCGTCGAAGTCAAAGAAGACCGCATCGAAACTTATATCTCCGGGCCCGAAAACACACTCCTCAAAAAATCCGAAGAGATCCGGCTTCCCTTGCGGATCGCGATCGACCGCCGAAAAGAACAAGCGACCGCCGAAGTCTCGGGACAAAAATTCATTCTCAAAAAAAATATTTTTTCCCCCTGGATAAGGATCGTCTTCCGCCCGGGGCTGGGGACAAAAATCAAGGCCATCTGCCGCTTTTATATCTCCTCGATCGAACCCCATTTCGAAATGTACATCACGCCGCTCAATCTCGATCCGGAGAAGCCGGCCCTTCCCCTTTCCCACCCGTTCATTTATTCGGTCTATCTGGCCAAGCTGCTGGGAAGCTACATCACCCTGGGCGAGGCCAACGACACCTGGGCCCTGAATGAAGGCGCACTCAGTGAACGGGCGTTTCTGGAGCTGACCTACGCCAATCACCAGGAATGGGAAGGAATGCTCTTCAACGCCCTGAACAAGACAAAAAAGGGCCTCGTGGCCTGCGTTTTTGAGACGACCGACAGCATTTCACATATGTTCTGGCGGTATCTGGACAAAAATCATCCGGCCTTGAAGAAAGGTCCGGCCGAAATGGGGCCGCAAGTCATGGAAGACCTCTATAAGAAAATGGATGAGATGATCGGCCGCGTCCGGGAAAAAATGGCCCGAAAAAGCGCGCTGATCGTCATGTCCGATCATGGCTTTAAAACCTTTTGCCGCGGTTTCAATCTGAACTCCTGGCTTTCGAAGAACGGCTATCTGTTTCTGAAAAACGGAAAAACCGAAAGCGGCGAATGGTTCAAAGACGTGGATTGGAAACGGACCAAAGCCTACGCCCTCGGGCTGGGCGGGCTTTACCTCAACCAGACGGGGCGCGAAGCCGAGGGAATCGTCGCGGCCGGTGCGGAAGCCGAAGCTTTACGGGCCGAACTCCTCCGGAAACTCGAGGGGCTGAAGGACGGTGAAACCGGCGCCGTAGCGATCCGTCAGGTTTACGACAAGGATGAAATTTATTCCGGTCCCTATAAGGACAACGCGCCCGACCTCATCATCGGCTACAACGCGGAATACCGGGCCTCTTGGGCCGGCGTCACGGGAAAAGTGACGGACAAAATTTTCGAGGACAACACCAAAGCCTGGAGCGGCGACCACTGCCTCGACCCGGCCTGTGTCCCCGGAGTCCTTTTCAGCAGTCAAAAGATCAACGCCCAGACGCCTTCGATCATGGACATCGCTCCGACCGTGCTCGAGCTGTTCGGCCTGAATGCGCCGGCCCATATGGACGGCCGTTCGCTCCTGAGGAAATCGGGCCCTGCCGCTTCCGCCGAAGCCGAGAGCGCGAATTCTCTGTCCCCCCCTTCTCCGGAAAAAAAGAGGAAGGATTCCTATCGAAGCCAAAAAAGAGCTCCACATCCATGAACCAGCCAATTCGCCGTCGAGATTTCATCAAATCGAGCCTGGGAGCCGCTTCGCTTCTCGCCCTGGGGACTCGTTCCGATCTCGTCACGAAAGCCTACGGCCAAAAAGCGACATCCCTTAAAGTTCTGATCCTCGGCTTCGACGGAATGGACCCTCAGCTGACGGAGATGTGGTTGAAGGAAGGCAAACTGCCGGCCTTTCGGAAGTTGATAAGTTCGGGAGGAATCCGCCGGCTCGGAACAAGCATCCCGCCGCAGAGCCCGGTCGCCTGGTCGAATTTCGCAACCGGCACGGATCCCGGCGGCCACGGCATTTTCGATTTCATCCACCGTGACCCAAAAAATTACTTTCCTATATTTTCCGCGTCCGCCACTGAGGAAACAAAAAAAACGATAAGGATCGGCAACATTGTCCTTCCGCTCAAAAGAAGCGAGGTCAGGAACCTGCGCCGGGGAAAAGCCTTCTGGCAGGTTCTGGAAGAACATGACGTCCCGGCCACGATCTTCAAGATCCCGGCGAATTACCCGCCCGTTCCGACGAGACAGAGAACGTTTTCCGGGATGGGGACGCCGGATATCACCGGCGCTTATGGGATCTGCAACTATTACTCGACGGTGTCGAAGGACGTCAATGAAGACATCGGGGGGGTCGAGGTCCATCCCGTTGACGTCATCCACAACCGGATCGAAGCCAAGCTTCCCGGCCCCGTCAATTCTTTCAAAAAAGATCGTCCCCAAGCCGAAATCGATTTCAAGGTCTTCATCGACCCTCAAAACCCGATGGCCAAGGTTCTCATTCAGGACCAGGAATTCATCCTCCGCGAAAAAGAATGGAGCGGGTGGAAACGCGTCCGTTTCTCTCTCCTCCCGACCCAGGCCGTGAGCGGCATCTGCCTCTTCTATCTCAAGGAGGTCCGGCCGAATTTCAGACTCTACGTTTCGCCGATCAACATCGACCCCGGCCACGCCGCCTTGCCCCTTTCGACGCCCGAATCTTACTCGGAAGAGCTCGAAAAGAAATTCGGGCCGTTCTTCACCAAAGGGCTGCCGGCCGATACGAGCGCTCTCGATAACGATATTTTGGACGATGGGGAATTTCTCGAGCAGGATGATATCGTTCTCGAGGAAAGCCGGGTGATGCTGGATTATGAGCTCGGGCGATTCGATTCCGGCCTGCTTTTTTATTATGTTTCGAGCACGGACCAGCGCCAGCATATGTTCTGGAGGTTGCTCGATCCGAAACATCCCGCCTACGACGCGAGGCTGGCCAAAAAATTCGGCGGCGTTATCGAAAAGACATACCGAGAAGCCGACCGGATCTTGGATCAAGCGCTGGGCAAGATCGACAAGGAGACCGTGGTCCTGGTCATGTCCGATCACGGCTTCAACCCATTTTATCGGGGTTTCAACCTCAACACCTGGCTCCGACAAAACGGTTATCTCAAGCTCATGAATGAGTCCAAGCAGGAAGACATGGAACTGGCCTTGGCCGGCACGGACTGGTCCAAAACAAAAGCCTATGGTCTTGGCTTGAATGGGCTTTATATCAATCAAAAAGGCCGTGAAGCCGAAGGGATCGTCGCTCCGGGCCTAGAAAAAGATAATCTCGTCCGGGAGATCGCCCGGAAACTCGAAGAATTCACCGATTCCAAGACGGGGGAAAAGGCCGTGCTGAGAGCGTATGTGCCGAGGGATGTTTACCGGGGGCCGTACGTCGAGGAGGCTCCGGACGTCGTCCTCGGCTTCAACCGCGGCTACAGGATTTCATTCAAATCTCCTCTAGGACGCGTCCCCAAGGAAGTCCTCGAAGACAACCGCGCCAAATGGAGCGGCGATCATATGGGAGCCGCGGAGATCATCCCCGGAATTTTAGTGGCGAACCGGCCCATCGTGGCCGAATCTCCCGCGCTCTACGACTTGACCGCGACAATCCTGGACGTTTTCGACATTGAAAAACCGAAAGAAATGATCGGGAAGACGATCTTTAAATAAGTTCATCATGGCCGATGAATCGCGGCGATCTTGGCCGCAGGGTCAGCCGGCAGGAGGAATGAAGTGAGCAAAGAGAAAATCAAGCTCGATAAGAACCTCATGGACAAGGTCCGCAAATATGCGAACCTGGCGGGGTATTCGTCGGTCGAGGAATTCATCGCCCATTGTCTGGAAAAGGAAATCTCCGAGATCGAGGAGGCCGACTCCGAGGAAGAGATTAAGAAAAAATTGAAAGGATTGGGCTATATTTCATAGGTCCAAGCGTGAGCAGGATGCCATCTCGAGCTGCGGCCGGTGATTAAGGATGTGGATCTTTAACTCCATCGTCGGAAAGATTTTCGACATCGTCTTTTGGCCCTTCCGCAATCTAAGCCCTTGGCCGGCGATGATCGTCATCTCCTTCTTGGCCGGCCTTCTGCTTCTCTTTGTCTTCCGCCACACCTCAAATCAGGAAGGCATCCGCACGACGAAGAATAAAATTAAAGCCCACCTTCTGGAATTCCGGCTCTACAAAGACAGCCTGAGTCAGCCGTTCAAATCCTTGGGACGGATCTTGCTGGCCAATTTCAAGTATATCGGCTACGCCCTCAAGCCCATGCTGGTCATGTTCATCCCCCTCCTCCTCATTCTCATCCAGCTCAACCTGTGGTTCGGGTCGCAACCGCTCGTCATCGGGCAGGCCGTGCTTCTCAAAATCAAACTGACGGAAGGAGCCAATCCCCGGCAGACGGACATCCAGCTGGAAGCGCCGCAGGGCATCGCCGTCGAAACGCCCGCCCTGCGGATCGAGGACGAGCGGGAAATCGACTGGCGCCTGGGGGCCAAGGACCAAGGCCTTTATACGCTTAAATTCCGCTGGAATAACGAGCCTTTCACGAAATCCGTCATCGTCGGACAAAGCCGATTGGCCAAAATTGCCGGGATCAAGCCGGGACGATCTTTTTGGGATCAAGTCTTCAACCCCGGCGAAGAGCCCGTGCCGAAGAACATGCCGGTCAAATCCGTGGAAATCACCTATCCCGCCCGGAGAATGAACCTCTTCGGCTGGCGCCTCCACTGGCTCGTTTCCTTTTTTGTCCTTTCGATCGTCTTCGGTTTCGCCTTCAAAGGAGTTTTTAAGGTCGAGATTTAGTATTCATGGGAATTTACACCTCGTTTTTTCACGGGTGTGCGTGCCTCCCTTATAAGGAGAGAAAAAACGATGAAGATTGAAACTTTCAAATTGGAACGCTTCCAGTCCACCTGGGAGAATGTCGTGGAATACAACCTGGCCGAAAGCGGCGTCCACCCGCTCTCCCTGGAAGAATTTCTCGGCAAGAAAGAGCTCGAAAAAGTCCTTAAGCTGAACCTGGGCTACAGCCAGACCAACGGCACGCCCGAGCTCCGGAAAAATATCGCCGCTTTTTATCCCGGAATCGATCCGGACCAGATCCTGGCGACCGTTGGCTCGACCGAGGCCAATTACGTCCTCATCTGGAGCCTCATCGAGCCGGGCGACGAGGTCGTCTTCGAGGTTCCCAATTATATGCAGATGTGGGGGCTTCTCCGCGGATTTGGCGCTAAAATCAAGACCTTCCGTCTCCAAGAAGACAAGGAATGGAAGCCCGATCTGGACGAGCTCTCCCGCGCCGTGACGAAGAAAACCAAGCTCATCAT
>Ga0315282_10003747_pt1 | contig 27085 bp, 23 predicted proteins | sample YL17G07_20_MG_FD_203693 | JGI IMG/M metagenome (GOLD analysis project Ga0315282, IMG submission 203693) | Sediment microbial communities from Yellowstone Lake, YNP, Wyoming, USA - YL17G07_20 | ecosystem: Environmental > Aquatic > Freshwater > Lake > Sediment | place: USA: Wyoming | collected...
TTCCGCATCCACAATATCGCGATTTATTACGCGGATAACTTCTTTTATTTTATCTTTTAAAACATATGAAGAGACCCGAGCATCATTTATTTCCCTTAAAATCTGCACACTCATCCTAAAATACCTGATTACCTCGCCTTCATCCGTATCGGTAAATTGTAAAATCTTGGTAAAATTTGTTCCCCGCAGCCAAGCCTCCATACAGGAACTTAAATGAAAATAAGGAATTTTACTGAACGGATAAATTCGATATTTTTGCTCCTTATGTTTTATTTTTTCGTATATTTCCTCGCAGAGTCTTTTTATCTTACGGTTGGATTTAGAAAGACCGGACATACGCTGATTTTTTCTCGGTTCAAAAACAACCGCCGCGGCTAAAACCCCCAACCCGAATTCATCTAATTGCTCAAGGATTTTTTCTTCGTATAATTCGGATAAGATTAACTCGTAGCCGTAGACGGTTTTGGCAAATTGGCCTTTTTCGGTCAAGGATTCATTATCTATGTATCCTAGTTCTCTAAGCAGTTTAAGTTTTGCCTCAATCAATCTGACGGCTTCTCTTTGTTCGTGTTTGTAAGATTGGAAATAGTGTAAGGATAAAGGATAAATCTTGAAAATCGCCTGTTTATGTTTTTCATACAGATTAAGAATTGTGGCATAGGAGTTATTCAGTTGGCTCTTTACCTCTTCGGGCCTGCCGTAGATAATGCGTTTTACTTCTTCAAAATTTATGCGGTTAGGGTTTATGCGGCAATAGACAAAACCCTCTTTATCTATCCCGCGCCTGCCGGCACGGCCGGCCATCTGATAAAAATCCCGCGTCTTAAGGTTTCTTACATAACGGCCGTAGAATTTTCTTAAGTCATCGAACATGACCGTTCGGCTGGGCATATTTATTCCTAAGGCAAATGTCTCGGTAGTAAAAATCACTTTTAATAGCCGGCTGGTAAATAATCTTTCGATAGCTTCTTTTAAGGTGGGCAGCATCCCGGCGTGGTGATAGGCAATACCTTTTTGGATGAGCGGATACATAATTTGCGCCGATCTTTCATTACGTAAATCAAAACGGTCACAAAGATCATTAAAAAGTGATGTTATCTGCGTTCTTTCGTCAGCGGTCAGAAAATTGTAACTGTATAATTCGGAAGCCAAATCTTCCGCCCTTCTTCTTCCGAAGACAAAATATATGGTAGGCAGGCCTTCTCTTTGGCGGACGTAGTTTATCAGCGAACTTATCTTGTTGGGCTTACCGAACCTTAATCTTTTTAAGTTATCTATTTTATCGATGATTTCATTTTGGCACTGGAAAAAGAAATGAAGCGGGACAGGCCTTTTTTCTTCGACGACAACCTTTATGGGTTTTTTATGGACGGATTCAATCCAGGCGGCAAACTCCTTTATATTAGGTATGGTGGCAGAGAGGGCAAGTATCTTCATATGCGGGGGCAAAAAAATTAAAGATTCCTCCCAGACTGTCCCGCGCTCGGGGTTATCGATATAATGGACTTCATCAAAAATAATCCAGGAATATTTAACAAGGCTTTCCGGTTCATCCAAGACCTTGTTACGGAATATTTCCGTGGTCATAATCAGAACACAAGCCCCGGGATTTATGGATACATCGCCGGTCAATATTCCGATTTCGTCTCCGAATTGTCTTTGGAAATCGCGGAATTTCTGGTTGGAGAGGGCTTTAATAGGGGCGGTATAAATTACACCGAGCCTTTCTTTGATCGAGGATAAGATTATATGTTCGGCAATTGCCGTCTTGCCCGCTCCGGTGGGGGCGCTGACGATAACCGAATAACCTTTATTTATATAATCTATCGCTTCTTGCTGGAATCTGTCATATTGCATACCTATATTATAAAATAATTTCTTAAAAATCCTAATATTATATTTAGCGGGTCCCCTCAAACCAAGCCACTTAAATTTCCCGCTAAATTATTCATTCAGAAATTTAACCCTGAGCGACCGAAGGGAGTCCCCGTAGGGGACGCAGCGAAGGGCCTTGCTAGTACAGAGGCCCTAATCAATTCCCTTGCTATTTTTAAATAAACGTATTAGAATTACCCTAAATATGAAATACGCAAATTTTGCCAAGAAAAATATATCCGAGGCGGTTATCCGCGGCACAATCATCGTCATATTTTTCCTGCTGATAATAATTCTCGGACGGTATTTTAAGGTTGACCCCGATAATTTAAGGAAGATGTTTATGGGTGGGTCTGTTTTGCGCGCGGCGATAATCTACATCTTTATGTATGTGGTGGTGACGTTCTTTATCTGGCTCTCCAAAGATATTTTTAGATTTGTCGCGGCAATAATCTTCGGGCTCTTCCTCAGCACGATATTAGTATTTTTGGCAGAGACGATAAATGCCGCAATATTATTTACCTTAAGCAGGTATTTAGGAAAGGGCTTTGTAGATAGTTTTTTAAGAAGTTCACCCCGTAATCTTCAAAATAAAATATCTCACACTAATGTGTGGTTTATATTTATGTTGCGCGCCGTTCCTTTGGTTCCCTTCAGGGTTTTAGACCTAAGTTTAGGGCTTACGCGGATAAGGCTCAGCCAGTATTTGATGATTGTGGTTTTAGCTTCTCCGGCGCGTATATTCTGGGTCCAGTATATATTGGCGGGGTTGGGCGAGGCAGCGTTTAAAAATCCCTGGTTGTTGGTAAATTACCTTATGGATAATCGGCTGGCGTTCATCTGGAGTTTTATCTACCTTGTATTGGCGGTTATACTGACGTTTAGAATTAAAAATAAAATCTGATATGTCTGTTAAGTTGAAATTCTTAGGGGGCGTGCGTACTGTAACCGGTAGTAGCCATCTGATTCAAGCCCCGCGTTCCAAGGTTCTGTTAGATGCCGGCATATTCTACGGCCGGCGCGATGAGTTCTACGAAGTAAACACGACATTTTCTTACAATCCCAAGAAGTTGGACGCGGTTATTTTATCCCACGCGCATATAGACCATTGCGGCAATATTCCCAGCCTGATCAAAAGAGGGCTGCGTTGTAAAATTTATACCACCTCCGCCACCAAAGACCTTTGCGAACTCATGCTCGCCGACTCCGGCAAAGTCCAAAAAGAAGATATAAGGTATGTTAATAAAATAAACAAGCGATTAGGCCTGCCGTTTAGAAAACCGCTTTATACCGAGAACGAAGGGTTAAAGGCAACGCGCAGGTTCCGTTCAATATCCTACGGTCAAAGGTTTAATATAACCCCCGAGGTGGTTGTAACGTTATATGATGCCGGCCATATCTTGGGAGCGAGTGTAGTTTCTCTGGAGATAAAAGACGCCGGCCGTCTGGTGCGTTTAGGATACGCCGTTGACCTGGGGAGAAAGAACCTCCCCTTATTAAATGACCCCACTCCGCTTACCGGGGTAGATTACCTTATTATAGAAAGTACCTATGGCGGCAGATTCCATGCGCCTATTGAGGAGGCAAAGGCTAAACTTTGCGAGGCGGTTAACCGGACAGAAGAAAGCAAGGGTAAGATTATCATTCCTTCTTTTGCCCTGGAGAGAACACAGGAAGTAATTTATTACCTGGCTCAACTGCTAGAAGAAAAAAAGATTCCCCCTATTCCTATATATGTGGATTCCCCCTTAGCCGCGGATATTACGGAGGTTTTTAATTATCATCTAGATTATCTTGATTCCGCAACACAGCAGGCAATAAAGAACGATTCCAATCCCTTTAAATTACTTAACCTTAAATATACCCGCGACCAGAAGGACTCCAAAAACTTGAATAACGATAAACGGCCGATGATTATTATTGCCGGCTCGGGAATGTGCGAATCAGGCAGGATCCTGCATCATTTAAAGAATAATATTGAGGATTCAAGAAATACTATTCTGGTGGTGGGTTATATGGCTAAGGATACCTTGGGAAGAAAGATTGTGGAAGGCCAAAGAATCGTGCGTATATTCGGAATGGAGTGCGAACTGAATGCCGAGGTTATCGTAATTAACGCCTTCTCCGGCCATGCCGACAAGAATGCGTTGATTGAATATGTAAAATCCTGTTTGCCGTTAAAGAAAATTTTTATTGTGCACGGCGATGAAGACCAGTCTCAGAAACTCTCTGATGCCTTAGGGGCTGAGGGTTTAAATGCCTATATTCCGGCCAAGGAGGAAGAAGTCGAACTGTCCTGATATATTAACTTGTATAAATTATTGGTTTTTTTAATTTTTTAGGATATAATATGTTTATACTTTCGCGGCCAAAAACCTTGCCCTTTAGGGCAAGGATGGATAATGGCCGCTCAAGTATTCCGCCTTGGGAAACCTCGGGCTTTAGCCCGAAGGGCTCCATTATTGAAGAGGCTCGAAATGAAGATTGAATGGTTAGGGCACGCCACCTTTATCATTACTTCCCAAAACGGCACAAAGATACTTACCGACCCCTACGAGTCGGAAGGCCCTTACGGAACCATCGCCCATAGCCCGATAAAGGAAAAAGCCGATATTGTAACCGTAAGCCATTCCCACAGCGACCACTGCCACGTGCCTCTTCACCTGGAAAAGGAAGCGCAGGTTATCCGGGATAAGATAAATAAACAGATAAAAGGTATCACGATAAGAAGTGTCGGCTCTTTTCACGACTCATTAGGAGGAAAGCAGCGGGGAAGTAATACTATATTTATATTTGAAGTTGACGGGATAAAGATTGCCCATTTCGGGGATCTTGGCCACAGTCTGGATAATACCATGCTAAAAGAATTAGGCCCCATTGATATAGCATTAATCCCGGTGGGAGGTGTATTTACCATAGATGCCAAGACGGCCGACGACATTATAAAAAAACTTAAGCCAAAGATTACCATTCCGATGCACTTTAAAACACCGAAGGTCAGGTTTGATATTGATGGAGTAGAGGTGTTTTTACGAGGTAAGGATAATGTGGAACGTCTCCAGAGCGCTGAGATTGAAATAAGCCCGGAGGTGCTTTCATCCGGGCCGTCTAAAATTATTGTGCTTAAGTATTCGCATTGAGGCCTAAATGATACATCGCTTAATTAAGGTTGGCTTACTGGTTTTTTTAATCGGGTTATTTTGTTTAAGTTTATCTTTAGCCGAGCCGGGGGAACTTAGCGTTCAATATTCATCGCAAGAAGGCAAGTTCGTCATCCCCCTTGGTCAGTCATACGATTACAACGATATTCTCGTTAAGCGAGTAGTTGACGGTGACACGTTACAGCTGGCAAATGGGGAGAGGGTGCGTCTTATCGGGATAGATACGCCCGAGATGCACGAATCAAGTAAATTATATCGGGATAGCCAAAGGAGCGGGCGTGATGTTTTCGCGATTAAAGAATTAGGCAGGCGGGCGTTTGAATTCACCAAAAAACTGGTTGAGGGCAAGCGCGTCAGTCTTGAATTTGATGTAGAAAAACACGATAAATACGGAAGGATACTCGCCTATGTGTATCTGAAGGACGGCACATTCGTTAATGCGGAAATTGTAAAGCAAGGCTATGCCTCATTGATGACTATCCCTGCGAATGTCAAATACGCAGATTTATTCAGGCGCCTATACCAGGAAGCCCGTATGAACAAGCGAGGGCTTTGGGCAGAGGATTAACGAGATGAGCCCAGCGAGGATTATCAGAAAAAAGATCGGCGAATTATTAGTTGAATGGAATATTATAACCGACGACGATAGAAATAAATTAGTTGAATTAATCAAAAAGAAATAAAAGGGGGATTTGAAATGTTGCGATATTTAACGGCAGGAGAGTCGCACGGCGAGGCACTCTTGGCAATTTTAGAAGGTCTACCCACGGGGCTTGCGGTTAAGGTAACCAGAATAAACCAGGAATTGAGACGTCGGCAATCCGGATTCGGGCGCGGGGAGCGCATGGAGATTGAAGAGGACAAAGTAGAGATATTATCGGGCCTAAAGAAAGGCATAACCTTAGGCAGCCCCATCGGTCTTTTGGTAAGGAATCGGGATTTTGCTATTGAGAGGCTTCCTCGCGTAACTTTTCCCCGTCCGGGCCATGCGGATTTAGCCGGCCTTTTAAAATACGGCTTCAGCGATGTGAGAAATGTTCTTGAGCGTGCTTCTGCCAGAGAGACGGTAAGCCGCGTAGCTGTGGGGGCGGTATGTAAGACCTTATTGGAGGAATTCAAGATAAAGATATCCAGTAAAGTCGTGTCAGTCGGCGGAAAAACTAATTTAAAGTCAATGATGAAAAAAATTTCTCAGGCGAAAAGCAATAAAGATACGATAGGCGGTATTGTTGCAGTGCTGGCTTGCGGTGTGCCGGTAGGATTAGGAAGTTATGTCCAGGCCGACAGGCGCTTAGATGCGAGATTAGCCGGCAGCATTATTTCCATACCCGGTGTGAAAGCAGTGGAATTCGGATTAGGCTTGGGATATGCGGATAAATTTGGCTCCCAGTGCCACGATGCAATTTACTATACTAAGGCTAAGGGCTATTTTCACAAAACGAATAATGCCGGCGGGATTGAAGGCGGAGTTTCCAACGGCGAAGATATTATTATCCGTGCCTGTATGAAGCCGCTCTCTACCTTAATGAAACCTTTAGATTCCGTGGATATAACTACAAAGCAACCCGCGAAAGCTGCGGTTGAACGCTCGGATATATGCGTGGTTGAGGCAGCAGGCGTAATTGCCGAGTCTGCGGCTGCCTTTGTATTGGCGGATGCATTATTAGAGAAATTCGGCGCAGATAATCTTTCGGATATCAAGAAGACCTTTTCTGATTATCAAAAAAGAATAAGATAAAAATTCTCTGTTAGAAAATCACCTCCCTTGCGTCTATTAATATCAGAAGGAGGTGATTGAGATGGAGGATAACCTGATTCAAGTCAGCCGGATTTACAAGGTTGATGGTGATTCTAAGCTTAAGGCCTTTGTGGATGTTTCGTTAGATGGAGTGGTTATAAAGGGCTTGCGTATCGTTGAGGGTAGCAATGGTTTATTCGTAAGCATGCCACGGCATCAGGGTAAAGACGGAAAGTGGTACAATACCGTCTACCCTACCACTAAGGAGATACAACAGAAACTAAGTGATTTAGTATTGGCAGCTTATCAGGATTAGGCTTATGAAGGTAAAGCCCGTCACCGGGAAGTGGCGGGCTTATACTTAAATTCTAATTTACAAATTACAATATATTTAGTTCTATTATTGATAAATCTGAGTAATTTTTGGAATTGTAATTTTAGAATTGTATATTGTTTGTAATTTGTGATTTATGTATTGTGATTTAAAAGGCTAGACATATGAATAATATCTATTTAGTCGGTTTTATGGGTACAGGCAAAACCGCCGTAGGCAAAGAGCTTGCCAAAAAAAAGAAATGGCGGTTTTTGAACCTTGATGAACTAATCGAATTAAGAGAAAAGAGGACCATAGCAGATATCTTTGCCAAAGAAGGCGAAGCATATTTTCGTCGCATTGAGAAGAGGGTTCTAAAAGAGGTATCAGCTGAGAAGAACTTTGTGGTTGCTTGTGGAGGCGGCATCGTGTTAGATAAGTATAATATTAGAATAATGAAGGAAACCGGTAAGATGATTTGCCTATCAGCAAATTCTATGGTCATTTTAAAAAGAACCAGTGGCGCTATTCATAGGCCATTATTAAATGTTAAAAATCCCAAGGAAAAAATCGACTTACTTTTAAAATTTCGCGCGCCCTTTTATGTGCAGGCAGATTACACAATTGATACCTCTAATATTTCTATTAAAGAGGTTGTGGAGAAAATTATAAAGCAAATCAAGATCGGGTCTTGAAATAGATTGGGATTCAATAAGTTAGAAGACCCGATCTCGAACTTTTGTCATAATGGCTAACAGATTACTAATGCAATTCTTGGTACTTAGTTTATATGCTTTCTTTGTTGGTTTTTGTTTTTGCGATGGATTTAAATTGCATATTCTAAGGAAACTTCTTTGGTTTATTACATTTCTCATCATCAGCATTTATATATTGAAGATTAAAAATGAATTTGATTTAGCCCTTATTTTGCCCATCCCGACTCTATTAGCATTTTTACTATGTTATTACGAGAGAAAAAATCTAAAAAAGATATAGAAAAATGAATAAACAATTAATAGTGGCTTGGATAGGATTAATCCCAAAAATTTTAATATTATTTTCCTTCAGTGCCATAGTTATTGGTTTCGTTCTGTTTTTAAATCCCGCTTTTGCAATTGAGATGCAAAGAAGATTCTACGAAAAAATCAATTGGCGTATTGAACCTATTTCCATGCAGAAAGAAATCCGGAATACCAAAATTATGGGGTTGTTTTTGATTACCGTTGGTTTCTTAACGGCTCGTTTCTATTACATTAAGATTCATAAATGAATAAAAAACAATTAACCAACTAGTAGCTATCGACCATGACGCAAACTGAAGCATTAGTAGGGCTGAACCTGCTCTACGAGATCGGAAGTATCAGGCTTAAGAAACTATTGGAGCATTACGCTACAGCCCAAGAGATTATTACAGCTTCATGCGATGAACTAAAAAGGATTGAGGGCATAGGCGAAGAAATCGCTTATGATATCAGCCAATTAAAAAGCGAAGATATAGATAACGAGTTCAGGTTAATAAAAAAATATGGTCTGGATATTCTTACGGTTTGTGATGATGATTATCCGGAAAATTTAAAAAGCATTTATGACCCGCCGATTGTGCTCTATGTAAAAGGAAATCTTACGGCGCAGGATAAATTAAGCATCGGCATTGTAGGTAGTCGCCGCGCTTCTTTTTACGGATTAAATTCCGCGGAAAAGTTCGCTTATGAATTAGCCGGATTAGGATTTACCGTGGTTTCGGGATTGGCTTACGGAATAGACACGCAAGCGCACAAAGGAGCATTAAAGGCGGACGGCAGGACCATTGCGGTTTTGGGGAGCGGTCTGGCTAACATCTATCCATCCGAGAATAAAAAATTAGCCGGGCAAATTTCTCAGAGTGGCGCGGTTATCTCAGAGTTTCCTCTTAGCGCAGCGCCGCTGCCAAACAATTTTCCCCGCCGGAATCGGATTATCAGTGGCCTTTCGTTAGGCCTTTTGGTTGTGGAAGCAGCAAAAAATAGCGGAGCATTGATTACCGCGGATTTTGCCTTAGAGCAGGGCCGCGAGGTTTTTGCGCTTCCCGGCAAGATTGATTCCGGAAATTCCTTCGGAACCAACGGACTTATCAAACAAGGAGCAAAGTTGGTTTCTAATATAGAGGATATATTAGAAGAATTAAATTTTACCGAACAAATTGCCTTACCTAAGGAGGCGCAGGGGTTCAATACTCTTAAGTTAGGCGATGCGTCTTTTTCCGAGGCAGAAAAAGAAAGTTCTAAAATAGGAGAACTGACCAGCGAAGAATCTAATTTGTATAATACCTTATCGAGACAGCCCCAGCATTTAGATGATATCGTAGATAAATTAGGATTAACTACGGCAAAGACGTTAAATATGCTTCTTACCCTGGAAATAAAAAAGTTTATCCGCCAGTTTCCGGGAAAACAATTTGCAAGGGTTACAAACCGACAATAAATATGGCTAAGAAAAAATCCCTGGTAATAGTTGAGTCGCCCACAAAAGCAAAGACAATCGGCAATATCCTTAAAAAGGATTTTTCCGTCGTCTCGTCTATGGGGCACCTTATAGATTTGCCGAAAAGTAAACTGGGGGTTGATATAGAGAAAGAATTTAAGCCCACCTATGTTGTTGTTCCGGGCAGAGCCAAGATATTGGAAACCCTAAAAAAAGAATCCCGGAATAAAAACAATATTTATATCGCTACCGACCCCGATAGAGAAGGTGAAGCAATCGGCTGGCATATAAAACAAAGACTTGGGCCGGATAAAAAATTTTTGAGGGTTGTCTTCCACGAGATTACTCCTGCGGCGATACAGGAAGCATTTAAAAATCCCCGCAAGTTCGATGTCAATATGGTCAACGCCCAGCAGGCGCGGCGCGTTTTGGATAGGCTGGTGGGTTATTTCTTAAGCCCCCTGTTATGGCGGAAGCTCGCGCGCGGTTTAAGTGCGGGAAGGGTCCAATCCGTGGCACTGCGCCTGATTATAGAAAGAGAACGCCAGATACTTAATTTTGTTCCTCAGGAATACTGGGAGATTGAGGCAGAGTTAAAGAAAGCCTCAAGCCTCAAGCCTCAAGCCTCAAGCCCGTTCTTAGCTAAATTAGAGAAAATAGAAGATAAAAAAGCAGAGATAAAAAATAAGGACGAAGCAGAAGGAATCGTTGCCGATATCAATGGTAAACAATTCAAAGTCACGGGAATAGCAAAGAAAGAAAAGAAACGTTACCCTGATCCGCCTTTTATAACCAGCACCCTTCAGCAGGAGGCATTTAATAAGCTGCGGTTCAATGCCGCCAAGACCATGGTTATAGCACAGCAACTTTATGAAGGCATCGATATCGCCAAGGGCGGTTCGGTCGGCCTTATCACTTATATGCGCACCGACTCAACGCACATCGCTGCCGAAGCAATGAAGGATGTGAGAGATTTTATTGCCCGGCATTTCGGCAAGGATTATTTACCGGAAAACCCCAATGTCTATAAATTAAAGAAGCACTCCCAGGCTGCCCATGAGGCAATCCGGCCGACCCTGCCTTTAAGAGCACCGGAGAGTTTAAGACAATTCTTGACCCCGGATCAATACAAATTATACGGGCTTATTTACAATCGGTTTATTGCCAGCCAGATGATGCCGGCAAGGTATTTAGTCACTACCATCAGTATTCAGGTAGGTCCCGAATGTAGTAACTTTTCAAGAGGTTCTTCGGGATCCCGAAGTGATACTTCGCAGGATAACTCCATTCGGGGAAAATATTTATTCGTGGCTTCCGGAACAACCGTTATCTTTGACGGTTTTACCGCGGTTTATGACCGGAATGATAATAAAGAAAAAAATATCCTCCCGCTCCTCCAGAAAGACGAGATCCTTACCTTAATCCGCTTAACACCGTCGCAGCATTTTACTAAACCGCCGGCCAGATTCTCCGATAGTACGTTAGTAAAGGTATTGGAAGAGGAAGGGATTGGCAGGCCTTCTACCTACGTCCCCATTATCTCAACCCTGATCTTACGCGACTATGCGCGCAGGGTTAAAGGTTATTTTCATCCTACGGAATTAGGGTTTAAGGTTTGCGATTTATTGGTTAAGTATTTTCCCAAAGTTATGGATGTTAAGTTCACCGCACTCATGGAAGAAGAACTCGATGAAATTGAAGAAGCAATGCTGGATAAGGTCAGGGTTTTAAATGACTTCTATGTTCCGTTTAAGTCAAGCCTGGATTTCGCGCAGGCGAATATCAAAAAGGAAATTATAAAGACGGATGAGATCTGTGATAAATGCGGTAAGCCGATGATTATAAAATGGGGCCGCCGGGGAAAATTCTTGAGTTGTTCGGATTATCCCGTATGCAAAAATGCCAAGTCCATAACTTCAGGAGTGAAGTGTCCGCAGCCGGACTGCGGCGGAGAACTGATTGAGCGCCGTTCGCGCAGGGGCGTATTTTACGGATGTTCGAATTTCCCTAAATGCACGTTTACTTCGCAAAAATTACCTTCTGAGGCGGATACGGCTGATAGTGGAACTTAACTATGCAGCGTTATATTGATAAGTTTTTACGGTATCTGGAAATAGAAAAGAACTATTCGAGGCATACACTTTTAAATTACCGCCTCGATCTGGAAGATTTTGCGAAATTCCTCGGCGGCTCGCCGCTTGAGCAAGTAGATTACCTTAATTTAAGAAAGTACCTGGCCGCATTAAAAGAGAAGAATTTAAAATCCAGGACCGTTTACCGAAAGATTTCCTGCCTGCGTTCCTTCTTCAAGTTTTTAGCCCGGGAAGGGTATATCAAGACCAACCCGGTGCTTAGCTTAGTAAGCCCCAAACAGGAGAAGCACCTGCCTTCCTTTCTTACCGAAGAGGAGATCATTAAATTGATTGAAGCGCCGCAAGGGAAGGATGACCGGAGCTTAAGGGACAGGGCAATCTTAGAGACGTTTTATAGCACGGGTATGCGCATTAGTGAGCTTGTCGGCCTGAGTCTGGAAGATCTGGATTTTATCAGCGGTGTGGTAAAGGCAAAAGGCAAGGGCAAAAAGGAACGCCTCGTGCCTATAGGCGAGAAGGCGTTGAGGGCAATAAAGAACTATCTGGATAAACGAAAAAAAACAGCCGATGCCGTCTTCTTAAATAAAAGCGGGGGGCGCTTAAGCGACAGGGGGGTAAGGAATATCGTTTCCAAGTATATACGTATAATGAACTTAAGGCAGGGAATTTCGCCGCATACCTTTAGGCACTCCTTTGCCACGCACTTATTGAACCGCGGAGCGGATTTAAGGAGCGTTCAAGAACTCCTTGGCCACGTAAATCTATCCACTACCCAAATTTATACACACCTAACCACCGATAAACTAAAGAGTGTCTACGATAAGGCGCATCCCCGAGCCTAAAAACCATCACTTGCCTTAAGCCGCCTTTTGTGATATCCTAACGGTTACGAAAACAACGACTTTTGTCCCTAAAATGACCATATTATACGATATTATATTCATTATCTACGCGGTTTTTTATTTGCCCTTGATGTTTTTTAAAGGGAAATTCCACCCCGGCTTAATAACCAGATTGGGTATCTTACCTGGAAACCTCAAGTTAGAGGGGCCTATTTGGTTTCACGCGGTTAGCGTAGGGGAGGCCTTGGTCATAAAAAATTTGGTGCAAAAACTAAGGGCGGCCTATCCCAATAAACGGTTTATTTTTTCTACGGTTACAACCACTGGAAATAAAATCATCAGGGGTATTGCCTTGGAAGGCGAATTTGTTTTCTACCTGCCTTTGGATATAAGTTTTATTGTCCGCAAAACGATGGCGCGGATAAACCCCAGTTTGCTGGTGGTGGTGGAGACAGAGATCTGGCCGAATTTGATTAGCTATCTTTATAAAAGAAATATACCTATCCTCGTAATAAACGGCCGTATATCCGATGCCTCCTTTCCGCGTTACCGGGCGGTAAAGTTATTAATCCGGCCGATTTTAAATAAGATAAGCCTTTTTTGCGTTCAGACCACCAACGATAGAGACAGGTTAATCTCATTAGGGGTTCTTAAAGACAAAATAGAGATAACCGGAAATATGAAATTCGATCTGGAAACAGCCCCTTTAAAATTTGATGTTTCCTATATCCGGTTAAGCGATAAGGAACAATTATTGGTTTGCGGCTCAACGCACCCCGGAGAAGAAGAAATTATTCTCCGTGCTTATAAAAAATTGATCGGGGAATTCCCCCATCTGAGGCTGCTTATTGCCCCCCGCCATCCCGAAATAACTAAAGACATAGAAAAGTTTATATCTGATTATGGCTTTTATCCGCTTAGAATTAGCCAGATAAACGAAACAACGAAACAACGAAACAACGAAACAACGGTTTTTATCCTTGATACTATCGGCCAGCTTCTGTCCTTTTACAGTATCGCTGATATTGTTTTTGTGGGAGGTAGTTTAATAAAAAAAGGCGGGCATAACATTTTAGAGCCGGCATTGTTGGAAAAACCCATTCTCTTTGGGCCCTATATGTTTAATTTTCGCAGTATCGCAGAATTGTTTATTAACAACCGCGCAGCGATTCTCGTGCATAATTGGCAGGAGTTACAGGCAGGAATCCGGGATTTATTAAGGGAGCCCTCGAAAATAACTGCGCTCGGCGCCAGGGCAAGGGAATTAGTTTTAGAGAACCGCGGTGCCACCCAGAGAAACTTCCGGGGGATTGAGAAAATTGCGGGATTACCTTTATAATTTAGCCACAGACAGATACGGGGGGTTAATTGCCAGCGCAATTAAATTCCTCCTGTTTATACTTTCTCTCATTTACGGCGCAATAGTGAGAATTTTAATTTTGTTTTACGGTCTTAAACCTAAGCGGCTTAGCTGTAAGGTGATAAGTGTAGGCAATATTACTTTAGGAGGGAGCGGCAAAACATCTTTAGTAGAATACATCGCCAATTATTTAAAGCAACAGGGCCGCAGAGTAGTGATTTTGACGAGAGGTTACAAAAAAAACTCAAAACTCAAAACTCAAAACTCAAAATTGAGTTACGAAAAGATGGGCGATGAACCGTTTATGTTGGCTAATAAATTAGGCGATATTCCGGTAATTGTCGATGTTGATAGAATCAGAGGCGCAAAAAAAGCGATGGAAGATTATCAGGTAGATACAGTTCTCTTAGACGACGGATTCCAGCAGTGGCGCATAAGAAAGGATTTAGAAATTGTTACCATTGACAGCACCGATCCTTTTGGTAACCAGCATCTTTTACCGAGGGGGATACTGCGTGAGCCTCTTTCTTCCCTGAAGCGCGCAGATACACTGGTTTTAACCAAAACCAATCTTAATCCGGATACAGTGGATTTAAAAGATGTTTTAAGCCGGATTAATCCCTCGGCCTTAATTATAGAATCTATACATCAGCCGATGGGTTTTTATAAAATTAATCAGCCCGATGAGTTACTGAACGTAGGGATATTAAAAGGAAAGACCGTAACTTTAGTCTCGGGTATCGGGGAGCCCGATTCATTCGAGAATTTAATTATAAGTTTAGGTATAAATATCGGCCTGGCGTTTAGATTCCCCGACCACCATCATTATTCAGAGAAGGATTTGAAAAAAATAGTTGAAGCATCCAAAAAGAAAAATATCGATGCGATAGTCACGACGGAAAAAGATACCGTAAGGCTAACTTCATACCTGCGACCTCTAACCTGCAACCTCCAACCTTTTTTAGTCTTGCGTATCGGATTAAAGATTATTAAAAATGAAAACGAATTCCATAGTAGATTACTTAGGCTGTATAGTCTTTGAACTGTGCGCTCCGATAATCAGAGTTCTGCCAAAGCGGTTTAGCCTTTTTTTAGGCGAAAAAGCGGGCGAGCTTCTCTATTATTTTGATCTTAAGCACAAGGCCATTGCTTACTCCAATATTAAGGCGGCCTTCGGAACTAAATTATCGCCGCGCCGACTTAAACATATCACCAAAGAGTTTTATCGGACATTTGGCCAAAATATCATCGAGATATTTTTTATCCCTAAGGTTAATAAGGAATACCTCAACAAATATATCTCTTTTGAAGGATTGGATTATATAGAGCAGGGTTTTAAGAGAGGAAGAGGTGTCGTCCTTTTAAGTGTACATGCAGGCAGCTGGGAACTTTCTAATATCATCTGTGCTAATTTGGGCTTTCTTTTTGTTTTGTTCGCCCGGGATCAAAGGTATCCTCGTTTAGACAAATTGCTTAACTCCTACCGTAGTCAGAAAGGATGCAAAATAATTCAGAGGAAGGGCGGTATACGGCAATTAATTCAGGCGATCAAAAATAATGAGGCTATCGGGATGACTGCAGACCAGGGCGGTAAAGCCGGTATCCAGGTTAAATTTTTCGGCAAACAGGCCTCCATGCCCTCGGGAGCAGTGAGGCTTGCCCTGAAGCACGGCACAGCAGTCCTGCCCGTTTTTTATACCCGCGTAAACGGCCCTTACATTAAAACCATTGTTGAACCGCCGTTTAATCTTAAGCGAACCGCTAACCTCGAGGAGGACATCCGTGATAATTTACAGGAACTTGTGGGTATCTTTGAAAAATATATAAAAAAGTATCCCTGGGAATATCTCTGGTCTTATAAGATATGGAAGTACTCCATCCAGAAAAGTATTTTGATATTGAATGATGGTAAAGTGGGCCATCTTCGGCAGTCTCAATTTTTAGCCAAGACAATAGAAGACTGCCTCGAGAAAAGAGGTATAGCGGCGCAAACACATACCATTGAGGTGAGATTTAAGAACAAATTTTCTCGCTGGGCGCTCTTGTTAAGTTCGGGATTAAGCGGGCGCTACCATTGTCAGGGCTGCCTGTGGTGTTTAAGGAATTTCTTAACCCCCGAGTCCTACGAATCGCTGACCGCTTTAAAGCCCGATTATATTGTATCTTCTAGTTCATCGTTAGCGGCGATTAATTATATATTGGCCAGAGAGAATCTGGGTAAATCAATCGTGAACATGCGGCCTTCTATCTTAAATACGAATAGATTCGATTTGGTAATTATGCCACGTCACGATGTGCCACCCAAGAGAAAAAATATCGTAGTTACTGAAGGGGCATTGAACGTTATAAATCCGGATTACCTAAGAGAAGAGGCCAAGAATTTTTCTTCTGCCTTTAATCTTGCTTCCCAATTGCCCGGCAATTACATCGGTTTATTAATCGGCGGAGATGCCAAAAATTTCCGTTTAGATGAACATGCTGTTTTAGAGGTTATAAAACAGGTAAAATCGGTTTCCGAGAGGTTAAGGGCGGATATTCTAGTCACTACCTCGCGGCGTACGCCCAAAGAAGTGGAAAATTTGGTAAAGGAGGAATTTAAAAATTACCCGCGTTGTAAGGCCCTAATTATTGCTAATGAAAAAAATATTCCCTCTGCCATCGGCGGGATATTGGGACTAAGCCGGTTGGTGGTGGTTTCTGCGGAAAGCATATCGATGGTCTCTGAGGCAGTGGCCAGCGAGAGATACGTTTTGGTTTTTAAATCCGGCGGCGTAGATAAAAGGCATAAGCGGTTCCTTAATTATTTTCTAAAGCATAAATATATAAAATTGGATGAGCCGAACGGCATCGGAAGTGCCATTGAAGAAATCTGGCAAGTTAGCGCGCAGACCAATACTTTAAAAGATAATTCTTTAATAAGAAAAGCAATAGAGAGGTTGATATAACATGAATATATTACAGGTATTGCCGGAATTAAACGTAGGCGGTGTGGAGACGGGAACGATAGATTTAGCAAAACATCTGGTGAGGTTAGGGCATAAGAGTATAGTGGTATCCAATGGCGGAACTCTGGTTAAGGAATTGGAGATTGAGGGCAGTAAACACTATTCATTGCCCGTCCATTGCAAATCCATATTTACGATGATAAAGATGGTTCCTCGGCTGGTTGAGATAATAAATAAGGAAGGGATTGATATTATTCATGCCCGTTCCCGTGTGCCGGCATGGATTGCTTTTTTTGCCGCCCGCAAAACCGGCAAGGTTTTTATCACCACCTGCCACGGTTATTACAAGCGGCATTTTTTAAGCCGTGTTATGGGCTGGGGAAAATTAATTATCTGCCCCAGTCAGGCGATTGCCCGGCATATGATTGAGAATTTTCAAGTTCCCCATGACAGAATAAGGCTGATACCGCGCAGCGTGGATATAGAAAAATTCAAGTTTGTCAGCCCCGATAAAAAAAGGCGCGATATATTTAATGTGGGTATAATTGGACGGCTTACTCCTATCAAAGGCCACATCTATTTTCTCAAGGCAATGGCTAAGGTTGTAAGAACCTTCCCCCGGATAAAAATTTGGATAGTTGGCGATGCCCCGCTTTCCAAGGAGGCCTACAAAGAAGAAATCCGGATTATGGTCAGAAGACTAGGGCTTTCCCATTGCACGGAATTCTTGGGAACACAGAGGGACATTCCGGAAATATTGTCTAATCTCGACCTTTTGGTATTTGCCAGCACCTACCCGGAATCTTTTGGCCGGGTAATCATCGAGGCACAGGCAGCGGGAGTACCGGTGGTAGCAACTAAAGTAGGGGGAGTGGTGGATATAATCGATGACGGTGTTACCGGCTTATTAGTGCCGCCGCGCGACCCCCAGAGTATGTATGAGGCGATTTTAAAGATTATTAAAGACGTAAAATTATGCTGTAGCCTTGCGGAGAACGGATACAAAAAAATAAAAGAAAAATTCAATATCGGGCTTATGGTAAATAATAGTCTAAATGTTTATCAGGAGGCGTTGTCGCATTTTAATATTCTACTTATTAAGTTGGGCTCTTTAGGGGATGTTATCTTATCTACGGCAGCACTTAGGGCAATAAGGGAAAGGTTTAATAAGGAAAATTATAAAATCAGCATTCTGATAGGCGCTCCCTTCAAAGAGATAGTGATGCATTGCCCTTATATTGACGAATTAATCGTCTGCGATTTAAAGGAAAAGGGCATCAGGGCAGTTTCCAAAGTGGCAAAGGAGTTACGTAAACGCAATTTTGATATGGTGATAGACCTGCAGAATAACCGCTTAAGCCACTTGCTTAGCCGTCTTAGCTTGGCGCCGGGTAGATACGGATATAATAACGGCAAACTGGGATTCCTGCTGAACCGCCGGATAAAAGACGATAAGGCAGCGATTAATCCCGTATCGCATCAATTCAGAATATTAAAAATGTTAGATATTGATTTGAAGGATTCGCGTCTCGAAGTTTGGGTGAGGCAGAACGATGAAATTTTTATTGATGAGTTTTTGCGGTCCAATTGGATAAGTGAAAATAGTTTGGTTATCGGTATAAATATCGCGGCAAGCGAAAGATGGCAGACAAAGTCTTGGCCGAGAGAAAGGATTATTAAATTATGCGAAGAGCTTGCCCTACGGGATATACGCGTAGTATTAACCGGCACAGACAAGGATCTAAAGGCAACAGAACTGTTAGTAAATGCAATAAAGAACGCAAAGCCGATCGTTGCCTGCGGTAAAACTTCGATAAATCAGCTGGCCTGCCTGATTAAAAGATGCAAGGTCTATATCAGCTCTGATTCCGCTCCGCTGCATCTGGCAGCTGCTGTGGGAACTCCTTATATTGCGCTCTTCGGACCTACGGATGCCCGTCGGCATCTCGCGCCGGAAGCGAAAGGCATAGTTATAAATAGCAATATGCTTTGTTCGCCCTGCTATAAACCAAAATGTAAGACCAGGGAGTGTATGAAAAAAATTACCGTTGAGGAACTGCTCGAGGTCATTGATAAACTCTTAAAATGAATATTTTATACATAACCAACCATCTCAATGTCGGCGGAATTACCAGTTATGTTTTGACTTTAGCAAAAGGTCTCAAACAGAAAGGCCATAATATATATCTTGCATCCAGCGGCGGAGAACTTCTCTTAAAATTCATGGAAGCAGGGATAATTTATATTCCCATACCGATAAAGACAAAATCCGAGGTTAGCCCGAAGATTTTAGCGAGCATGTTTAAATTATCCAAAGCAATAAAACAAAACCATATTGATATCATGCATTCCCATAGCCGCACAACCCAGGTTCTCGGTTGTTTATTAAAGAGAAACACCGGTGTGGCGCATATTTCTACTTGCCACGGATTTTTTAAACCGCGGCTGTTTCGTAAGATGTTTCCTTGCTGGAGAGATAAGGTTATTGCCATAAGTGAGGCCGTGAGTGACCATTTGAGAGAAGATTTTGGGGTTTCCGAAGAGAATATAAGAGTAATACATAATGGCATAGATGTAGATAGATTCAAAAATCCCTGCCTCTCCGGCAGGCAGGAAAATTTAGACATCAAAATTGAGTTAAGAAAAAATCTGGGCTTAGGCAAAGGCTCGGTAGTAGGGATTATTGCCAGGCTCTCGGACGTAAAGGGGCATATCTATCTTATCCGGGCGATGAAAACGGTTTTAGAGAAAATGCCCGAGGCGCAATTACTGATTGTAGGCGAAGGAAAGATGGAAAAACAATTAGTGAACCTCACTAAATCTCTTAATATAGAAAAAAATGTTTTCTTTGTACCGAAAATTAGCAATACTAATGAGGTGCTTTCGATTATGGATTTATTTGTTATGCCGTCTTTAAAAGAAGGCCTCGGTCTTGCCTTAATGGAGGCAATGGCTGCTGGTGTGGCAGTGATAGGTTCAGAGGTAGGCGGTATTAAAACGTTAATCCAGAACGGCTTTAATGGAATATTAGTAAAGCCGGCAGATACAGCGGGGCTCTCTTGCGCAATTCTGGATTTACTAAGCGATACGGCAAAGAGGCAGCTATTAAGTAATAATGCCCGGATTTTTATCGAACAGAATTTTTCGCAGGAGAAGATGGTTTCAGAAACCGAAGAGGTGTATCGAGAATGCCTAGGCGCCGAAGTTTAATTTTTTTATAATTCCCTTAAAAGGCACAGGCATAAATAAGATATATGGATGCTAAACGTATACTTATCTTTAATGTAAACTGGCTGGGCGATGTGTTGTTTTCCACGGCGGCAATCAGGAATATCCGGCGGAATTTCCCCGACGGTTTCATTGCCTGTATAATACCCAGCCACTGTTATCCGGTTTTAAAAGGCAATCCCCATTTGGATGAGATTATCATCTTTGATGAAAAGGACAGGCATAAAAGCCTGTTGGAGAAATTAAAGTTTGTTAAATACCTTAAGGCCAAGAAATTCGACGTCGTATTTCTCCTGCACCGATCATTTAGCCGTGCGCTTATCTGCCGTCTGGCGGCTATACCGAAAAGGATCGGATATTATACAAAAAAGCGCAGGTTCCTTTTGACTAAAAAGATTGTAGCGCCCGAGATTAATTCAATGCACCGCATAGATTATTACCTCAACATTATTGATAAGGCAGGCCTTAAGGTTGAAGACAGATACAGCGAATTTTTCTTTAGCGAAGAAGACGCAAAGACGGTGGAAGACTTTTTGAATAAAGAATCAATAGGCAAGGGCGATTTTCTCGTTGGTATAAATCCGGGCGCTAACTGGATTCCTAAGCGCTGGCCGAAAGAATATTGGGCGCGGTTAGCCGATAGCTTAATAAGCGAATGGGGTGCCAAGGTTATTATTACGGGCAGCCCGAACGATATTTCGCTGGTAGAAGATATTAAAGGTTTGATGAAGGCCAAGCCGATTATCACCGCCGGGATATTTAACCTGAAACAGCTGGCTGCGCTGTGCAAGAGATTGGATTTATTTATCACTGCCGATACGGGGCCCCTCCATATCGCCAATTCGGTAAGTATCAAAAAAATAATTGCCATTTTCGGCCCAACTTCTCCCAAGATAACCGGGCCATACCCCGATAAAAATGTTATTATCCTTTCAAAAGGTGTGGGCTGTAAAATTCCCTGTTATATAGTACATTGCCGTGAGAACCGTTGCATGAAGACGATAACTCCCGAGGATGTGCTGGCTAAAATAAAACGATAGCATTGTAACCAATGAAGAGATTATCCGAAACAAATAAAATCCTTTTCATTACCTTAAGCAATATCGGCGATGTAATATTAACCCTCCCAGTTCTGGATTGTTTAAGGGCAAGATTCCCTGAGCCGAAAATTACCGTCCTCGTTGGCCCGCGGCCGAAAGAGATATTTGAGAATAATCCTTATATTCATAAGGTTATCGTTTACGATAAGCATGCGCCGGTAAAAGAAAAAATAAAATTATTCAATAACCTCAAAAAAGAAAATTTTGAGGCAGTAATTGATCTACGCAATAGTTTATTCGGGTTGTTGCTTCCCGCCCGATATAAGACCTCTGCCTTTGGGATAATCCCCAACAGTATCCGCCATATGAAGGATAGGCACCTCTATAAAATTCAATCCCGCATTTGGCGGGACAAAATTCAAAAAGAAATACCAAGGAACTCTTTATCTATTAAGCCGCAGGAGGAAGAATATATCAGCGGAATATTAAAAGATAATAAGATAAATGATGACGATACGATAATTGTCGTGGCACCCGGCGCTAGGAGCCATATAAAAAGATGGTCGAAGGAAAAGTTTCTCGAACTCATCCCTAAACTGGGAGAAGAATTTAAAAGGCCAAGGATAATTTTAGCGGGCGATAGAGATGATTCGGCAATCGCAAAATATATAACCGATAATTGCCGATATCCGGTGGTTGATTTGATTGCCAAGACAAAAATAGGCGAACTCGCCGCTTTATTAAAGCAAGCCAAACTCGTTATTACTAACGACAGTGCTGTTCTTCATCTGGCAAGTTATTTAAATACGCCGGTGGCAGCGATATTCGGACCGACCGATGAATTAAAATACGGGCCGTGGTCAAAGGTTCGTTCGGTAATTAAAAAAGATGTATCCTGCCGGCCGTGCCAGAAGGCACAGTGCAGGTCGGGGACTCTGGGATGCATGTCGTTGATAAAGGTGGACGACGTGTTAAGACAAGTGAGAAACTTGATGAATGCCGCTCAACAACCGGCAACCATCAGGTTCGTAGATATCTTTAAGCGGATTCTTATTGTGCGCATAGATAGAATCGGCGACGTTCTTTTATCCACTCCCGTTATCAAGGCATTAAGAGAGGCATATCCTGATGCATTTATCGCCATGATGGTCAGTCCCTATGCCAAAGATATAGTTAGCGGCAACCCCTATTTAGACGAAGTAATCATTTATGATAAAGACGGCAAGCATAAGAGCTGGGGGAGATCGATAAAATTCAGCCAGAATCTTAAGAAAAAAAAGTTTGATGCGGCAATTATCCTTCACCCCACAAACCGCGTCCATCTTATAACTTATTTTGCCGGTATACCTAAAAGGATAGGTTTTAACCGTAAATTAGGATTTTTGCTGACCGATAGAATAGAACATGCTAAACAATTCGGCGAAAGGCACGAATTAGAATATACCCTGGATTTGGTAAGATATTTAGGTATTGAGCCCAAAGATAAAAGCCCGTTTATGCCCATAAAACCCGAGGCAGAAAACTGGGTGGCGGATATTTTCCGTCAGCAGGGCATAAGAGAAAGCGATAAATTATTGGCAATTCATCCCGGCGCAAGTTGCCCTTCTAAAATTTGGCCAAACGTTAGATTTGCCAAGGTGGCTGATAGGCTAATTGAAAAATACGGATTTAAGGTTTTAGCGGTTGCCGGTCCTAAAGATATAACCTTAGCACAGCAGGTTATTAAAAATATGCATCATCCGGCAGTAAATCTGGCGGGGAGGACTTCGGTTAGCCAATTAGCCAGCGTGCTTAAGCGATGCGCTTTATTTATTTCTAATGATTCCGGGCCGGTGCATATCGCTTCTGCCGTTGGTACGCCGGTAATTTCTATTTTTGGCAGGAACCAGAAAGGCTTAAGTCCTACGCGCTGGGGGCCGCTGGGCCTCAAGGATAAAATTTTACACAAAGAAGTCGGCTGCATCGAATGCCTCGCGCACAATTGCACGAAACAATTCGCCTGTCTTAAGGCGATAAGCGTAGATGATGTATTAAATGTTGCTGATGCGATTTTGAAAGTGCCTTAGCGGTTGCAATCGCTCTAAATATAGTTGATTTATTGAAGAATTATGCTACAATTATAAGTTCGTATGCTAGACATAAATAAGGTAAAGACATATTCGGTAAAGGCACGCAAAACGAAGGTGGCGGTGGGGGATTTTGCCCGGCCGCCGTTTAGGGGAGCGAGTTTCTCTCGCTTTTACCAGTCCCTGCCGGATATATTAAAAGCCAAGGATTTTCGGGCGGTAGTTGATGCCATCGTCAAGGCCCGCAGACAAAACAAAGCCGTGATTTTTATGGCCGGGGCACACGTGATAAAATGCGGCCTTAACCCGGTTGTAATCGAACTGATAAAAAAGAAAATCATTACGTGTCTCTGTCTAAACGGCGCAGGAATAATTCATGATTTTGAGATTGCCTTTCAAGGTAGGACCTCCGAAGATGTCGGCGAGAATTTAAAGCAGGGCAGATTCGGAATGGGCCGAGAAACCGCAGAGTTTATTAATCAAGCGGTAACCGAGGGCGTTGCCGAGGGGTTGGGTTTAGGAAGTTCCCTGGCGAAAAAAATCAGCGAAACAAAATTGCCTCATAAGAATTTAAGCATTATTTTTAATGCCTATAAACATAAAGTGCCGGTTTGCGTATTTGTGGCGGTGGGCACAGACATTATCCATCAACATCCTTCATTTAACGCTTCCCTTACTGCCGAGGGGAGTTTCCGGGACTTCCATTTACTTACAGAAAATGTTTGCCGGTTAAATAACGCCGGGGTAATATTAAATTTCGGTTCAGCGGTAATATTGCCTGAAGTTTTTTTGAAGGCATTGAATTTAGCCAGGAATTTAGGAAATAAGGTTAAGGATTTTACCACCGCAAATTTCGATATGATTTACCAATATCGGCCTGCCCAAAATGTCGTATGCCGGCCGGTGATGGGGGGCGGAGCGGGCTATTATATAATCGGCCATCACGAGATAATGCTTCCGTTGTTAGCCCAGGCAGCCCTCGAGAAGATATGAGAAATCTTAAACAAATCATCAATAAATTTCCCAAGGGAAGAATATTAGTTATCGGCGATTTGATATTGGACGAATACATCTGGGGTAATGCCGAAAGGATTTCCCCGGAAGCCCCGGTGCCGGTGGTCTGGGCAAATAAACGCAGTTACACCACGGGCGGCGCTGCCAACGTGGCAAGCAACATCACTTCGCTCGAGGGTTTAGTAACTATTGTGGGAGTGGTGGGACGAGATGATTATGGCGATATTTTATTTTCGGAATTAAAGAAACGCAAGATGTCATCCCGCGGTATCTTTTTTGAATCGGGCAGGCACACCACACTTAAGACGCGGATTATCGCCGGCCATCAGCAGGTAGTCAGGGTCGATTGGGAACATACGAATGCGCTCTCTAAGGAATTAAACCAGAAAATCATAAAATTTATCCAAAACAATATTAATAGGTTTGACGCCATCATTATTGAGGATTACGGTAAGGGAGTAATAAATCCCCATTTATTAGAGGAACTGATTTTGCTTGCGCGCAGAACCAAAAAGATTATTACCGTCGATCCCAAAGAAGAAAATTTTCAGTATTATCACGGAGTTACCTCCATAACTCCCAATCGCAAAGAACTGGAGAATGCGATAAGGAATTTAAAGATTAAAGATACCACTAACCGGTTTAAACTGAACAATGACAAAATATTCACCAACAAGGACGTCGATTCGGCAGCCCGGCAGATTCTGGAATATCTGGATCTGGAGTCGGTCTTGGTAACTCTGGGCGAGCACGGTATGCAGTTGTTTGAGCGCAGCGGTCGTGCAACACATATACCAACCGTTGCTCAAGAGGTCTTTGATGTTTCCGGAGCAGGGGATACGGTAATTGCTACTTTGACTTTAGCCCTTGCCTGCGGGGCTTCCAAGCTTGAGGCGGCGCATATCGCTAATTTTGCCGCCGGCATTGTCGTCGGTAAAGTGGGAACCGCAGTTACTAATAGAAAGGAATTATTAGAAAGGTTGACTAAAAGATGAACGTAATCGGAGTAATCCCGGCAAGGTATCAATCCACGAGATTTGAAGGCAAGGTATTGGCGGATATATTAGGTAAGCCGATGATTCAGCACGTCTGGGAGCGGGGGAAAGAATCGCTTCTTTTAGATGATTTGATTATTGCCTGCGATGACGAACGGGTAGCGGCTGTGGCTAAGGAATTCGGGGCAAAGGTAGTTTTAACTGCCAAGGCCCACGCCTCGGGCACCGACAGAATTATCGAAGTAGTAAATCCGCTGGACGTAAAAATAGTCATAAATATACAGGGCGATGAGCCGTTAATCCATCCTACGATGATCGATACGGTTGCCCAGGCATTGCTCGACGAGAATACGGTCTCCATGGCCACAATTATGAAAAAGATAGAAGACCCTAACGAGATCAATGATCCCCACGTGGTTAAGGTAGTAGTGGATAAAAATAATTTTGCCCTCTATTTTTCGCGGGCGGCGATTCCTCATCATGCGCAGAATTCAGAAACAAAGGCCGTGGTTTATTATAAACACATCGGCCTCTACGGCTATACCAAGGATTTTCTCTTTACCTATAAGAATCTCCCAGTTTCTGACTTGGAAAGGATCGAGTGCTTAGAACAGTTGCGTGTTTTAGGGGAGGGTTTCCGCATCAAGGTTATTGAGACAAAATACGATACGGTAGGAGTGGACACGGCCGAGGACTTAGAAAAAGTAAAGCTATGCTTACGCAAATCCGCCTTAGGGTATAAATAAAGGAAAAGACGATGCAGCAGGTAAAGGTCAATAATATAAAGATAGGCGATAAAAATCCTCTGGTCTTAATCGCCGGGCCCTGTGTCATTGAATCCGAGGCTAATTGTCTGCAGACCGCCAAAAGAATAAAAGAGATTACGGCAAAATTGGGCATACCGTTTATTTTCAAATCCAGTTTTGATAAAGCAAACCGCTTATCAATCGATTCTTATCGCGGCCCGGGAATAAAAAATGGCCTGGAGATTCTCTATAAAGTAAAAAAGAATTTAAAAATCCCCGTCTTAAGCGATATCCACTGCCAGAAAGAGATTGAGGCAGCCAAGGCGGTGTTGGATATCATCCAGATCCCGGCATTTTTGTGCCGTCAGACGGATATTGTGGTGGCGGCAGCCAAGACAAAGAAGGTAATAAATATAAAAAAGGGCCAGTTCTTAGCGCCCTGGGATATCCTGCCGATAATCAAAAAGATTGAATCTACGGGCAACCGGCAAATCCTGATTACCGAGCGCGGAGTTTGTTTCGGTTATAATAATTTGGTTTCGGATTTTAGAAGTTTGGCGATAATGCGGCAGTTCGGTTACCCTGTAATTTATGATGCCACCCATAGTGTTCAGCTTCCCGGCGGGAAAGGGACTGCTTCCGGTGGCCAGCGGGAATTTGTTGCCGGACTCTCGCGGGCAGCGGTTGCCTTTGGCTGCGACGGATTATTCTTAGAGGCCCATGTTGGGCCGGATGAGGCGTTATGCGACGCAGCGACGATGATCAGTTTAAAAGAATTGGAGAACCTCTTAAGACAGATTAAGAAAATTGAGGCAGCGCGATGAGAATTAATGTGATTAAACGGGGAAAACAAGTTCTGGATATCGAGGCAAAAGCGGTTCAGGCACTTAAATCCCGCATAGGCAATAGTTTTAAACGCGCCTTGGAAATAATTTTAAAGACCAAGGGCAGAGTGGTGGTAAGCGGAATGGGCAAAACCGGCATTATCGCCCAGAAGTTTTCCGCGACTCTTGCCTCAACTGGAACCCCCAGTTTATTTTTGCATTCTGCCGAAGCAATTCACGGAGATTTAGGTAAGGTTACGGCAGAGGATGTGGTAATTATTCTTTCTAACAGCGGGCAGGGCGAAGAAATTAAGCAGCTCTTACCTTTATTAAAAAAGATCGGCTCAAAAATTATTGCCTTAACCGGAAACAAAAATTCGCTACT
>Ga0315282_10003748_pt1 | contig 27078 bp, 21 predicted proteins | sample YL17G07_20_MG_FD_203693 | JGI IMG/M metagenome (GOLD analysis project Ga0315282, IMG submission 203693) | Sediment microbial communities from Yellowstone Lake, YNP, Wyoming, USA - YL17G07_20 | ecosystem: Environmental > Aquatic > Freshwater > Lake > Sediment | place: USA: Wyoming | collected...
GCATCTCTAAGTTGTGAGAGATAGCCTCCTGGGGCGCGTCCTTTTTGAACATCAGAGGCACCCACGCTTTCATATCATCCTCTATGTTTGCGTGGTTCTGGTTTGTCGGAATAACCAGATTCGCTTTGAGCATAATTCCGTTGTCATCGTAAGTATAGTCGTGAAAGAGAATGCCTCTTGGCACTTCAATTGCGCCAATACCACGACCTGCCTTTGGCACAACTCTTATAGGTTCTTGCTTGATACCCGCTTTGAGCAGTTGGTCAATTGTGGCGATTGCGTCCTCAACACAATGTGCTGTTTCCACAACTTGCGCGATATTATTCATAAACGGGTTATGGCAGATTGGCTTGAGTCCGAACACATCAGCAGCGCTTTTTGCGAATGGGCTCAACTGGTCGTAGTTGTTGTTGACCCGTGCAAGCGCGCCGACCATATAAGATGAGCGTCTGTTTTTGGAACGCTTTGCGGTTGAATATGGAACAATAAATTCGTTTGAGACCTTTTCGTAATCTTTGTAGGAGACTGTGCCAGCGTCGGAAGAGTGGATGTTTCCGTCAAGCCAGGGGTATTCTTTCTCCCACTTGAGGGAGATGAACTCTGTCTCTCTAATGAAATCAGGGATTTTGGAGGCGAGTGACTTGACCAGATTGACGAGCGTTTTTGTGTCATCTATTGCGGCTACGAGTCTTTTGCGCAAGTGTTTCAAATCTTCTTCAGAAGGCACTTTTGCGAAACCGCCAACCCAGGCGGTGATAGGGTGGACTGCTCTACCGCCGACAATATCCGCTATATCGTTTCCGAGTTTTTTCATTCGCAGAGCGAGTTTCACTTCGTTGGGATGAGTCGCTGCCAGAGGGATGACACTGTCAACTCCCAACAGGTCAGGCAGAACGAGGAAGCAGACGTGTAGAATGTGGCTCTGAATATGCTCTCCGTATGAGAGGAGTTTTCGCAGACGCCAGGTCTGCGCTGTAGGGGTGATGCCGAAAGCGTCCTCAGTCGCCTTTATTGAGGCGAGCGTGTGACCTGCCGAGCATATAGCGCAGATTCTGCTTGTTATGTGTGCTGCCTCCTCCCAGGTGCGACCTCTGAGCATAACCTCAAAGAAGCGAGGTGATTCAGGGACTTCCCAGCGGATTTCGCGAATCGCCCCATCCTTGGCGTCAACCACTATATTGCCGTGCCCTTCCACGCGGGTGATGTGGTGAATGTCTATTTTCAAGTCTTTTATCGCCATTCTGGATTCCTCCTGAGGAATAGATTTCGCGGGAAATTTTTTATTATACCACTTGTTGGTAGCAACCCTGGAAGAGTTTGAACCTGTCCAGAACCTGCGGGACAGTAAGACCGTATTTCTGGAGTATATCTTTTTCGGCGGTCACATTGGGGTTATCCACGAGACCGCGGCAGCCTTCGCAGGCGGAGTTATATGATGGGCAGCGTGCTTCGCATCCTGCGCGGGTCACGGGACCGAGGCAGAAGAGCCCTTTATCAAAGACGCACTCATTCTCCTTCAGTTTGCACTCAACACAGACAGCGTAGTTTGGGACCTCCGGGTTTTTGCCTGCGAGGAGTTCGGCAAGGCATCTGAGGAACTCTTTTTTGTCAATGGGGCAGCCGGGGATGGAGAAGTCAACTTTTACGATGGCGCTGACAGGTCGCGCCGGGATTGTCTCAAAGTGCTTTGCCATATCGCCATAGACGATTTTTTTCACCTCATCCATCGGCCAGAAGTTTTTGAGACAGTTTATGCCGCCGGTAGAGGAGCACGAGCCGATAGTGATGAGAAGTTTCGCCTTTTCGCGTATTGACTTTATTCTCTCCACATCGCGGGAAGTTGAGATAGCGCCGTCAATCAGGGCGATTTCGTAGTCGTCTCTTCCGTTGCTCATCGCTTCTCTGAAGTTGACGATTTCTATCTTGCCAAGAATATCAAGGATTTCGTCTTCGCAGTTCAATATTTGCAGTTCGCATCCTTCGCAGCAGGTGAAGTCAAAGACAGCGACTTTTGGCTTTGTCATTATAGCGCCTCCTTCAAGTCCTTTATTTCGCTGTGGAAGAAGACAGGTCCGTCCTGACAGCAATAGAGGTTGCCTATCTGGCAGTGTCCGCACTTTCCAACGCCGCACTTCATTCGCCGCTCAAGAGAGAGGATGATATGGTCGTCAGGCAGATTCTTCTCCTTTAGCGACCTGATGACGAATCTGTACATAATAGGCGGTCCGACAACAACCGCGTAAGTCCTCCCGAGATCAATTTCCACGCCGGGAATGAGGGTAGTTATAACGCCTGTGTTTCCTTTCCAGTTATCTTCCGGTTTGCACTTGTCCACTGTGACGCGGTAATCAAGATCTTTTCGCGCCGCCCATTTTGCACGCTCATCGGCGAATATCAGTTCAGACGGCTCTTTGCAGCCGTAAAGGATTGTGACCTTAGCGTAGTCTGAGCGCTTGTCAAGGACGTAGTTTATGAGCGAGCGAAGAGGAACCATACCGATTCCGCCGCCGATAAAGAGGACATCCTTGCCTTTGAGGAGTTCTGTGTCAAATCCTCTTCCGAATGGTCCTCTGATGCCCACCGAGTCGCCGGCTTTGAGATTGTGCAGAGCGGCTGTGACGTTGCCCACTTTGCGAACCACAAGTTCAAAACTCCCCTTCTTTGTCGGAGAAGAGGAAACAGATATTGGGCACTCGCCGATTCCGTAAACAGAGACTTCAACGAATTGCCCCGGCGAATGTCCGAGTTCACTACCGTCTGGAAACTTCAATTCAAACAGTTTCTCCTTTTCGGAGACCTGCTCTGCTCTAACAATTTTGGCGGGTCTGGGAAGATATAATTGCTTCCCACCCGTCTCAAGAGCGGAAGAAAAAGCGGTTTGAACCATTTCAATCCCTCCAGTTTGGCCGTCCCGGGAAAAAGTTATTTTATTGCGCCTATCGTGAAAAAGCAAGCAATTCCTTGCGTGCGGGGCTTGGATTACCCCCGGGAGGCAAGCCCGGGGCTTGCTTATCTTTTTGCTCCGCCGGGTGCTATCGCGTATTCAAGGTAGCCCTGCAACTGCTCTGCGTGCCTTTCTGCAAGCGTGTTTACGGTTTCTCTTATATCTATGCCGGCGACGCAGGCGCGGATGCATCTGCCGCAGCCGACGCAGGAGGGCTTGCCATACTTATCCGTTTCGTAAAGGTATTTTCTGTTCAGGCGATGTCGCAGACGCTGCTTCCTGTCTTTTCGGAAGTTCTCGCCTGTGCCGACGGCTGCGAAGTTTTCAAGTTGACAGGAGTCCCATCTGCGGACTCGCGTTCCTTTTTCAAGGTCAAGGTTGAGAGAGTCAGACACGTCAAAACAGTAGCAGGTTGGGCAGACAATGTTGCAGGAGCCGCAAGAAGTGCATTTTTTGGCAATATCAACCCACAGGTCATCGTCAGATGATATTTCCAGAAGTTCTGGCAGAGCGAGCCTGTGGCAGCCGAGCGGCATCTGGAATTTTCTGTTTCTCTCTTTTGTCTGGAAGGCGCTTTTTCTTTCGTCTCCGGACGGCTCCGGGATGTTAGCGTGTTTCCAGAGAAGTTCTTTGCCGGCTTCAGTTATTGCTTCTATATAATATTTGTCTCCTATATCTACAAAGAAGAGGTCAAATCCTTCATTTATTATATAACTCCCGACTCCTTCGCAGAAGCAATTCCTGTCAGGGCGGCAGGAGACGCCGATAAAGAGGCTGTTCTCTCTGCGAGCCATATAATTGGATTCGGGGTTTACTCTGGTGAACGCGTAGTCTAATTTGAGTATCGCCTGCATATCGCAGGGGTGGATGCCGAAGAAGATTTTTCTTTCCGGTTTGACATCCGGCGCGGAAGCCTTCTGTTCTTTGCGATTGAATTCAAGCAGAGTTTCATACTGGGGCAGCAAGAACTTTTTGGGCGGGAGAATTGTTGAGGTGTAGTCAAGAGAGATTTTGTGAGGGTCTTCTATTATATCAAATACAAAGTTATTGCCTTTTCTCTTTGGACCAATTACTGTAGCCTCTGCTATCAACTTTTCTACGAAGGAGGGTATATCCGCCTTCGCTATGACCGCCTCAATAGTTTTCTTTTCTTTGAGTGCTTTGTCAACCGCCTGCGCGATATCGTCCGGGGTGAAGGGCTTTGAGATATAGTCAAACGCACCCAGACTCATCGCTTTTACAGCCGACTCTACGCTGGAGTATCCGGTCATCATTATTATTTCAGCGTCGGGCTGAATGTCTTTGATTCTGGCGATGAGTTCTATGCCGTCAATACCCGGCATTTTCCAGTCGGTGATGACGACGTCATATTTTCCTGCCCTTACTTTCTGGAGCGCTACATCGGCGCTGATGGCGGTGTCCACTGTGTGCTTCTCTCTGGTCAGCGATTTGCCTACGCTCTTGAGGACTATCTCCTCATCGTCAACGACCAGCAACTTACCTTTCCGCTCCATCTCACGCATCCTCCCTAATCGCAGGTTTTATGAAAATCAGGTTTTCCAAATCTTCTTCCAGGTTTGTAGGTTTCACTTTGATAAGCCAGCCCGCTCCGCGCGGGTCTTTCTTGATAGGGGAGCAGTCTTTACTCAAGGCTTCGTTGACCTTCAACACCTTGCCGGTGACAGGCGACCACAACTTATGAATGTGCCTGTCGTGCGAGGTTACGCGCACACAGACATCGCCTTGATGAACTTCGTCTCCTTCAAATGGCAGGTCTATGTTGACTATATCGCCGGTTGTTCTGCGGAACATCTCTTCCATTCCGACAGTGACGTTGCCATCTTTTCCGACTCGCGCCCAAGAGTGCTCTGGCATACAGTAGAGGTCGCCTTCAATAATAAGTTCTTCTTCAACGATTCCGACCGCGGCGCCTTCTTCTCGGGCAGGTTCTGTTGGAGGCTTGATTTTCTCAAACGCTTCTTCCACTTCCTCCACTTCTTCCGCTTCTTCTCTGTGGATACGCGCCCTCTCTAATGCTCTGACGGTGACGCTTGAGAGTTCTTCCGGGGTGAACGGCTTCGGAATATAGTCAAACGCGCCAAGTTTTATCGCCTGAACGGCGGTCCTGACCGTTGCGTAGCCGGTTATCATTATGACAGGGGTTTCGGGCTTGCTTTTTCTTATCCTTTTGAGGAGTTCCATTCCTGTTATTTTGGGCATCATAAGGTCTGTTATGACGACGCCGTAATCCTCTTTCGCGATTTTCTCCAACGCTTCTGTGGCGTTGAGAGCCGCGTCCACTTCAAGATTCTTCTTCTGCAAAATTCTCTTTACGCTTCTGCAAACGACTTCCTCGTCGTCAACCACGAGGACTTTTTTCTGGGTTTCCATAACAACCTGCCCTTTCTTCCGAATGTGCTTCAGGTCGCGGAAGAACCATTTATTGTGCCACATTGCGTGTCAAAAAACAAGTTTATTCTATCGGCAATCTTATTGTGAAGGTTGTTCCTGCTACCTTTTTACTCTTTACTTCAATAGTTCCTTTATGACTTGCGATAATGCCCTGCGTTACTGAAAGTCCCAGACCAGTTCCCTTTTCTTTTGTGGAGAAGAAAGGGTCAAAGATTCTCGGCAGGTCGCTTTCCGCGATGCCGCAACCTGTGTCAGCGACTCTCACCTCTATGTCCTTTCCGTCCTCCGTCCTTGTGGTGGTAATTGTCACAGAACCGCCTTCAGGCATCGCTTCCTGAGCGTTCGTGAGAAGGTTTATGAAGACCTGCTGAATCTTGTCTTTGTCAACCATTATTTGAGGCAGAGCCGGGTCAAACTCTCTTATGATTTTGATGTTCCGGAACGCTGACTGATGTTCAAGAATAGATAAAGCCTTCTCAGCGATTTCGTTTACCCCCATAGACATTTTCTGGGGCTGCGTCTGTCTGGAGAAGTCCAGAAGATTCCGCACAATGCTGCTGCAGCGCTGGGTCTCCTTTATTATCACTTCAGCATCTTCCCTTTTCGGGTCGTCCTTTTCCAGGTCGTCTCTCAGCAGACAAGCGAAGGTAAGCACTCCGGTCAAGGGATTGTTTATTTCGTGCGCCACTCCAGCCGCAAGTTTTCCAATAGATGCCAGTTTCTCCGACTGGATGAGTTGCTCCTGTTTCGTTTGCAGTTCTTTGTATGCCTTTTTCAAGTCCTCGTCCGCAGCCTCAATCTTACCCCGCAGTTTCTCATAAGATTCCTTCAACTCCTCCCTGACCCTGTTGAATGACTTTGCGAGACTACCTATCTCATCGTTTCCTGTCGCATCAACTTCAAATTCAAAGTCCCCTTTCGCTATCGCCTCAACACCCTGCTCCAGTTTCCTCACAGGTCTGGTTACGTATTTGTGGATAAACAATCCTATCGCGGCAAACACAGAAGCCAGACAAATCAGCGCAAACATAATTATCTGGAATCTGCCATAAGCGATCTCCTCGTCAATGTCCTGCAGCGAAACCATAACGTCCAGAACACCCAAAACCTTTTGCGTCTCCGGGTGTGTGTGACATTCCGCAGTGTAACAGTCCTTTTCGTTATATATCGGGTCAATCATTCCGAGAATCCGATGCTTATCCGGTGCGCTGTATATGCGCGAGGTGGAAGGCACATCTATCTTCTCTAACGGTTTCTTGGCGGCATGGCAGATGTAACACGCTTCCGCTTTCATATCCACCTTTGTCCCGATTTCGTTCTCGTCCGTAGAAAATATTATTCCGCCTTCTTTATTATATATCCTGATTCTTGCCATCCCCTTCTGCTGCCCGAGAGTCTTTATCGTTCTGTGAACGTTCTCTCTGCGGAATTCAAGCATATCGTATCTTGTCCCGCGCTTGATTGTGTCGCACAGGCGCGCCGACCTCCGCTTCGCCTCGCTTATCAGGTCACCCTCGTATGTGCGAAGAAATGTATAAGCAAACACTCCCACAGCGAGGATAAGAATACAATCCACGAAAAATATCAGTCTGAAACCAAGACTCCTTGTCAGCAGCCTGCCTCCGGGCATAACTATTCTCCAATAAAATCGGCTCTTATCTGACCTCGGAATTTAGCCCATCTCCTGCCCGCTGTCAAGGATTTTTGCATCTCGGAACACGGGGTTCGGGATTCGGGATTCGGCTGGCGGCATTGTTTAGCCCGGAGTTTTCAACACGGAGGCACGGAGAAGACGGAGAAGATAAGAACCATTTTATGAGGAACGCAGGAAAGCGGGAAAATCCTTGGTTCCGGAAGCATCACGCCGGCTCTCGAGAGCCTCGAGACTTCGGCGAGCTCAGTCGAGCCGCCTTCCGAGAGGGAGGCGTGGTGGAAAAAGAGATAAGGACCGAGTTACGCGATTTCAGTTGACGGTCTGATGAAATATTCGGGTTAGCAGTTCTACGCCCCGCGGGTGTAACCCTCGCGTTGGGCAAGCAGGTCCATATCTATGGTGAGGCAGTCATAGAGGTCAGGGGATATTTTCTTGTCCATTTTGCGCGAATCCACTGTTTTCAGGTATCTCTTGCACTTTTCGCAGACATCAGCGCGGAATGCGCCGCTTCCCCCTGCAGGGAAAAGGATTCTCAAACTCTCCTGCTCTTCGTTGCCGCAGAATGCACATTTGACTCGCGGGTATCGCCACCCTGTGGTGCACATTGAGCAGAGAAGAATCCGCTTGCCTTCCTCGCCCTGCAACTCGGAGAGAGAGGGAGAGTGTCCGCAGACAGGACATTCCGGGCGCAGCCACATCGCAAGGTCAGCGTAAGGGAGGAGAACTTCTGAGCACCTCTCAAGATTTGGCTTTATGCTGTTGTAGAGAAGCAGTGACAGAAGTTCAACGTCAACTCCCGCGCTTTCTCCCTCTTCTTTTATCTTTTGTGTTGACTCGCCCTCAAATGCTGCAGAAAGCATTTTACGAACATCAAGGTTTCCCGAAGCCCAGGACTGCTCAATCAGCGCGATTTGCGTGTCAATCTCTCCGGAGTGCTTTCTCATAGCGCTCATTAGCATTTTGAAGAGTCTGACAGCAGCCTCAAGGTCAGGCGAAACTTTTATCCTTTTCAAAAACACAACGCCATCCGAGACACATTGAGCAAGTTCAGTGCGGTTCGGGCGAATATCCCCCGTCTGTATCTTCCCCTTTATCTCTCTCTGGCAAAGCAGAATATCCCGCTGCAGAGCCAGCAAGTCTGAATATTCGGGCTTCTCCCGTGAGAGCGTCTCTATCTCCTCAACAAGTTTTCCGGTGTCAACGTCAAGGTTTTTCACCCGGTCCTCCGACTTCGCAAGGTGTCAATTTTTTCCAGACAAAGTGCAGGTGCGCATAGTATAAGCGCGCTCCTGTGGAGATTCAAACAAAATCGGGCACGGGTGCTCAGGAAACCCCCGCCGCTTCGGGCGCAAGACGAGCACGAAAAAAAGTTAGAATATAGGTTGAAAAAATGCAGGCTGCTGTTATCATTCTGTGGCTGAAGCAGGTGAATATCAGCGGTAACTTCGGGAAACAAGGTCTTTCATCATCAGGGAAGGAGACGACCGCGATGGAGATTACACGGAGAGAGTTTCTCTCACTTGCCGGCGCAACTGCTGCGGGTTTCCTGCTCAGCAGTTGCACGAGAGGGCTCCTGAAGCCGGTTGAAGAGAAGGCGCAAGAGTTGAAACCCTCTTACGCTAAACAGGTGACCACAATTTGCCCTTACTGCGGCGTCGGCTGCGGAGCGATTGTTATGCGAGATGATTCCGGCAAAGTTATGAGTGTTGAGGGAGACCCTGACCACCCGATAAGCGAGGGTTCTCTGTGCAGCAAGGGAAGTGCGCTCTATCAGATTCACTTTGACGAGAAGACAGGTGAGGTGAACCCTCTTCGCCTGACCAAGGTTCTCTACCGCGCACCCGGCTCAAATAAGTGGGTCCAGAAGGACTGGGACTGGGCGCTTGACGCGATTGCAGACCGGATAAAGAAGATGAGAGACCGGTATTTCATTGAGAAAGACAGTAACGGGCGCGTTGTCAATCGCTTGGAAGCGATTGCAGGTCTGGGCGGCGCCGCTCTTGACAATGAAGAGTGCTATCTCTGGTCAAAGTTGGCGCGTTCTCTGGGAATTGTCTATCTTGAACATCAGGCGCGAATATGACACAGCCCTTCTGTGGCGGCTCTGGGAGAGTCGTTCGGAAGAGGCGTTATGACAAATCACTGGATTGATATAAAGAACAGCGACTGCATAATGGTTATCGGCGCCAACCCTGCAGAGAACCACCCCATTTCATTCAAATGGGTTCTCCACGCAATGGATAACGGCGCAAAACTGATTGTCGTTGACCCGAGATTCACAAGAAGCGCGTCAAAAGCGCACATCTACGCACCGATGCGCTCAGGCACTGACATCGCCTTCATCGGCGGAATGATAAACTATGTCCTCAGCAAGGAACTTTACAACAAAGAGTGCGTAGTGAATTACACAAACGCCGGCTTCCTCATCAACCCCAATTTCAAGTTTGAAGACGGAACCTTCTCAGGGTTCAATCCCGAGAAGAAAGCATACGCAGACAAATCATCCTGGGCATACCAGTTGGATGAAGACGGTCTTCCGAAGATTGACAGAACGCTTCAAAACCCCAATTGCGTCTTCCAGTTGCTCAAGAAGCATTTCGCCAGATACGATGCCGGCACAGTGAGCAAGGTGACTGGAACTCCGAAGGATGTCTTCTTGTCCGTTTGCGAAACCTTTGCGCAAACAGGTAAGCCTGGCAAGGCGGGCAATATTCTGTATGCTATGGGCACAACCCAGCATACTTACGGTTCGCAGAATATCAAAGCGTACTCAATCCTCCAACTGCTCCTGGGCAATATCGGAGTCGCAGGAGGCGGAATCCAGGCTATGCGCGGCGAGTCCAACGTTCAGGGCTCAACTGATATGGGACTTCTGTTCCACATACTCACCGGCTACAACCCCGCACCGACAGTTGACCACCCCGACCTCAAAACCTATCTTGAGAAAAACGTCCCACAGTCCAAAGACCCAAAGAGCGCTAACTGGTGGCAGAATAGACCAAAATACATTGTCAGTATGCTCAAAGCCTGGTTCGCGGACAAGGCGACCGCAGAAAATGAGTTCTGTTTCTCCTATCTGCCCAAGGCGGATGGCAACTACTCCTGGCTCTCACTCTTTGAGGCGCTCTACAACAAGAACATCAAAGGGATGTTTCTGTGGGGTCAGAACCCCGCGGTCGGCGGACCTAATGCGAGCCGCGCAAAATATGCGCTTCGCAACCTTGAATGGATGGTCGCGGTAGATTTATGGGAGACTGAAACCGCAGCGTTCTGGAAAGAGCCGGGCGTTGACCCTGCAAGCATAAACACCGAGGTCTTTATGCTGCCGGCAGCCGCATCATACGAGAAGGAAGGCAGCATCTCCAACAGCGGCAGGTGGGTTCAGTGGCGCTACAAAGCGGTTGATGCGCCCGATGATGCAAAAGATGACCTCTGGATTATGAACCAAATCGCTCTTCGCCTGAAAAAACTTTATGCCGCAGGCGGCAAGTTCCCTGAACCGATTGTCAATCTCAACTGGGACTACGGCACAGAACATCCAGATGTCCATAAAGTCGCAAAAGAGGTGAACGGCTGCGCTCTAAAAGATTTCAATTACAAAGTCCTCGGCGTGGAGAAAGAGGCAAAAGCGGGCGAGCAACTGCCCGCATTTACCGCTTTGCAGGCGGACGGCTCAACCGCTTGCGGAAACTGGGTCTATTGCGGCTCCTACACCAAGGGTACGCCGGACGGAAATATGATGGCGCGCCGCGACCTGACAGACGCACCAAACAAAATCGGTCTCTATCCTAAGTGGTCGTGGTGTTGGCCTGCAAACCGCAGAATAGTTTATAACCGCGCCTCCTGCGACCAGACCGGCAAGCCTTATGATAAAGAGCGCTGGGTTGTAAGGTGGAATCCTGCTCTCAATGAGGGAAAAGGCGGCTGGGAAGGCGATGTTCCCGATGGTCCCTGGGCTCCTGAAGAGAAGTATCCCTTCATAATGCTTCCCGAGGGGCACGCGAGATTCTTCGGCAGCGGACTCGCAGATGGTCCGTTCCCGGAACACTACGAACCTATGGAAAGCCCGGTCAAGAACGCCATATCCGGTCAGCAGAATACTCCTTGCGTGTTTATATACGAACCGAAATCCACCGAAGGTGTTTGCCCGCCCGGCATATTCGGCGAACCGGAAGAGTTCCCCATAGTCGCCACTACATATCGCCTGACAGAACACTGGCAGGCAGGTGCGATGACCCGCAATCTGCCCTGGCTCAATGAACTCCAGCCAGAGCCGTTTGTTGAAATCAGCGAGGAACTTGCCGCTGAAAAAGGTATCAAAAACGGCGATACGGTCAGAGTTGTAACCATCCGCGGCTCAGTTACTATGAAAGCGTGCGTTACAAAGCGGTTCAAACCATTCTCTGTTGACGGCAAGACCGTCCACGAGATTGGCGTTATCTGGCACTGGGGTTACTGCGGCGGCTCAAAAGGCGCTTCCGCCAATGAACTGACGCCCAACGTCGGCGATGTCAATACGAGAATTCCTGAATTCAAAGCCTTTCTCTGCAACGTGAAAAAGGCTTAGCATCTGAGGAGGAAAACTGATGGCTGAAAACGCTGTTCTGGTTGATGTCTCCCGCTGTATCGGCTGCCGCGGATGTCAGGTCGCTTGCAAACAGTGGAACAAGAACTCTGCTGAGCCAACTTGCTTTCTCGGAACTTACGAGAATCCACCCAGCCTCTCTTATTGCACATTCACAAGAGTAAGATTCCGTGAAACTGTCGTCAGCGGCAAACTCGCCTGGCTCTTTATGAAAGAGCAGTGCAGACACTGCGTTGACCCGGCCTGCAAAGGCGGCTGCCCGATTGAAGGTGCGATTACCAAGACTGAAGAAGGCGCGGTCGTAGTAACTGACAAGTGCGTCGGCGGTCAGGGATGCGAATTTGAGTGTAAAGAGATGTGCCCCCGCGATATACCCAGATTTCTGCCCGATATGCCGAAGAGGATGAAAAAATGCACTCTCTGCGTGGACAGGCAACGCGCGGGTAAGAAACCGGCGTGCGTCACCGCCTGCCTTTCAGGTGCGCTGCTATTCGGTGCGCGTGCACAAATCACGGCTGAGGCGCAAAACCGTCTCGTAAAAATGAAGAGAGAGTATTCTGACGCCTCCATCCTTGATAAGGATGACGCCCATATTATATACTTGCTGCCTTATAAGTCCGAACTTTACGGCTGCTTTTATCAGCCTAAGAATGTCCTGGTGGGCAAAGCGTAACAGTGGCCAGTAGCCAGGGAAGAATTCCAAAGCCGCGGGGTTCATCCCCGCGGGATATTCCAAAGCCGCGCCATTTATGGCGCGGAATTCTTTTGCCTTCTCACTTTCTCTGCGCCTCTATGATGAAAAATTCAGCGTCCCTTCTGTAATTTTTTGCGAAAATATACTTGCTTATTTTGCCAGAACCGATTAGGTATGCGCTACAAAAAAGAAGAAACAGCGTCAGAAATCACTTCGGGCATCTTGGAGGAGGGTGCAGAATGGATACAACTATGACCAGGAGGGAGTTGCTCAAGGCTATGGGCGCGGCTGGCATCGGCTTTGTCCTCAGCGGATGCGCAGGTCCAGAACTCAAAAAGATTGTTGAAGAAGAGTTGGCGAGAGAATCCAATACGCCGGTTATATGGCTTCAGGGTCAGGGCTGTACAGGCTGCTCTGTCTCACTGCTCAATAGTGTGAACCCTGATATTGTGGAGATACTTACAGAGACTATCAATCTCCAGTTCCATCCAACCGTTATGGCTTCTGCCGGAGAGAGTTCGCTCCAGATGTGCGAGCGCGCAATCAAAGACCAGAAAGGCAAGTTTGTGCTTGTCGTTGAAGGCTCCCTCCCGCTCGGAGCAGATGGACACTTCTGCGACATCGGCGAAACTGCCGGGAAACCGGTCTCCTGTATCCAGTGGATGAAGAGACTTGGACCAGCCGCTTCCGCTGTGTTAGCAGTCGGCACCTGCGCCGCCTTCGGCGGAATACCTGCCGGTAAACCAAATCCGACCCAGGCGAACTCGGTCTCTCAAATCCTCCCGAATGCAACCGTAATAAATATTCCCGGCTGCCCTGCCCATCCCGACTGGATTGTCGGTACAATAGCGCACGTGCTTCTCTTCGGCATCCCCGAGTTGGATGAGCACAAAAGACCGAAAGCGTTCTTCTCAAAACTTGTCCACGAGAACTGTGAACGGCGCTCATACTTTGAAGAGCAGAAGTTCGCCAAAGATTACGGCGATGAGGGCTGCCTCTTTGAACTCGGCTGCAAAGGTCCGATAGCACTCTGCGATGCGCCGATAAGAAGTTGGAACAACAAAAGAAACTGGTGTTGCCGAAGCGGCGGTCCCTGCATCGGATGCACCCAGCCCACTTTCCCTGAACACGAGGGCAGTGGGCTTTACGGGTGCCTGCCGTTATCAAAAACTGAAGGCATTCCCTGGGCAAGAAGAGAAGAGTTCGCAAAAACCAGGTCATAAATATAATATCGCCTCGCTTCTGAAAGGAGGTCTCAGATGGCGACAAAAGTAAAAATCGCACCTGTCACAAGAATAGAAGGTCATCTCTCGATAGAGGCGGAAGTGGAAAATGGAAAAGTCGCGAGCGCGCGCGTCGCGGGCGAAATGTTCCGCGGCTGGGAAATTATCCTGAAAGGGAGAAATCCCTTAGATGCGCAACAAATTACGCAACGCATCTGCGGAGTCTGCCCCTGCTGTCATGCGCAGGCTTCATCGCTTGCCCTGGATGCCGCGTTCGGCGTTCATCCGCCCGATAACGGCAGAATCCTCAGAAATCTGATGTTAGGCTCAAACTTTATCCAGTCTCATATCCTCCATTTCTACCATCTCTGTGCCCTGGACTACGTGGACGTAACAGCGATTCTCAAATATAAGGGAAAAGACCGCAAACTCAATAAGGTGAAAAAGTGGGCGGGCGGAGAAGTTGCAAGCGGAAGGTGGAACGCTCTCGCGCCTTTCCTGCCGCGGTTCAAAGGCGACTACATTGAGGACACTGAACTGAACATCGCCTGCGTCGCTCACTATCTTGAAGCGCTTGAAATGCGAAGAAAAGCCCAGGAAGCGCTTGCCATCTGGGGTGGCAAGATGCCGCACGAAATCGCCATCTTCCCCGGCGGAGCCTCTGAAAGACCAACTGTGGACAAGATAGCCTCATACCTCTCTTATATGAAAGAACTCCAGTCGTTTGTGGACAACGTGTATGTCCCGGATGTATTAGCGGTCGCAAAGGCGTACAAACAGTACTTCAAGATTGGCAAGGGATGCGGCAACCTCGTCGCTTACGGAGTATTTGAGACAAATAACGAGGGAACGCAGAAATTTATTGGAAGCGGAACTTATATAGATGGCAAAGTTGCTGCGCTGGATGCCTCAAAGATTGCGGAATATGTTGGGCATTCGCGATACTCGTCCGCTTCAGGCAGGCACCCGAGCAATGGAGAGACAGTTCCGGACGCCAACAAGAAAGAGGCTTACTCTTGGCTCAAGTCACCGCGGTATGAAGGCGCTGTCTGCGAAGTCGGTCCGCTTGCGCGAATGGGAGTTGCTTATCTTTCAGGCAGCAATGAGAAGGCGAAGAAACTGGTCGCTGACGCGCTCAAAGAACTTGGCGCTGACGTTTCAGACCTATTCTCTGTTCTTGGCAGACACGCGGCGCGCGCTTTGGAATGCAAACTCGTAGCAGACGCCTGCGCTGAATGGATACTGCAACTGAAGCCGGGTCAGCCAGTCCACACAAAATTTGAGATTCCAAAAGAAGGAGCCGGAATGGGTCTGACCGAAGGTCCACGCGGCGCACTCGGTCACTGGATAAGAATCAAAGATTCAAAAATAGACCTGTATCAGTGCGTTGTGCCGACAACCTGGAACTGCAGTCCTCAAGATGACCAGGGGAAATCAGGTCCTGTTGAGCAAGCGCTTATAGGAACTCCTGTCGCAGACCCGGAAAACCCCATTGAGGTGCTGCGTGTTGTGCGTTCATTTGACCCCTGCCTTGCGTGCGCTATTCACCTTGTGGACGGCGAAGGGAAAACGCTTCAGAAGTTCCGAGTTTCATAATGGCTGCAGCGCCTATCGTCCGCAGAAGCCGCCACTGCCGTAGCAGGGGAATTTCCTCGTGTAACTGGCGATAGGTGCCGCATCACGACAAATCAGAAGGCGTAGATGAGAACTCGGAAGGGAAAAGATATTTTGATAGTTGGCGTCGGCAATCTTCTTCTTTCTGATGAGGGTGTTGGCGTCGCAGTTATCAGGGAACTGGCAAAAGAGAGTCTTCCGCCTGAAACAAAATTGGTGGACGCCGGCTGCGCGCTCGCTGATATTTTGTCTAATCTCACTGACGTAAAGAAAGTGATAGTGATAGATGCAGTTCGCGGTGGTGGCGCGCCTGGCACAATCTACAAATTTGATGCAAAACTTCTGGAAGGCAAGCGCTCAACACCTTTCTACTTCACATCTCTGCACCAGATTGGTGTGCGCGAATCGCTTGCAATTGCGAAACTATCCGGCGAGCGAATTCCGCCAATCACAATAATTGGAATAGAGCCCGAGACTATAGAGCCGGGAATTGAACTTTCCGACACTTTGAAAAAGAAGATTCCCGAAGTAGTCAATGTGATAAAGAGCGAACTGGGTAAGAAGCGGCGCACTCAGCAGATTCGCGGAAGGAGCTCGCCGTAGGGCATATCAATGATTCTACTGCCGCCGACCGCGGTTTTCAGAATCACTTCCGGCTTTCCTTTGCCAGTAACTCTTCCGATAATTTTCGCCGCTTTTCCATATCTGTGCTTTCGCATAGTCTGAACCACATCTGGTGCGAGCGCCGCAGGACAGGCAACAATAACCTTCCCCTCATTTGCCACGATGAGCGGGTCAAGACCAAGCATTTCGCAGGCGGCAAATGTGGCTTCCCGTATCGGGATTTCGGATTCATCTATCTCTATACTCACCTCTGAGTTTTGCGCAATCTCATTCAGCGCTGAAGCGATTCCTCCGCGAGTCGGGTCTTTCATACAGTGGATATTTCTGATTCTGCCCAGAATTGCGCCAACTAAGCCTGCCAGTGGAGCGCAGTCGCTTCTGGTCTGTGTCTGGAACTTGAGCCCTTCGCGTTCGCACATAATACTGATTCCGTGGTCTGCTATGAATCCGTTGATGATAACGGCATCACCTAGTTTTGCGTTGTGTGAACTGACGTTTACGCCTTTTGGAATAAAGCCGATTCCGGAGGTGTTGACGAACAGTCCATCTGCGCCGCCTTTCTGGACTACCTTTACATCTCCGGTCGCGACAAACACGTTCGCCTCTTTCGCAGTGCGTTTTATAGATAGAACTATCTTCTGAAGGTTAGCCAATGGGAGGCCTTCTTCAATTATGAATGAGAGGCTGATTACGACAGGCTTTGCGCCCTGCATTGCGAGGTCGTTGACAGTTCCCGAGACTGCGAGTCTGCCTATATCGCCGCCTCTAAAAAATAGCGGCTTCACAACGTAGGAGTCTGTCGTGAAAGCGATTCTCCCCGCTGTGCGGCGGACGTTCAGTATCGCGCTGTCATCGAACTTTTCAAGAATCGGATTTTTCAGTTTGGACGCGATAGTTTCTCTAATGAGAGTGTGCATCAGCGTTCCGCCGCCGCCGTGCGCGAGCAGGATTTGGTTTGATTGGTTCATTCTATTTCTGTTCTCCCTTTATCCGCGGCGATGAACGCCGCAAAATTCCCGCGCTGCAGGCAGTGCGGCTAAACCTTTCTTCCGTATTTGAAGTATGCGCTGCATGTCCCTTCAGAAGAGACCATACAGGGACCGACCGGGCTCTCAGGCGTGCAGACTTTTGTAAAGAGTCCACACTGAGGCGGCGTCTTTATTCCGCGAAGAACCTCGCCGCAGAGGCAGTGCCTGTCAGAACGCTCTCTCGGCAGATTCACCTCAAACTGGCGAGAGGCGTCAAAAGTGGCGAACTCTTCCCTGATTCTGAGGCCGCTTCGGGGAATAGTGCCGAGTCCGCGCCAATTTGCATCGCAGACTTCAAAGACTCTATCCATCAGCCGCTGCGCTTGAATATTGCCATCCCGGGTGACGCAGCGAGTGTACTGAATTTCTGATTTGCTTGTCCCTTCGGAAATCTGAGTCAGTATCATCAGTATAGACTGCAGGACATCAAGCGGCTCAAATCCTGAAACCACGCAGGGCTTCTTGAACTTTTCTGAGAGGCTCTGATAAGATTTCGCACCGATTATGACGCTGACGTGCCCGGGGCACAAGAAAGCGTCTATCTTCACTTCTTTGTCAGAAAGAAGCGCCTCCATCGCAGGCGGAATCAACTTGTGCGCTGATAAGACGTAGAAGTTTTTCAGACCCTTCTTCTGCGCCTCTAATATAGCGCTTGCGATTGTTGGCGCTGTGGTCTCAAAACCTACGCCGAGGAAGACCATCTTCTTCGGCGCCGAGGACTCCGCAATCTTTACTGCGTCAGTCACTGAATATACCACCCTGATGTCAGCGCCTCTTGCACGCTCCCTCTCAAGATTGGAGCGACTTCCAGGCACTTTGACCATATCGCCGAAAGTAGCTACCGTCACGCTCGGCACTCTTCCTAATTCTACGGCGCGGTCTATGTAACCTGTCGGCGTAACACAGACAGGACATCCTGGACCGGAAAGCAAAACTATTTGAGGCGGAAGAAGCGCGCGAAGCCCGCTCCTGAATATCGCCACAGTGTGAGTGCCGCAGACCTCCATTATCTTTATCTCACCCGCCGGAAGCGCTCTCACCTTCGCTGAAATCGCCTCTAACACTCTCTTGGAGAGTTTCCCGTCGCGGAATTCACTCAGATACCGCATCAGCCAGTTCCTTCAACAGTTTCAGAGTCTCCTTAGCCTCTTCTTCATCGTATTTCTGTATTGCGAATCCAGCGTGAATCAGCACATAATCGCCGACTCTCGCCTCTGGAAGAAGTGTAAGGTCAGCCTCTCTCACTACGCCGCCAATCTCCACGCGACCTACACTTTTCTCAATCGCTGTAATCCTTCCCGGTATCGCAAGACACATCTATCTATTCGCCTTTCTGTATCTATACGCTGCAACAGCAGCCTGACCAAAAGATATTCCGCCATCATTGGGCGGCACATTCCTGTGCCTATAAACAGCGAATCCCTCTTCCTGAAGAAGAAAGGTCAACTTCTCCGAAAGGTACTTATTCTGGAACACACCGCCTGAAAGAGCAACCTTGTTCAGGTGCCGCCTGCTCCTTATCCTTTTACACACATCCAGCGCGAACTGCGCCACTGTATTGTGGAACTTGCACGCGATATAAGAACCCGACTTCTTCTCATCCCTGTCAGCGACAACAGACCGAACCGCGGGACTCAAATCAACCATCAGCATTCCGTCCCGCTCCTGCACATTATATGGGTAGAAGTAGTTATGTGGAACCTTATCGTATATCAGAGACTCAAGTTCCATCGGCGCCTGTCCCTCATAAGTGTTTATCTGACACAGACCGATAAGCGACGCCACAGCATCAAACAGTCTGCCTACGCTTGATGTGAGAGGCGTATTGACGCGCTTCTTCATCAGTTCAAAGATGAATTCAATCTTCTCTTTCCGGACGCCCGCAAGCAGTCTGTGCGCAATGTGAGGCGCGTCTTCGCCAAAAGCGCTCTGAAGGTATGAGAGCGCCATCCGATAAGGCTCTTTCGCTGCCGCATCCGCGCCCGGAAGACACACATACTCCAGATGACCCACCCTCTCAAAACCAGACAAATCAGCGATGAGAAACTCTCCTCCCCAGGAATTCCCATCAGCGCCGAGTCCCACACCATCAAAAGAGACTCCTATCACCTGCTCGTCCAACTCATTCTCCGCAAGGCAACTCGCAATGTGCGCGAAATGGTGCTGAACAGGAACTCGCTCCACATTCTGCTGCGTTCTCGCAAATCTCGTGCTCGCATAAAGCGGGTGCAAATCGTGCGCAATAAGGCGCGGCTTCACAGCAAGGATGTGCTCAAGATGCGCGATAGTCTTTTCAAACGAGAGAACAGACTCCTTATTTTTCAGGTCGCCAAGATGCTGACTCAGGAACGCTCTGCCTCCTTTCACAAAGCAGACAGTCCCTTTCTCATCGGCGCCGACCGCGAGTATATCAGGTGAATCTGCTACCTCAAAAGGCAACTGAATCATCTGCGGCACATATCCACGCGCCCTGCGCATCACCACAGGTTCACCGCCAATAAACTTTACTATTGAGTCATCATTCTGAATCAGAATCTCCCTGTTATGAATGAGAAAGTAGTCCGCGATGTGTGATAGTTTTTCAAACGCTTCCTCATTTGACGCTATAGTCGGCTCATCCTGCAGATTCCCGCTTGTCATCACAAGCGCGAGAAAATTGTCCCTGATAAGAAGATGATGTAGCGGAGTGTAAGGCAACATCACGCCGAGTTCCGCAATCCCGGGCGCAACCTCACCTGAAATGCAACTCGCCTCCTTCTTCCGCAGAAGAACTATCGGAGACGCAAAAGACTCCAATATCCCGCGCTCAGCAGCCGAAACAAACGCATACTGTGAGATAGTCTCAACATCCTGCGACATTATAGCAAACGGCTTACGAAGACGCTGCTTCCTTATTCGTAACTTCCTCACTGCATCATCACTTGTCGCATCGCAGGCTAAATGAAATCCGCCAAGCCCTTTTAGCGCAACAATCGCGCCGTTTTTCAGCAACTCCACTACTTCGCGAATCGGGTCAGTGCATCTCACAGGCGAGCGTTTATTATCTGTCAGCATAAGGTGCGGACCGCACACAGCGCAAGCGTTCGGCTGCGCGTGAAACCGCCTATCCTCAGGCGACTCATACTCCGTCTGGCACAGGCGGCACATCTTGAATACGCTCATAGATGTTCTCGGTCTGTCGTAAGGAATATCCCTGACTATCGTATAACGCGGTCCGCAGTTTGTGCAGTTCGTGAACGGATAGCGAAATCTTCTGTCGGCAGGGTCAAAGATTTCGCGCAGGCAATCTATGCAGGTAGAAATATCAGGCGGTATCAGCGCCTCTTTCTCCTCAGACACAGAACTTCTGCCGATAGAGAACCGCTTTTCTCCGAGCGGGCGTATCTCTTCTGTTTTGACACTCTCAATCTTAGCAAGCGGAGGCGCATCCCGGGTAAGCGCGGCGAGAAACTGTGAGATATTCCCCTTCGCGCCTTCCGCTTCAATCAGAACTCCTAACGTGTCGTTTGATACGCTTCCCGAAATGCCATACTTGCGCGCAATCCGATAGACAAACGGTCTGAATCCAACACCCTGAACTATCCCGCTCACACGAATCCTCAATCTCTGTCCGCGAGTTCTGCTTGCGGTCGCGGTCTCTACCTCTTCGCAGAGCGGGTCGTTTTTACATTTTCGCGAATGTATTTGAGCCATTCTTCTATTCCGTCACCGCTGCGGCAGGAAAGTTCAATTATCGCAAGCGCCGGGTTGACCCTGCGCACATTCTTCTTGAGCGCTTTCACATCGCAGCCTGACTGCGCGATAAGGTCAATCTTGTTGAGTATCAGCGCGTGAGATTTGCGGAACATAAGCGGATACTTGAGCGGCTTGTCCGCGCCTTCAGTCACGCCGAGAATCATAACGCGAACCGACTCCCCTAATTCAAACTCTGCCGGGCAGACAAGATTGCCTATATTCTCTATAAAGAGCAGGTCTATCGCATCAAGTTTTATAGTTCCAAGCGCGTGCTCAATCTGATGCGCCAAGAGATGGCAGGCGCCGTGAGTGTTTATCTGAAACGTTACCGAAGCGCCCGCTAACTCCACACGCTTCCTGTCCGCCTCGCCTTCAATATCGCCTTCAATCACGCCGACTCTGATTCCCGAAAGCGCGGGGATGGTTTTCTCAAGAAGCGTTGTCTTTCCCGCGCCGGGCGAGCCCATAAGATTGACAACAAATAATCTCCGCCTCGCAAAGAGTTCTCTGTTTCGCCTCGCAGACTCCTCATTCGCCTCAAGAACTCTTCTGCCAATCTCAATCTCTTCCGACGCCGCCTCGTGCATTCTTCCTCCTCAATCCAAATCTACAGAAGCCACAGATAATTCATCGCCGCAAATTACATCGCCTCCGAATGCGCCGCAGTTCGGACAGGGCGAGTAAAAAGAATCTTGTGGACTATACTCTTTTTTACACTCTCTGCACTTCAGCCGCGCTTTCAGGAGTTCCACATTCAGCCGCGATTTCGCCAGAGGCGTATCTCTGACAACCGCCTCAAAAGAGAATTTCAGACACTCCTCTTGGACCGCGGTCAACTCGCCGAGAGCGAGATTTACCTGTTTCACGCGCGATAACTGCTCGCGAGAAAGGGAGTCCTTCACTACTCTGACAATTTCCGCAGCGATAGTCAACTCGTGCAATGCGTTCTCCAGTTCTTTTTTAGCCGCGTTGTTTACAACGCGGAATCCCGCCTCGTAAACGAGGCGGCTAAACTTTTACGGCTGATACTCATAAGCGCCGATGTCAACTATGCCGTTTTGAATCCGCGGATTGCCATCTAAATCAGTTGTTACGCCCGCAGGCACAAGCGAATTATCGCCCGCGTCAATACACGGCGAAATCGCCTGCAAATGATAATCCCCATTCGCCGTATCAACAAAGAGCGGGTCGTTGGTTATACAATTATTCGCCGTCACAGTGCCGCTTCCCACGATATTGTTGGGGTTGATCGTGTTATCTGCATAGTCACAGTAGTTGAGAGTCACATTACTACCGTAAGAGGTATAGATCTGATAGTCCGCATTGCTCCAGAGGATTGTATTGTTGAAAGTCGGACTGGACTCATAGCAGTAAATACCGCCCGGTGTGTTGCTCGAGACCGTGCAGTTACTTATCGTGGCAGCGCAAGGAACATACATCCAACTGCAGCGAATGCCGCCAGCGCCGTCTCTGGCGCTGTTGTTGGTTATTGTGCAGTTAGTTATTATGGGGGTACCACCAGCGGAGTAAACACCACCCGCACTTCCGTTTGTGACGTTGTTATTTATTATAGCGCAGTTTGTTATCACGGGACTTGAGTTGGCAGACCAAATGCCGCCACCACTGGAAAACCCCCTATTGTTCGCTATTATGCAGTTCGCTATGGTGGGACTTGAATTGTAGCACCGAATGCCGCCGCCCTGGTCCGCGTTACCGTTTCGGACAGTGAAGCCGTCAACTATGGAATTTGCGGTTTCGCCAGAATGAAAGTAGAAACCGCGTCCAGAATTTTCGCAGTCAATAATGCAGTTTTCCGCGCCGCCGACTGACTTCAGGTGTATTGCTTTGCCCGCAAAATCCAGATTTTTATTGCCATCTCCCGTATATGTTCCGTCATTGACAAGAACAGTCCAGGTATCTCTGGCAAGTTCAATGCCTCTCTGAATCGTCTTCACCGCTTGAGCCCAACTGATCCCCTCTCTGGTGTCGTCGCCGGTTGTCCCGTCCACGTAGATTGTGTTGCTCTCGTAACGCACATTTATGTAGTTTGTCTTCACCTGCTCATCCGAGCCATACGGTCCTGTGACCACAAGTCTGACTGTGTATCTGGCAGGCTCAGTATATGTGTAAGTTGGATTTTGTTCTGTGGAATCCACTGTTTGGTCATTATCAAAGTCCCACTCCCAGGAAGTGATTTCGCCTGTGGACATATCTGTGAACTGGACAGTCAGCGGGAGGTCGCCGCTTCTGGGCGAAGCGGTAAAGTCCGCCGCAGGCTTGAGCGCAAAATTCGCGGTAACGCTTTTCGGACCGTCCATAGTGAGGGTCTCGGGATTATTAGTTCCACTCAGGTCGCCGCTCCAGGAGGCAAATACATACGCGCTCTTCGGGTTCGCGGTCAATCTAACGACTACACCGTCATCATAGTAACCATCCTCGCCTGCTGGCGAAAGTTCCACAGTTCCGCTTCCTTCAGGTAGGATTTGTAGCGTCAATTCGTACTGTGTCTTCCAGAGCCAGGTAATGGACGAGTTCTCTGTTATCGTAAATGTGACTGAGGTTGCGGCGCCGCCTGGAGGCACAGAGCCTGTGCCTGTCCAGCCGATGCAGACATAACGGGTGCCTGTTTCGCCTGCGACAGGCGAATCCACAGAAGCGGTTATAGTCATTCCCCAGTTGAGATAGTTTTCTCCCACGGGCGGAGTCGGCGAGCCGCGCTCAGATTCTACAGTGAGATAAACATCTATCGGTCTGTGCTTGCTCTCCTGACAGCCAACCAGCAAAAGAGAGAAAGAGATTGCCGCCAGAAGAATAGATACCTTGTCCATAGCCACCTCTACTTCAGCAACCTATCAGATTCCTCAGAGCGAGGTCTCTTTACTCAACGATTGACGCGTTTAGCCGCGCCATTTATGGCGCGGGATACCCGCCGACTAAAGTCGGCGGCTAAACTACTACCGGCACATTTCCCCCCGTGACTGAGGCGTCTCATTTTCGGACAATCTCATACTTGACAGAAGAATTCTGCGTGACCTTGTGCCATTCTCTGGCAGGAATCCGAATCCTCATCTTCACCGCTGTGTCGGTGTATTCGCGGGAGAGAATCTCTGCCTTTTCTGCGATGAGCGCGAAAAGTCTGCCCTCTGTTACGGGAAGCGTTACATCAGCGTTGACCCAGTTCTTCTCCATAATCTCAATCACGCGCTGGCAGAGTTTATCCAGCCCCTCTCCCATAATTGCGCTTATCGCGACCGAGGTGGTTCCAGGTCTGTGTGCAACGCGCGGAAGTATCCCGAGTTCCACCTTATCACGCAGGAGGTCTGTCTTGTTCAGAATAAGAATCGTCTCTTGCGCTTCGCAGCCGAGTTCGGCGAGAACAGATTCAACTGTTTCAATCATCTTCTCCGCTTCCGGGTCGCTCGCGTCAACAATGTGGAGCAGCAAATCTGCGCGGGTAGATTCCTCAAGAGTTGCGTGGAAAGACGCTATCAGGTGGTGCGGAATATCGCGAATAAAGCCGACAGTATCAGATAAAAGTGCGCGGCGACCCTGACCCAAATCCCACAGCCGCGTCTTTGTGTCAAGCGTGGAAAATAGTTGGTCGTTCACAACGACATCAGAACCAGTGAGTGCGTTCAGAAGGGTTGACTTGCCAGCGTTTGTGTAGCCTACAAGTGAAGCGGTGAACTCTTCTCTGCGTCTGGCGACTTCGCGTTCCTTGCGCCGCTCCAACACTCCCAGTTTCCGCTTCAGATGTGATATACTATTTCTTATCACACGCTTATCTTCTTCCAGTTGCTTTTCGCCCGGACCGCGAGTTCCGATTCCTCCTTCAAAACGCGAAAGGTGTGTCCACATTCGTTTGAGCCGCGGCATCTGGTATTCCAACTGCGCCAGTTCCACCTGCAACTTCGCCTGCGCGCTGCGTGCGTGTTCGCCGAAAATAGCCAGTATCAGTTCAGACCTGTCTATGACACGCACTTTTATGAGTTTCTCAAGGTTCCTCACCTGTGCGCCTGTCATATCGTTGTCAAAGACAACCAGGTGCGCATTCACCTCTTTCACGAGTTCGGCAAGTTGGACCGCCTTGCCTGTTCCTATGTAGTATGCGGGTACTATCCTTTCCCTTTTTTGATAGAGTTTTCCGACTACCTCGCCGCCAGCGGTTTTCACGAGTTGCTCAAGTTCGTGGAGCGGCTCAAACTGCTTTACGCTCCGCGGAGTCTCAAGGCCTACGAGAACTACGCGCTCTCTTCTCTTTGACAGTTCAGTTGGTGCTGTAACCATAGTTTTTTGTCAATCCTCCTGTCACAACTGGTAAATAATCTCGTCTCTGAACATCTCGCGCGGCAGTTTGAGCGACTCGTCAATGGAGGCGAGAAACTCGTCTTTAGCCTGCGGAAGACGCCCGTTCAGATTGATAAAGTTTGAAATGTGGTCGCTTGCGAGATAACTGCTAACGCTTAGGTTCTCAATCAAAAGTCGCGTCTCCTTCAGTGCCTCGTAAGGCGAGAGCAGTTTGAATTTACCGCTTGCGTAATCTTTGTAAAGAGGCGCAGAGGGAACAGGCACCCAGGTGCGAAGACGGATAAAATGCGGGTCTATCGCGTTCAGAACTCTTGCAGACTGGAGCGCGTGCTCTTTTGTTCTTTCCAGCCCGCCTATGCCGATGAGGATGTATTCAGACAGTTCTATTCCCGCCTCCTTTACCTTCAGTCCCGCTTCTATCATTTCGTTTGCAGTTGCGCCTTTTCGCAGACGCGCAAGAAGCACATCATCGCCGCTCTCAAGTCCCGCGTGAATCCGGGAAAGACCGGCAGCGCGCAGAGTCTTCAATTCATCAAGGCTCTTCAGTCTTATGAACTTCCCAGAGCCATATACCGTTATCCTATCCAGAGAAGGAAAAAGTTCTCTCGCGAACTGGAGCACTTCAACCAACTGTGAAGTCTTCATAAATATTGTGTTGGCGTCGGGAAGGAAGAGCGAACGAACACCGGCACCATAGAACTCCCGCGCAGCATTCAGGTCTTCCTTTATCTCGCTGACGCGGCGAATGCGGAATCTCTTCCCCTTATACATTCCGCAGAACGTGCACTTGTTATGCGGGCAGCCGATTGTCGCCTGAATCAGCAGACTTGCCGCTTCAGACGGTGGCCTATAGACAGGTTCTTCGTATCTCATTCCCCTCTGTCAAACCTCAACAAAATCCTTCCCCTGAATACCAATATACCTTCCAAACCGCGTAAGTCAAGGGGTTTATTGTGTGCAGGAGACGGTTGCGTTGCGTGATGCAGTTCAGCCGGCGAGTTTACTCGGCGCGCAATCCCGACTGCCAAATCTACTTCCCCAACGCGCTGATAGCAGCCCCTATCTGCGCATCTGTGAAGTGGCGCATCGTTATCGCTTGCTCAGGACAGGAGGCAGCGCATAAGCCGCATCCCTTGCACGATGCAGGAATACTCTGCGCCTTGCGTTCAACCATCTCAATCGCTTTATACGGACAGATAGAAACGCACAATCCGCAGGCGATGCACTTATCAGCGTCTATGGAGGAGACAATCGGTTCAATTCTGATTTTGCCTTTGGAGAGTGGAATTGACGCGCGCGAAGCGGCGCCGTAAGCCTGACTCACACTATCAGGCACATCCTTCGGCCAATGGCAGGCGCCGCACAAATAGACGCCATCAGTCGCAAACTCCAGCGGACGCAGTTTGACGTGCGCCTCAAGAAAGAAACCGTTTTGCTCCCGCGGAACTTTCAGTATCTTCGACACACTTTCGCTATCGCTCCTCGCAATCATCGGAGTTGACAGAACAACCAAATCAGCGGGAATCCTGATTTTCTCGCCAATAGTCGTTTCCAGAACAGTTACGCAGTCCGCGCCGACCTCTGGTCTTGAGTCAAGCGAATATCTGGCGAAAATGACGCCTTTCTCTCGCGCTTCGCGATATTTCTCTTCAAGTTCATCACCATAGGCCTGCATCTCGCGGTAGAGTATGGTGACCTCGCAATCTGGCGCTATCTCCTTTATTAGAAGCGCGTTCTTTATCGCTGTTGCGCAGCAGATGCGCGAGCAGTAAGTTCGCTCATCTCCCATTGCGCCGACGCACTGGATCATCACAATATTCTTCGCTTTGAGAGATTTGTTCCTGAGAATCTCCTCAAATTCAAGTTGCGTCACAACACGCTTGCCATCATAGTTGTATTTGCCGGAAGGTGTGAGCACCTGCGCCCCGGTTGCCGCGATAATGACGCCAACCTTCTGCTCAATCTCCTTATCGCCAACCTTGAACTTCACATCATATTTTCCAATATAGCCGCCTACCGAAATAACCTCTGCGGAAGTGAATACCTTCACGTTCTTGTTGTCTTTGACAGTGCGGGCGAGGTTCTGGGCAAACTCTCGCGCATCAATATTTGTCGGAGAAAGTTTGTTCAGTTTCAGCAAAAGCCCGCCTAACTCCTTCTCCTTCTCAACGAGGAAGACCTCAAAATTGCGGAAAGCCAGATTGAGCGCCGCCGTCATACCTGCAATCCCGCCGCCGATAACAAGCGCCGCAGGGTT